>VAPH01044460.1_pt1 | contig 14300 bp, 11 predicted proteins | sample 3393861 | NCBI WGS metagenome assembly VAPH01 (sample SAMN08290439, study PRJNA428436) | hydrothermal vent metagenome | isolation source: Deep-sea hydrothermal vent chimney | place: Atlantic Ocean: South-mid Altantic Ridge | reverse complement strand
GTAAGAATTTAAATTTGTATTTTTACTCGCTATAAAAATAAATAAATGAAAATACACTTTATTTCGATTGGCGGAAGTGCCATGCATAATTTGGCTTTGGCTTTACAGGAAAAAGGTGATAGGATCACAGGAAGTGATGATGCTATATTCGAACCTTCAAGATCTCGGTTGAAAGAAAAGGGGATATTACCTGTTAAAATAGGATGGTTTCCCGAAAAGATAAATTCAAATATTGATATTATTGTATTAGGTATGCATGCCAAGGCCGATAATCCGGAATTATTGAAAGCACAGAAATTAGAATTAAAAATATTTTCTTACCCCGAGTTTTTATACGAACATGCAAAGAATAAAACCAGAGTTGTAATTGGTGGGTCGCATGGAAAAACAACCATAACCTCTATGATCTTGCACGTGTTACATTACCATGAATTTAAAGTTGATTATATGGTTGGGGCACAATTAGAAGGTTTTGACAGAATGGTGCATTTAACAAAGGAAAATGAATTTATGATTATTGAAGGAGATGAATATCTTTCTTCACCAATTGACCGTCGACCTAAATTTCACTTGTACAAAGCCAATATAGCTTTGCTTAGCGGAATTGCATGGGATCATATGAATGTGTTTCCTACTTTTGAAAATTATGTAGAGCAGTTTGAAATATTCATTGATACCATGATTAATGGCGGAATAATGATTTATAATGAAGAAGATAATATTGTAAAAAAAATAGTAAATGAAACGTCTAAAATCATAAAAAAATATCCTTATAAAACACCTGAATATACTATAGAAAATGGACAAGTAATTTTAGAAACTCCTGAAGGAGGTATTCCGTTAGCAATTTTTGGAAAACATAATTTGCAAAACCTGGCAGGAGCAAAATTGATTTGCCAAAGTATTGGTATTAGTGAAGATGAATTTTATGAAGCCATTTCTAATTTTAAAGGCGCCAGCAAAAGGTTGGAAAAATTAGCAGAAGGAAAATCTTCGGTTATTTTCAAAGATTTTGCACATTCTCCATCTAAAGTAAAGGCCACAACTAACGCAGTGAAAGAACAGTATACTAATAAAAAAGTTTTGGCATGTTTAGAGTTACATACGTATAGTAGTTTGAATGCTGAATTTTTGAATTTATACCAGAATGCACTCGATGCAGCAGATGAAGCTGTTGTTTTTTATTCACCTCATGCTGTAGAAATAAAGAAATTACAACCAATTTCAAAAGAGCAAATAGCAAAAGCTTTTCAGAGAGATGATTTGATTATTTATACAGATCCTGCAGAGTTTAAAGAATTCCTTTTTGCTCAAAATCTGGAAAATACAGCTTTACTTTTTATGAGTTCCGGTGATTATGGAGGATTGGATTTACAAGAGGTTAAAAGTTTAGTTAAATAATTATTCTTCACTAACTTTTAATACCAATTTACCTAATTTTTCTCCGGAAAACAATTTAAAAAATGTTTCATAAAAATTTTCAATTCCTTCGTAGATATCTTCTTTCGATTTTAATTTTCCTTCCATCATCCATTGCCCCATTTGTTTAGATGCTTTTCCGTAATCTTTTGCAAAATCAAAAACGACCATTCCTTTCATTGAAGCCCGGTTAACTAAAAGTGACAAGTAGTTTGAGGGTCCTTTTATAGGAGTAGTGTTATTGTATTGTGAAATAGCTCCACAAATTACGATTCGTGCATGAAAGGCTAATCTGCTCAAAGCCATATCTAATATTTCACCACCAACATTATCAAAATAAACATCAATTCCTTTAGGGAAAAACTCTTTCAGCTTACCTTTTATATCATCATTTTTATAATCAATTGCTCCATCAAAACCCAATTCGTCAATTAAGTATTTACATTTATCAGCACCACCGGCAATACCAACAACCTTACAGTTTTTAATTTTGGCAATCTGACCAACAACACTGCCAACAGCACCGGCGGCACCTGAAACTAAAACTGAATCTCCTTCTTTTAGTTCACCCACCTCTAAAATACCAAAATAAGCGGTCATTCCAGTCATTCCCAGGGTACTAGTATAAACAGGTAAGGGTGCCAGATTAGGATTTATTTTATGATAACCTTTTCCATCAGATAGCACATATTGTTGCACTCCGGTTTGCCCGTAAACAAAATCACCTTCTTTAAAATCAGGGTGCTTTGACGCAATTACTTTTCCAACTCCTCCGGCACGCATTACATCATTTATTTGAACGGGTTCGATATAAGATTTTGTATCATTTATCCATCCACGCATGGCCGGATCTAATGAAATATACTCACATTGAATTAGAAATTCACCTTCTTTTGGTTCCGGTAAATTATTTTCAACTAACTCCCAGGTATCTTTGCCGGGTAAACCAAATGGCCTTTTTCTTAATAGTACTTGCTTGTTTGTTTTCATAGGATAATTTTTTAAACGCCAAATTGTCTCAAGTGATGATCGAGATGTTTATATTGCATAATACCCCATTGTTCGGTGGTAAATTTTCCGAAGAGGGGATGGTTTTGCAAATGGATATTTTCCTTTTTGTGACAAAATTGTAATATTATTGATTTTAAATTTTCTTTTTCTTTATCAAAATCTCTTTCATCAGTCACAATAAATTTTTTGGGTGTTGGTAAATTTTTCCTCCATGCTTTATCGTTATACATTTGCTTTTTAAATAGACTTAAGATCATTTTTTTTACAACAGACATATTATCCATTGTTGATTTTTCACTCAATGCAATCTTTATTGGTTCCGAACAATGAGTACACATTTGTGAAACATTCATTTTTCCCCACAAGGGATTAGAATCATTTTTTAAGTTATCGATTCGCGTGTTTATTTCTTCAAATGATTCAGTTGTAAAAATTGATTTCATAATGATTTATTTGTTTGACTATAAACTGTGACTCAATACTGGCAACTAATTAATCTTTATAACCAAATCGTTTTAATTGATTGGTATTACTTCGCCAGTTTTTATTGACTTTAACAAAGAGCTCTAAAAATATTTTTTTACCAAAAAATTGTTCCAGATCTTTTCTTGCCTCTGTACCTACACGTTTTAAAGCGGAACCTTTATGGCCAATAATAATTCCTTTTTGGGTTTCTCTTTCCACCATTATTACCGATCTGATCTTGATAATTTTGTCATCTTCAAAAAATTCTTCCGTATCAATTTCAACTGCATAAGGAATTTCTTTTTTATAATGCATTAATATTTTCTCTCGAATAGTTTCATTAACAAAAAAACGCTCCGGTTTATCTGTTAATTGATCTTTAGGGTAAAAAGCTGGTGATTCTGGTAAAACTTCAATAATTTTATCCATTACAGTTTGAATATTAAAGTTTTCCAGTGCCGAAATAGGATAAATTATTGCGTTAGGCACTTTCTCTTTCCAAAAGGTTATTTTTTCTTCTACTATTTCTTGTGTGGATTTGTCAATTTTATTGATCAACAATAAAACAGGAGTTTTGGTATTTTTAATTTTTTGAAAAAAACTTTCATCTTTTAGTTCTTTTTCACCTATTTCAACCATATAAATCAAAATATCAGCATCTTCAAAGGCTGATTTTACAAAATTCATCATAGATTCCTGCAACTCATAAGCCGGTTTTATTATTCCGGGTGTATCAGAAAACATGATTTGAAAATCTTCTCCATTAACAATTCCTAATATTCTATGGCGAGTTGTTTGCGCTTTGGAAGTAATAATTGATAATCGTTCTCCAACTAAAGCATTCATTAAAGTAGATTTACCAACATTTGGATTACCTATAATATTTACAAATCCGGCCTTGTGTGCCATAAATAGTACTGTTTTAATTGGTACAAAGGTAGGTTAATTTAGTGAGTTGTATTTTCTGATATTTTAGTAAGATGATGCTTTTAATTTGAATTTTGCTTTTTAGAATGTACCGATCAAATCATTGATGCTTAAGTGAGATTACATTACACCGCTGCAAATCCCATAATTAAATAAAGAATTGTTGCTATTGCACCTCCAATTAAAGCATAAGGTAATTGGGTTCTTACATGGTCAATATGATCGCTTGCCGATGCCATAGATGAAATTATGGAAGTATCGGATATGGGTGAACAGTGGTCACCAAAAATACCACCACCCAAGGTTGCTGCTATCACCAAGGTTACATCTGTACCATGGATATTAGCCATGGGTATAGAAACGGCCAACATGATCGCAAATGTGCCCCATGATGTTCCTGTAGAAAATGCAATAAATGAACTAATTAGAAATACTATGGCAGGTAAAAATTCTGGCGAAAGCCATTCTTTTGACCAATTTGCGACAAAAACACCTGTTCCCAATTCATTGGAAGCATCACTGATAGCAAAAGCAAGCAACATCAAAAGAGCCAAAGGCATTAATTCACTAATTCCTTTTAAAATCAGATCTACCATTTCTTTCATTTTCATGATACCTTGAGCACGATATAGTATCATAGCTACTAAAATGGAAGTAATTACCGAATACAATACAGAAGATGATCCCGATCCTTTTTCAATGGCAAGAAAAGCATGATCAAAAAATGAGGTATAACTTTCTACCTTTGACCATCCTGTATATGCTAAATTTACCGGCATCATAATTACCATTGTAAATAATGGAATTACCATGTTAAATGATTTTGCTTTTATACCCTTTTTAGGTTCTAATGAGGTAATAGCATCTGATACCATTGGCTTGGCATTATCACCTAATACCTTGCCGGTTTCTCTGGCTCTTTTTTCGGCTTTAGCCATTGATCCAATATCTTTTTTAGAAATAATTACAAAAAATACGATCAATAAAGCAATAATGGGATAGAAATTATAAATGATGGAAGACATTAAAACAGAAAAAGGATTCTCAATTCCTTGAGTTAATAATAAACCCATGATAAAAGCTCCCCACGCATTAAAAGGAATTAATATAGAGGTAGGAGCTGAACTCGAATCGGCAATGTACGCTAATTTTTCACGTGGAATTTTAAGTTTGTCGAAAATAGGTCGGTAAAGAGTTCCAACTGTTAAAGACCTTATACTTGTTTCAACAAAAAGTGCTATTCCTGTTATGGTAGCTAAAAGTTGCACAACAACCCTACTATATCCGGAATGCTTTTTTTCAAGGTATGCAATCAAAACATTTAGTTTATTTACAAAACCTTCTACCCCTCCCGAAAACTGAATAAATAATAAAAGAGCGCCAACTAAAGCACTGAACATAATGGTTCTTGTGTTTCCTTCCGATTGAAATACATTGACCAAGGCTTCAATTGTTGCTGTAGTACCTGTTAAAAGGTTCCAATCATTTATGATTACCCATGAAAACCAAATCCCAAAAACCAGCGCGACATAAACTTGTTTAGTTTTTAGCGCCAAAATAATTGCTAATACAGGGGGCAAAATAGATAAAAAACCGTAGTCAGTCATATAAAGGAAGATAAACAGGAATTGTTAATAAACAATTGATGAGGCTAAATATATAAAAACTATATACAATTAATTATACTTTTTATATTTAATTTTCATTAGTAGATTAGGTTTGCCTCGACTTATTTACAGACTTTTCTTTTAAAAAATATTAGTAAATTATGTTATAGGTGTGGTTCTTTTATTGCTCTCATAAAGTTTCACTTTTACCATCATCAATACCCAGTTGGTGTTTTAAAATAGCAATGGTTTCATTTTTAGCCTTGAGTAATTCTTTTAATTGTTCAATTTCGGATTGTGCTCCATTATCATTTTCAAATTCCATAGCCATCATTTTTTCTTTCAAAATCATTTCTCCTTCATCATATAACAACCAATTTATGTTTAAATCTGGGAAATTATTTCTGATTTTAATAACCAAACTGGCTTCAAAATCTTTTCCTTTTCGCATGGTTCCACTACTAATACCAGCTTTTTTTTCAAATTCAAAAAGGGTAATCTTCTTAAATTCAGCGTATTGATGTATTTTTTCTTTTGTATACATTAGTTTATAGGAAAACACGGTTATTTATATAATACCTTTACATTACCTGTAAATCAAGAACAAGTTAATAACAATATTTGTATTTCGCAATAGCTGATAATTATAATTAATATAAAAGACGGAAATAAATAAAAAAAATTAGACTAAGATTTATAAAAATGGAAGCTTTAACCTTTTCCGATTAATATTGCACATCATTTGAATTGTTCTTAATATAAAATGTATGTTACAAATTCATTCATAAACAAAAAAGTCTCTTAAATTAATAAGAGACTTTTGGATTTAGTAGCGCTGTGTCCGTCTACTGACTGAGGGGCTGGGTCAGTCCATCGGTTGATGGCCGGACAAACTCGAACCAGCGTCCGTCAACTGACGGATATGAGCCCAACGAATTATTTTATTTTAAAATTTGGTAATATATTTTGATGGATAAAACTTCTTCCTTTGGAAGATTTTAATTGTTTTTCACGTTTCAGCGCTTCTTTTTTAGTTTTAAAGAATTCTGTATGAACTACGATCCATGGTCTGAATTTAATGGTATAACCTTTATTAGCCAGTTGGTTGTGAGATTTAAATCTGGAAATTAGATCAGAAGTATAGCCAATATAAATTTTATTAAATTTAATAGAATAAAGTATGTATGTTACAAATTCATTCATAAACAAAAAAGTCTCTTAAATTAATAAGAGACTTTTGGATTTAGTAGCGGGGGCTGGACTCGAACCAGCGACCTTTGGGTTATGAGCTTAAACATTATCTATTCATATTTTATTAAAACTATTTATAAACAATGATATATGCTAATTTTAATTTTATTTAGTATCAGACAAATTCATTTAAAATCAAATTATTCTGTACCTATTCTGTACCCTTTCTTTCTTTTTTTGTTATCTTTATGCAAAATCTAAGTATTAGTTATATGGGTATAAAGATAGTTAGACGTAAAAATAAACAGCGAAAGGATGGTTCGGCCCCTTTAGCTTTGCGAATTAGTAAAGATTATAAAACTAACTATTGTTTCATTGGTCAATATGTTTTGGATAAAGACTGGGATGAGGAACTGGGAAAAGTTAAACGAACACATCCCAATTCACAAAAACTCAATAATTTTTTGATGAAAAAATTAGTTGAGGCCAACAATATCGCTTTAGAAGTTAATGATAAAATTACCAGTAAAGAAATAAAAAAGAAAGTAATTGGTCTAGGTGGACAAAAATCATTTTTTCTAGTTGCGTCTGAACGAGTAGAGACAAAATACAATCGAGGCACGTTCTCCGTTGCTCAAGCGGAATTGTCTATACTTTATAACTTAGAAGAATTTGTGAATTTGAAAAGTTCTTTAGATAAAACGGAAGTGATTAATGGAATAAAGAAACGTCGTAAGGAACGCATAAGTAAAGGAAGAAAACACGAGTATTCTTTTTTGGATTCGGTGAAGTATTTTAGTAAAAGTAAGGCACTTAGTTTTCAAGACATTGATGGAGTTTTTATTAAAAAGTATAAGACATTTTGTACTGTATACCTCAACCATAAAAAACGAACTATAACAAATCAGTTAATTTTTATTAGAACCCTCTTTAACATTGCAATAAAAGAAAGTGATATTGATATTAAGTTTTATCCCTTTGCAAATGAAAGAGAAAAAATTCGTATAGGTTCTAGTCATAAAATTGGACTTACAATAGATGAAATAGAGCGTATAGAAGCCTTGCAAGTACAAATAGGTTCTAGTATATGGCATACAAAAAACATATGGCTTGTGGCGTTTTATTTTGCGGGTATACGCGTTTCGGATATTGTAAAATTAAAATGGTCAGATTTCAAGGATAATCGCTTGTTCTACATAATGAATAAGAATGAAAAGCCGTTGAGTTTAAAAATTCCTGATAAAGCAGAAGTTATATTAAGCGCTTACAAGGAAAATGAAACACAAAATAATGGTTATGTATTTCCATTTTTGAAGAATGTTGATGGTAAGAATGCAGAAGATATTTTTATAAAAACAAGGAATGCAACTAAAATACTTAATAAGTACTTAAAGCGTATAGCTTTACAATGTAGTATTGAAAAAAAAATATCTAACCATATTGCTCGTCATAGCTTTGGTAACATTGCTGGAGATAGGATACACCCTTTAATGTTACAGAAATTATATCGTCATAGTGATTTAAAGACAACATTGAATTATCAGGCAAATTTTATTCATAAAGATGCAGATGATGCATTAGATAGTGTTATTAACTTTTGAGGTAAAACTCAATTCTTCTTTTAATCGTGGCAGGATTAATATAAATTCGGTAACCCGCTATATTATAATGTTTTAAACACTTTTAACCGTATGCTGTTCACCGTATTGCACACTAAAATTAAAAAGAACTATTTAAAAACAAATTGTATTTGTCTTTGCGATAGTAAATATACAATTTCTGTCAAAATAACATAAAATATAATTTGTTTTTTACACAAATTACAACCTAAAAAGTGTAAACTAGGTGCCTTTAACTTTGTAAACTATGTCCCTTTATCGTACCTAATGTTTGCCAACGGTCTCGTATAACCGTCAGTTACGGGTTAATATATGTTAATTTTCGGTTTAGAACTGGTTTTAGCAATTCCGAGTGGATTCGGACGTAGTCGAATCCACCGTAATTGCGGTTATACATTGTTAGTGGCTGGCATTTTTTGAGTCAAATATGTTAAATTTTAGAGCATCAGTTTAATCATCATTTTAAAAATCTATAACATATGAAGCTGATGCACCTGTTGTAGTTACTTTTAAGGCAAAGGGTTCTTCATTCTTTGAAACATGAATTTCAATAGTGGGAGTTCCACCTTGATAATCACCTATTTGAACTTCACACTTAAACCCCTTTTTTACAGGACCGTAGGTTTGATTCCAACTTCTTACTTGGGTACCGGTATTACTATATGTCCCATCGGGAGTAGTGACTGTCCAATTGCTAAAACGACCATAGGGACTAGGACCTCTTATAATGTAGTTCACATAGTAATTGTCATTTGGCGGTGGAGTATTGTCCATTTCATCTTTATTACAAGAAGAAAAGGTGAAAATAGCTAATGTGCTAATTATCATTAGTGTGTAGGTTAAAATACCTTGTTTTAGAAAGTGTGATTTCATTTTTTTTTGCGTGTTATTTGGGATGGTAATTATTTTCATTTCTTACATTACTGCTACTGCTTGCCACTAACGGGTTGAATATGGTGCGTGCCGCATTTTGAAACTTGTATTTTTCAGGTTACGATGATGTTTAATTTGTGTAGTAACTTTCATATTTACAGCTAATTGCGGCATGCACTATATTTTTTGTTAGGGCACGTATTTATTCAACCACCACAAAATCAGGTAGTTGAAATGATTTGTCAAAGAATGGTTCTGTTGGGGCGTATAACCTAAAATAGATGAACCAACCATCCTGACCTATTGTTTTCAAGAAATTAGTTTCCATCCCTTTTGGGGCTTTTCTTCCAATATACAAATCAACACTACCATCTTCGTTGTATTGCAGTTGTTCCATCCTACTGTTTAGGGCAACATCTTTGATTTCCGTCCCTCCATTATCGTAAGGGCGTCTGGTATTTTCGCTATATAAAACTACTGACCAAAATTGAGCTACAGGAACATCTTTTGGAACGGTTAATTTATATGTTTTGTCCGCTCGTAATAAATTGCCTTCGCTATCTCTTTTAGTAGTCATATAAACTTGTCCTTTACCCACAACCGGATTTACCATTCCTTCACTACTGGTAACAGCCTCGTAAAACCAAACTGCCCTTTCGTCCAGTTCAACTTTATAATCTGTAATTTGTGGGATTGTGAAATCAAAACTCTTATACCAATTTGTCCCTTTCCAATATGGTTCGGCAAATCGGGGGTTTGTTTGAAGATTACGTAGCATTAATTCACCCATAGCAACACCTTCTAAAAGTATTTTTGTTTGTCTTTCATCGGGATTAAATTTCTTCCCTTTCACTATACCAAGCGGTTCGAGCATTGCCATCCATACTTTGTCCTGTTCTCTTATTGGCTCTTCATTTATGATGGCATGAAGTGATTCCCAGTATTCCATGCCTCGGAGTGCGGTAGCACTCCATTCTCTATCTAAATCTTCCTTAAATACAGTTGGAACCTTGGGTTCGCCCACTTTCCCCATTTTTAATGATTTTTTGAAATTTTCGGCAAATTCCGGACTTGGATCAAGAAGTCTTACTCCAATGAAAATATTGTTAGTTGCAGATTGATAAACAAAAGCACCTTCTTTTTTATATTTGTTAATATCATCTTCAGGCCCAACTAAAATGTATGTGCCTCCTTTGCCCTGGTCTGGTCCGGTAAGCCCCATATCGGCAATTGGTCTTTGCCAAAAATCCAGTAATCCACTTGCTGTTTGACCTGCAGGATACTCTATTTCAATTGCTCCGTTAGAGAGGTTATAAAATTGAATGATATAAGGTGTTGTTAAATTTCCGGTCACAACGCCTCTTTTTTCTTTTAACGACTTAAAAACAGCAAATTCACCAAGCTTTCCTGTCTCGTAGTTTTTATCTTGTTCCTTTTTCCACGTATAGAAACTTACCAAAGGTGTCGACCAAATATATGTCTGAGAGGCACGTTGAAAGTCCATAGCATTAAAAAGTTTTTCAGAGCTTTGGTCTGTTAAATAATTATGCTCTAATTCCAAAATCCCATAAGGGGAATTAATACGTTCGGTACCGACAAGTTTTGCTTTGTCTAATGCAACACCCTGTAATTCAGTGTTTTTAACCACCTTGTTTTGGCAACTTGTAGCAAATAATAACGCTACGATTCCTACTGTTAAAATTGTTTTTTTCATGTTAATCTCTTATTGTTTAATGTTTATATTCCGTTCTTTTTATGTGCCCTAACGGTCTTGTATATGAAAAGTAGCGGGTTTATGAGTACTAAATTTTCAGTTTATAACTGACCTTTATTTTATTAGTTATCTTTTGTTTAAACACTAAAACCGCTATTTTTTATATACGTTGTTAGCGGTTCGGGCTTGGTGTTCACTGTAAATTTATCGTGTTTTTGCATTTCGGGTAATTTGTACAACCCAAAAAATTGCCAAACTTTCCACTTCTCTTCGTCATAAAACCGCTTTTACAACTCGGACAAAGTATGGTGTTTTCTAAGATTTTTATATCATTAAATGTTTGATTGCAACTTGGGTAATGCGAACAGCCTAAAAATTGATTGTTTCTAAGTGTGTTAATTCTGACTACAAGATGCCCTGTTTGACAATACGGACAATTTGTTTTACTTAATTTTTCATTTTTTGCCGTAAATAAGAAGTCGTTGTCTGTTACCAACTCTTCCGCAAATAGTGAAACATCGGTCGGAATAAGTAATACCACTTCGTTTTTTGTTCTTGTTAGTGCCACATAAAACAATCTTCGTTCTTCGGCAAATCGATATTCTTCGTCATCGCTGAGTAATAACGACAACATCGGGTCGTCCGTCATTTTGTTAGGAAAACCAAGCAAGTGGTTTTTAAGATTCAGCAAAATTACATTATCCGCTTCTAAACCCTTTGATTTATGTACGGTTATGTATTTAATATCAAGGTCTTCAAAGCCTTTTATTTCCAATTTTTCGCTACGTTCATAATACTTTATTTTGCTGTTTGGCGTGAGCTTGATAAATTCATTGATGTCAAAACTATGACGACCTAAAACCAAAATAGGCTTATTGCCATTTTTGTCTATAAGTGCTTGAACTTCATTTATGAACATATCTTCCGCATTGTCCGATGAGTAATAAACAAACTTGATTGGGTTTTCCAAAGGTTCTTTCTTGGATTTCGGTTTTTTTGGGATTTGTTTTTTGTTCTTTTGAATGTATCTAGAAGTGATGTCAATAAGCGACTGTGCGTTGCGGTAGGTTTGCTCAATGAATAATTGTTCATATTTCCCAACGTGTTTTTCAAAATTGCTAAATAGCGAAATATCGCTACCTGCAAAACGATAAATTGATTGCCAATCGTCCCCAACGCAAATTAATCTTGCACCTGATAATTCCCGAATTTCTTTAATTAGATTAAATCGTGAATATGATATGTCTTGATATTCGTCAATGATAATATGTTGATATGAGTATTGCGGTTTGTTTACTTTTATGAGGTCAGTTGCCCGATTTATCATATCATTGAAATCAATTTCGCTTTTCTCTTTAAGCGTATTGTCATATTTTTTTAGAATAGGGAGTGCAAATTTTAAAAAAGTATCTTGTCTTTCATACATAAACTCATTTTCGGCTCTGCTTTTGTCTGAAAACAAGGAAATTATTGAATCATAGTTTAATTGTCTTGATTTGCTAAGGTTGACAAAGGTCTGAATCAGATTTGTTATTTCTTTTCCATAATTTTTGTCATTGTCAGTAACTTTTGTGTAGATGTTTTTTACATCTCGGGGCTTGAAAATTACATTTTCGTTGCTCAACATTTCTGTTAGCTTGTCAAGCAAAACGTTGTTGCGATTGTAATAGGAATAGGTCTCTAATAGTTTGGTGTTGTGCGTTTTGTGAGTTTCCCGTTTTAACTCCATTTCCTCAACATACTTTTCTTCATTAAATGGCGTAAGCCATTTAGCCCTGTTGTTTTCGTCAACGCCAAAATGTTCTAAATAGATGTCGTTATCTTTTAGGTAAAAGTCGGGGCGATACGTTGTATTTCCGAAAGGATACGGTTTTTCATATTTGTACTCAATGCCGTTCAAATACAAAAAATTCGCTATGGTAAGCTCTTCAACACTTTTTACTTTTTCCCCTTGTATGGTGTCAAGTGATGTTAACGCTATTTTGTTTAAGGGTTCGGGTTCGCATTTAGATTTTAAAGTTTGAAAATCAATGCCTTTTTCGGTATCTAATTTTTCGCCAAGTGAATCGTAACTTTCGTGTTCTTCGGGAATATTCATATAACAAGCAACGTACACGATATATGCTTCCAATGCTTCTGCATTATTAAAGATTTCTTTTTCTAAATACTCTTTTACTACATTTCTTAATGTGTTTTCATTTGTTACGACAAGAGTTGTTGTTTGATGTTTCTTTATGGTGTCGTACCCAAGTTTGTGAAAAGTAGTTGCTCTTGCACCAAGTCCGATGTTTTTTAGTCGTTCATTTAACTCATCAACGGTTTTTTTGGTGAAAGAAAGTAAAAGTATGTTTCCGGGCTTAATATTTTTCTGTTCGATTAGGAATTTCACTTTTCCGAGAATGGTCAAGGTTTTTCCGGAACCCGCACCGGCAACTATTAAGTTTGAATATTCGTCCGTAATGACTGCAGTTCGTTGTTGGTCGTCCAACTTTTTGCCTTCAATATCGTCAAAGTATAAGTTTAGTTTTTGTTTTTGAGAAAGAACGTAATTTCGGTTGTAAGTTGCAACGTAGTTGTCAAAGTCTTGGAAGGTGTCATTGAATTTTTTTACAGTATCTTCTTTCTTGTAGAAATTAGATTTGTTTTTAAAGTATTGACCGATAACAGAAAACCGTGTTTTTATTTGGTCACGTTGCACCCAAGTAAAATAGTCATCAATCTTTTGTATCGTATCAAAAAATGAAGGGATTTTTTGTAAGTTGGATAGGTACGTAGTGTCCTGATATTTTTTCTTTTCTACTAATTGTCGGTAAAAAATCAAAACGCCAATTATTACAGCAGAAATGACAATTTGAGTCAATGTCATATTTACATCTTATGTTTTGGGTTAGTTACTATATATTTCTGTCGGTTATCCTTGCCTGACCGCTAACTAGTTATATCCGTACATAATATACTTTTTATCAATTAGTAATACCGGATAAACGTAATAAACTAACCTATTTATAGGTATTAAATATTATGCTTTTAGAATTTAACAATTTTTCAATTATTTCAAATATATACAATTAGCGAGTTATTTCAGTATTATTTGTTGAAATATCAATCAAATAATCATTTTACACCTATTTTTTTTGCTATGAATATCTACCTATAATTGAAAAAGGTTTAGAAAAGATGTTGATAGTACAAAAGCAAGCATATATGGAAAAATTGAATTTCCATTCATGGGATTTTAAAATCACAAAAAGCAAATAGTTTACTCAATTTGTTTTCTTTTTTTGTTTGCTTTGCAAACTTAATTGGAAAAGCAAGAGGGTAACACGCTAAAGCGATGTTACATAATTTTATATATTTTTAAATTACTGTTTTACAGTAGTTTAAAAATATTTTCTTTTTATTTTTTTCTTTTCAATTGCTTATTTTTGCGGCAAATAAGCTTGAAAGCCTTATAAACAGGTGTAAATTTGCGGC
>VAPH01065793.1_pt1 | contig 14329 bp, 11 predicted proteins | sample 3393861 | NCBI WGS metagenome assembly VAPH01 (sample SAMN08290439, study PRJNA428436) | hydrothermal vent metagenome | isolation source: Deep-sea hydrothermal vent chimney | place: Atlantic Ocean: South-mid Altantic Ridge | reverse complement strand
TCTCCGGGACAGTCGAGAAGGCAACCGCAACCGTGACGTTCCCCGTCCCCATTCAGAGGGTGTTCGAAGCCACCGTCGCCGGGGTGACGGAAAAGGCCGAGAAACAAGGGGCCCCCTCCATCCGCGCCGTCATCGCCTTGCACGACATCACCGAGGTCCGGGGCGCCGAGCAAATGCGTGCGGATTTCGTCGCCAACGTCAGCCATGAACTGCGCTCCCCGCTGACCGCCCTGATCGGCTTCATCGAAACCATCAGCGGCGTGGCGGAAGACGACCGCATGGCGCGGAAAAAATTTCTTTCCATCATGGAAACGGAATCGCAACGCATGGCGAGGCTGATCGACGACCTTTTATCCCTGTCCAAGGTCGAGTCCAAGGAGCATGTCAACCCCACATCCCCCGTCGACCTCGCCACCGTTCTCCATCAGGTCGCCGACACCCTGTCGAACCGGGCAAGCGCAAAGGGAACCTCGATCCACCTCGATGTTCCCCCTTCCCTCGCCGAGGTGCCGGGGGACCGGGATCAGATCATCGAAGTCTTCCACAACCTCCTGGACAACGCCGTCAAATACAGCCGAGACGGAGCGGCAATTACCGTTAACGCCACGGAAACCAACCGCATCCCGGATCTGGGCGCGCCCGGCATCAAGGTTTCGATCAAGGACGAAGGGGACGGCATCCCCGCCGAAATCATCCCACGCCTAACGGAACGCTTCTTCAGGGTGGACAAGGGGCGCTCGCGTGAAATGGGGGGAACGGGCCTGGGCCTGGCCATCGTCAAGCACATCGTCAACCGTCACCGGGGACGTTTGGTCATCGAAAGCGTTCCGGGAAAGGGCAGTACTTTCAGCGTCTATCTGCCACTTTTCGGGCCCCAATTCAGGCGAAACGGCAAAAGCGGCCGCCCGGCTAAAGAGACCGCCATAAAAATGTAACGAATCCGTCATTAAAGGGCAGCGTTTTCGGACTTAGGTACGAGCCACCCGGTGGAATGTTTACGGGAATCCATAGAGAGGCCGTCATAAAAGTGTAACGGAACCGTCATAAAAGGGCAGCATTGTCGGGCTACCTACGGGCCATCCGGTGGATGGTCCGCCGAAATCGACATCGATATCAAGGAGTTCATTACCCATGGTCAAAAAGGCTCTGGTTGCCGCCGCGCTAACAACGGTTACGTTGGCCGGCGCTTTTACCGGCGAGGCGCAAGCCCGCGAACAAATCCGTATCGTAGGCTCGTCCACGGTATTTCCATTTTCCACCGCCGTCGCCGAAAACTTCGGTAAAACCACTAAATTCAAGACCCCGGTCGTCGAAAGCACGGGTTCTGGCGGTGGCCTGAAGCTGTTCTGCTCGGGCACGGGAGACAAAAATCCCGACATCACCAACGCATCACGGCGCATTAAGAAATCCGAAATCGCCAAATGCGCCAAGAACGGCATCAAAGACATCGTCGAAATCAAGGTCGGCTATGACGGCATCGTCCTGGCCAACTCGAAAAACGCCGAGCGGGTGAAGTTCACCCAAAAGGACCTTTTTCTGGCCCTGGCCAAGAATCTTCCGAACGGCCAAGGAAAAACGATCCCCAATCCGTACAAGACCTGGAAAGACGTCAACCCCTCCCTGCCGGACCTGGCCATCGAGGTCCTGGGTCCGCCGCCGACATCGGGCACCCGCGACGCTTTCGATGAACTGGCCATGCAAAAGGGTTGCAAAGCCTTCCCTTGGATCAAGGCCCTGAAAAAGAAGGACAAGAAAGCCTTTAAGGCCCTGTGCCAAACGCTTCGCGAAGACGGCGCCTACATCGAAGCGGGCGAAAACGACAACCTGATCGTTCAAAAGCTCCAAGCCAACCCGAAAGCCTTCGGCATCTTCGGCTTCAGCTTCCTCGATCAAAACACCGACAAGGTTCAGGGTAGCCTCATCAAAGGGAAAGCCCCGACCTTCGAGAATATCTCGGACGGCAGCTATCCCGTTTCACGGCCGCTTTTCTTCTACGTCAAGAAATCCCAAGTCGGTTCGGTTCCGGGCATCCGGGAATACATCGCCGAGTTCACCAGCGAAAAAACCTGGGGCGACGAAGGATACCTGGTCGACAAGGGCTTGATTCCCATGAGCAAGAGCGAACGGGCTTTATGGAAAGCAAAGGCAGAGAAGCTTGAAAACCTCTCAATGTAACCCTCTTACCCCGCAGCACGGTTCCGGTGGAGGCCGAAGGTACGTCACACCGGGCCCGCGCATCTCGCGGGTCGCCGTGGAGAAGTCGGTCATGTTTGTCCTGATCGCCTGCTCCACGGTCGCTGTTTTCACGACGGTGGGAATTATCCTGTCGCTTCTTTTCGAAGCGGTTCGATTTTTCCAATCCGTCCCGGTATTCGATTTCCTTTTCGGCCTTAAATGGTCGCCTCAAACGGCGATCAGGGCCGATCAGGTCGGATCCTCGGGCTCTTTCGGCGCCGTCCCCCTTCTGGCGGGAACGTTTCTTATCAGCGCCATCGCCATGAGCGTCGCCACCCCCGTAGGACTTTTTTCGGCTATTTTCCTGGCCGAATACGCCACCCCCAGGATTCGCGCCGTCGTTAAGCCCGCACTGGAAATTCTCGCCGGCATTCCCACGGTCGTCTACGGCTTCTTCGCCGCGCTGGTCGTCGCCCCCTTGCTGAGAAACTCGGGCGAGGCCGTCGGGTTCGACATTTCATCGGAAAGCGCGCTGGCGGCGGGCCTGGTTATGGGGGTGATGATCATCCCCTTCGTTTCTTCCCTGTCCGATGACGTTATCTCGGCCGTTCCCAATAACCTGCGGGAAGGATCCTACGGCCTGGGCGCGACGAAATCGGAGACGATTCGCCAAGTCATTCTTCCCGCGGCCCTTCCCGGCATCGTCGGCAGCCTGTTGCTGGCGACGTCGCGCGCCATCGGGGAAACCATGATCGTCGTCATGGCCGCGGGCCTCGCCGCCAAGCTCACGGCGAATCCCTTTGAATCGGTGACGACCATAACGGTTCAGATCGTAACCCTGCTCACCGGCGACCAGGAGTTCGATTCACCCAAGACCCTGTCGGCTTTCGCCCTTGGCTTGTTGTTGTTTACCGTCACCTTGTTCCTCAACGTCATCGCGCTTCACGTGGTGAAGAAATACAGAGTAAAATATGACTGACCGCACCATCAAGGAAAAGGTCCAAGCCGGGCTCAAGCGGCGTTACAGGGCCGAGCGCATATTTAGGGCCTACGGCCTGGTCGCCATCGGCCTGTCCCTTACGTTTCTCATCACCATATTCGTTTCCATCGCCGCCATGGGTTGGCCCGCCTTTCAGCAAACCTCCTTCGAGTTGGAAATATACTTCGATCCCGGCGTCATCGACCCCAAGGGGGCGCGCGATCCAGACGCCATCTCCGGGGCCGACTACCGGGGGCTGGTCAAGACGGCCTTGCGCCGGCAATTCCCCTCTATCAGGAAACGCCAGGATAAAAAGGAACTTTACAGGCTTGTCAGCAGCGGCGCAGGCTTCGATCTAAGGGAAATGGTTCAGAAGGATTCGGGGCTGATCGGTCAGACCCTCAGCATCTGGGTCCTGGCTTCGGACGATGTGGATATGTATTTCAAGGGCCGGAACGTCGGCGCCCGATTAAGCGTCGGCCAAATCGGCATGATCGAGAAAATGTCCGAAATCGGGGCCATAAGGAAACGCTTCAATACCCGGTTCTTCACCTCCGGAGACTCGCGCGAACCCGAACTGGCGGGAATCCTCGCCGCCTTTATGGGATCGCTGTTCGCGCTCACGGTCTGCATCGCCCTGGCTTTTCCCCTCGGCATCCTGACGGCCATCTATCTTGAGGAGTTCGCGCCGAAAAACCGTTGGACGGACCTGATCGAAGTCAACATCAACAACCTGGCCGCCGTTCCGTCGATCGTGTTCGGTCTTCTCGGGCTGTTCTTCCTCCTGAACATCGTCGGATTGCCGCGTTCGGCCCCGCTGGTCGGGGGCCTCGTTCTCGCCTTGATGACGCTGCCGACCATTATTATCGCCAGCCGCGCCGCATTGAAGTCGGTCCCCGGATCCATCCGCGAGGCGGCTCTCGGCATCGGGGCCAGCCCGCTCCAGGCCGTTTTCCATCATTCCCTACCCCTTGCCATGCCCGGCATGCTGACAGGCAGCATCATCGGCATGGCCCAGGCGCTTGGCGAAACGGCGCCTTTGTTAATGATCGGCATGGTCGCCTTTATCGTCGATGTTCCCCAAACCGTCATGGACCCCGCTACGGCCCTGCCGGTGCAGATATATCTTTGGGCGGACAGTCCCGAGCGTGGCTTCGAGGAAAAAACGGCGGCGGCCATTCTCGTCTTGTTGGTTTTCCTGTTTTTCATGAACCTGTTGGCCGTGGTCTTGCGCAAAAAATTCGAACGGCGTTGGTAAAAGGGACTAAAATTAAATGACACTTGTGGCTCTTAAACCGTCTTCAATTAATCAAACTCTCGACCCCCAAGCCGAGGCCGAGACCGAAAATAAAACCGAGGACAAGCCCGCCATGGAACAATCGGCGCATCACCCCCGAATAACCGTGCGGGACGTAAACGTTTATTACTCGGGAAAGCAGGCCTTGAAGAGCGTGGATTTGGACATCCCGCCCAACCAGGTCACGGCCCTGATCGGTCCCTCGGGTTGTGGAAAATCCACTTTCCTCAGGTGCCTCAACCGCATGAACGACGTCATCGAGGGATGCCGCGTAACCGGTGAGATCACCCTCGACGGCGAAGACATCTACGCCAAGGGGATGGACGTGGTCTCGCTCCGCGCCCGCGTCGGCATCGTTTTCCAGAAGCCCAACGCTTTCCCCAAGTCCATCTACGACAACGTCTCCTATGGCCCCTGCATCCACAGAATGGCCCGGAACAGGGATGAAATGGATGAAATCGTCCTGACCAGCTTGGAACGCGCCGGCCTTCTCCAGGAGGTCCGCGACCGCTTGAACGCGCCGGGAACAAGCCTGTCCGGCGGACAGCAACAGCGCCTCTGCATCGCGCGCGCCATCGCCGTTGCGCCGGAAGTCATCCTGATGGACGAACCCTGCTCGTCGCTGGACCCCATCGCCACGGCGAAGATCGAAGAGTTGATTGATGAACTGCGCGATAATTACACCATCGTCATGGTCACGCACTCCATGCAGCAAGCGGCGCGCGTCTCGCAAACCACGGCTTTCTTCCACTTGGGCGACTTGGTGGAAAAGGGGGACACGGAAAGAATATTCACAAACCCCAGCGACAGCAGGACGGAAGCCTACATCACCGGCCGCTTCGGTTGAGTGAAACGGATTGGAAGGGGAGGAACGGCAAAATGGAATCAGAACATATCGTTCAATCCTATGATGAGGAATTGGCCCGGCTCTACAATACGATAGCCGAAATGGGCGGCTTGGCGGAGCAGCAGCTAACCGGGGCCATCGACGCCTTGTTGCGCCGCGATCGGGAGCAGGCCGGAAGAATCATCGCCGGAGACAAGAAAGTCGATAATTACGAGGCCGAGATCGACGCCATGACCATTCGCATGCTGGCCTTGCGTCAGCCCATGGCCGAAGACCTTCGTATCGTCATCGCGACCTTGAAGATCGCCAGCAACCTGGAACGGGTCGGCGATTACGCCAAGAACATCGCCAAGCGCGCCCAGACGCTTAGCGCGTCTCCCGTTATCGGCAACGCCACCTATACCTTGGCGCGCATGAGCAATATCGTTCAGGGCATGATCAAGAACGTTCTGGATTCCTATCTCGAACGCGACGCCCACATGGCCGTCGACGTGCGCGACAGGGACGAAGAGGTCGACCGGCTCCACACCAGCCTGTTCCGCGAACTCCTGACCTATATGATGGAAGACCCCCGCAATATAACGCCTTGCACACATTTGCTTTTTATCGCCAAAAACGTGGAACGGATCGGTGACCACATCACCGGCATCGCCGAACAGGTATATTTCATGGTCCAGGGTGAAATGCTCGATGACGACAGGCCGAAAGGGGACCAAACCAGCTTCACGGTCGTCGAACCCAACCCGGTGAAGAAAGACTGAAAGTAGGTCATGCCCATGCCTTCCTTGATTTTAATCGTCGAAGACGAACCCGCCCAGGCCGAGGTTCTGAGTTACAACCTCAAGACGGAAGGGTACCGCGTCAACTTGGCCGGAGACGGGGAAGAAGCCCTGTTGATGATCGAAGAGGAAAAGCCCGACCTGGTGGTCCTCGACTGGATGCTGCCCCATGTATCTGGGATCGAGGTTTGCCGCCGTTTGCAGAACAATCCGATGACGAAGGCGTTGCCGGTCATCATGCTGACCGCGCGCGGAGAAGAAGCCGACAAAGTCAGGGGCCTGGAGACCGGAGCCGATGATTTCATGTCAAAACCTTATTCGCCGAAGGAAATGATCGCCCGTGTCCGGGCCGTTCTCCGCCGCGCCTCGGGCGGCACCGACGAAGACCGCCTGGAAAGCGGCAGCATCGTCATGGACCTGGCCCAGCACAAGGTTACGAGAAACGGCGTTCCCGTACACCTCGGCCCGACCGAATTCAGGCTTCTAAAGGCGCTCATGGAAAAACCGGGCCGTGTTTTTTCACGCGAACAGCTTCTCGACCGGGCCTGGGGACGCAATATTTACGTCGAACTTCGAACCGTCGATGTCCACATTCGCCGCCTGCGCCACGCCCTCGGGTCGGATGAAAACGGCGACGTTATCCGCACCGTACGAGGCAGCGGATACGCCTTCGAGGAAACCCTGGAACACTAAGAGCGGGAACGTCTTTCCTTTTTCGTTTATCGGGTCCGATAAATTGTGATATTCTCCCCTCCTTGGTATTGGGGGTTTCCATGGGCGAGAAGAAGGCTCCCGGCGGAAAGCCGGTCACAGTACCCACCGATACGCTTTCCAATAGCCCCCTGGACGCGCCCCGGCGCGACTTTTTACGCACCGGGCTGGCCGCGGGGCTCGGAACGGCGATTGCGGGCGTCGCGACGCCATCGAGAGGCGAGGAACTGGGCATCCCGGAATGGAGCCGGAAGCTCGGCCCCGGCGTCGCCGACAAAGCTTATGGCCTTCCCTCGCGCTTCGAAGCCGACGTCGGGCGGAAGTGGCTTCCATGGCTGCAGGTCGCGCGCGAATCCAGCGTCAGTTTCGCGCCGCTCCACCATTTGACCGGAACCGTTACCCCCAACGGGCTTTTCTTCGAGCGCCACCACGGCGGCATCCCGGATGTAAACCCCGAAAAACACCACTTCGTCCTCCATGGAATGGTCGAGCGCCCTCTTATTTTCACCGTCGATGAAATCAAGCGTTTCCCATCGGTCAGCCGGTTTCATTTCATCGAATGCGCGGCCAACACGACCCTGGAATGGAAGCAGGCGCAAATGAATTCCATCCAGTTCAGCCACGGCATGGTGTCGAACTGCGAATGGACCGGGGTCGCCCTGAAGACCCTTCTCGAAGAAGTGGGCGTGAAGGACGGCGCGGCCTGGCTGCTGGCGGAAAGCGCGGACGCGGCGGCCTATGCCCGGAGCATCCCTCTTGAAAAAGCCCTCGACGACGCCATCGTGGCCTACGCCCAGAACGGCGAGGCGCTGAGGCCGGAACAGGGATATCCGCTCCGCCTGGTGCTGCCCGGATGGGAAGGCTCCACCAACATCAAGTGGCTGCGCCGCATCAAGGTGGGCGACAAGCCCTGGCATACGCGCGAAGAAACGGTGCGCTATTCCGACCTCATGGAAAACGGAAAGTCCAGGCAGTTCACGTTCATCCAGGAAGCCAAATCCGTCATCACCGACCCCTGCCCCGAAAAGCCGCTGAAAGCCAAGGGCCATCACACCGTTTCGGGCCTGGCGTGGTCCGGACGGGGCCGCGTCGTACGGGTCGATGTCTCGTTCGACGGCGGGCGAAACTGGCGGGAAAGCGACCTGCACGGACCGGTCCGGTCGAAATCCCTGACACGGTTCACCATCCCCTGGGCCTGGAACGGCGAAGAGGCCCTGTTGCAAAGCAGGGCCGTGGACGAAACCGGATACGTCCAGCCGACCATCGGCCAGCTTCGCAAAGTGCGCGGCGAAAATTCCATTTACCACAACAATATGATCGCGACCTGGCATGTGAAACCGAGCGGCGAGGTGCAAAGTGTACAGCTCGATTAGCGTTTTGCTCTTGGCCCTGGTTATGGCCGGCCCGGTTACGGCCGCGGAACCGAGGCACCACCTGGGAAGCCCGATCACGGCGAAAGAGGCCAAAAAATGGGATATCGACGTCCGATTCGACGGCGCCGGGCTGCCCGAAGGCCGGGGAACAGCCAAAAAGGGCGAGCCGATTTTTGCTGAAAAATGCGCCGCCTGCCACGGCGATTTCGGCGAAGGCGTGGGACGCAACCCGGCCCTGATCGGGGGCGAAGACACCCTCGACACGGACCAGCCGGAACGACGGGTCGGCGGGTTCTGGCCCTATGCCCCGGTCCTGTTCGACTACGTCCGCCGCACCATGCCGTTCGGTAACGCCCAAAGCCTTACCAACGACGAGCTGTATTCCCTGGTCGCCCTTATTCTCAATATGAACGACCTTTGGGACGAGGAAAAAGTCCTGACCCGAACGGACCTCATAAAAATCAAAATGCCGAACAGGGACGGGTTTATCTTAAAAGACCCGCGGCCCGATACCTCGAATACGCCCTGCATGCGCGATTGCGGGGAAACGCCGGTCATCAAGTCCCGGGCGGCCCTGGACAGCAGCGTCGGCGAGTGATACCAAGTTGCGTTAGGCCGTCTTTACTTCCGCAAGGAAACGTTCGATCTCGCCGCGCATGGATTGGGAATGCGTCGTCAGGGTCTCGACGGCGTCCAAAACCATCACCGCGGCGTCACCCGTTTCATTGACGGAAACGTTCACGCCGTCGATGTTGACGTTGACCTGCTGCGTACCGGTCGAGGCCTGATCGATATTGCGGGCGATTTCCTGGGTGGCCGCCCCTTGTTCTTCGACCGCCGCGGCGATAACTGAAACGGTGCTGTTGATGTCGTCGATGGTTTCGCCGATTCCCACGATGGCGACGACCGCTTCCTGGGTCGCCGATTGAATGCTGCCGATTTGCGAGCCGATCTCCTCGGTCGCCCGGGCCGTCTGGTTGGCCAGGTTCTTGACCTCGGACGCCACCACCGCGAAGCCCTTGCCCGCGTCGCCCGCGCGCGCCGCCTCGATGGTCGCGTTCAAGGCGAGTAAGTTGGTCTGCTCGGCGATGTCGGTGATCAATTCCACCACTTCCCCGATTTTCTGGGCGGCTTCTTCCAAACTCTTGATTTTCTCGTTGGTGGCTTCCGCGTCTTCGACGGCCTTTTTGGCTATGTCGGAGGATTTAGCCACCTGGGATCCGATCTCGGAAATGGATGCGGAGAGTTCTTCCGCGGCGGCGGAAACGGTTTCCACGTTGGTCGACGTTTCCTCCGCGGCGGCCGCGACCGAGCCCGACAGGCGGGTCGTTTCCTCGGACGAGGCGACCATTCCATTGGCCGTCTTTTTCATGGCGCCAATGGCGCTGGAAACTTCTCCCAAGGCGCCGCCGATCGCGGTCTCGAAATTCGACGATAAATTCTCCATGGCGAGACGGCGGCGTTCCTTGGCCTCGAACTCTTTTTCCCGCTCCTCGTCCATCCGTTTTGTTTTGATCATGTTCTCCTTGAAGACCTTGAGCGCATTGGTCATGGCGATGATTTCCACATTGCGGTCGGTGTCCTTCAAAGGGACGTCCATGTCTCCTTCGGCCAGCCGGGTCATGGACCCCGTCATCCCGGCCAAAGACTTAACGATGGAGTTTGCGATGTAGAAGCCCACCACCCCGAAGGCGATGGCGATCAGGGTCATGACGACGATGAGTTTGGCCTTTTGGGAATTCTCCTTCTCCATGTTTTTGAGAAAAGAACTCAGCCGCTCCAATTCGTTGACGGTCAAAGGCTCGACGACCGCCGCAAGCCTGGCCACCTTCCCCGAGAGCGCCTCGGCCACCTTATCGAAGGCGTCCATGTATTGGTTCCCGACTTCGGGCCCTCCGTCCACATAGGCCTTGGCCATTTTCCTGCCCGCATCATAGAAAGGGACGAAGCCCGTTCTCACGTCATTCAAGGCGGTTTCAACCTTAGGAAGTTTCAGCGTCCGGGCTGCGGCGATGGCGTCTTGAATGTCTTGATCGAGTTTGTCGGCGAATCCCTTCGCTTCATCGAAGCCGTCGTCCATTCCGTCTAACCCCCGGGTCGCCGAAATATCCGTGAGCCACCCTTGGGTATTGAGGATGTCTTTCTGAATTTCCTTCAGGTTATTGAGAAGAATAAGGTTCGATCCGGCAATATTCTCAACCATCCCCGAGGCTTGCTTAAGCCGTGGCGCCTGGTTGTTGATTTGAATAATCATCGGGATCGAAAGACCCAAAATTGCGAGAACAAGAACCGCAACGACGGCGAAGAGCTTAGTTCGAAAAGAATTCATAAAAGACATCTGTTTTCTCTCATATTTCAATTATTAGTATAGTTCCAACATCACCCCCTATGTTGATATAGTGCTCATTCCCGATGATTAATGAAAGAAAAAATAAATAATATTTTCTATATTACATTTATAATAATTTTCACTTGTTAGGGACGGGCTCTTAGAGCCCGTCCGTCATGAGTAAAATCCGAGCAACAGCAGGAAAACGATCCCGGCGAGAATAAACGACAGCCCCCGCCAGAACGCGACCGGATCGCTTTCAAGCAGGGGCTTGGCTTTGCCGCCGAGGAACTTCGGATTGGGCCGGGACAGATCGCCGAGGAATTCGCTCAAGACCTCGTAACGCCGCGCCTGATCGCAGCGGACGGCTTTTTCGAGGGCTCCGTCGATCCAGGCCGGAACGCCGGGATTATATAGGGTCGCGGATGTATACCGGCATTTCCCCACATGGCGCTTGACCGAGAACCCCTTCCCGTAGGGGTGTTTCCCGGTCAGCATCTCATAAGCGATGACGCCTATGGAATAGATATCGGCGCGGTTGGACACGGCCTGGCCCAGAATATATTCGGGAGCCGAATAATCGACGGTCCCAAGCATGCCCGATCCCATCACGGGAGCGGCTATTTCCTCCAGCCCGGCGATTTTGACCGATCCGAAATCGATGATCTTCACCGTGCCGTACTTGTCGATCACGATATTTTCGGGCTTTAGGTCCTGGTGGATCATTTCCCTGCGGTGAAAGGCGCGAAGCCCCAAGGCGATCTGGCCGATGATTTCACGCATCTCGGTCAGGTCGGGCTCCGGATTGTCGTGCATCCACTGGCGCAACGTCTGCCCTTCGACGTATTCCACCACGTAATACAGAAACTGCCGGCGGCGTTTTCTTTCGACGACCTTGAGCACATGGGGGCTGTCGATCCTTTTTCCGGCCCATTCCTCGCGGGTGAAAAGTTGAAGATAGCCCGGATCGTCCTCGTAATTGACCGACGGCGTCTTGAGCACGACCCGTTCCGCGCTGTCCTCGTCCACGGCGAGATAAACCTGGGTGCGCTTGCTGGCGTGCATCTCGCGCAAGATCCGGTAGCCGTCCATGATCATGCCCGGAGACAAGGCCGGTGGGAAGGGCAACTCCTGGAGCTTGCGGCAATAGTCGTTTTCGTCTTCGTCCGCCAAGGCGTTCACCCGGACGATCTGGCAGGTCAGGTTGTCCGGGCTTGCGTTGGCGTGGGCCAGGTCGACGATCACTTCGGCGCAGGCGTCAAGATCGTTTTCATGCTCGGCGAGAATCCGCGCCATATCGCCGTCGCGGAGGAATTCATGGACGCCGTCGGTGGTGAAAATAAAGACGTCGCCCGGCTCGACCGGGATGCTCCGGTAATCGACATCCACATTGAGGTCGATGCCCATGGCCCGGCTGAGAAAGGTCTTGTCGCCCGAGACGTAAACGCGGTGGTCCTGGGTAAGCGGTTCCAGGGAACCGTTGCGCAAACGGGTGATGCGGGAATCGCCCACATGGAAAATGTGCGCCGTCGCCGATTTCAGGACCATGGCCGATATGGTGCTGACCATGCCCCGGTTGGACTTGAAGCGGGACTGTCCCTGGCCGTAGAGCCAGCGGTTGAGCGCGGAGAGAATCTGGCCGGCCGACGTCTTGACCGTCCAGGTTTCCGACGTGGAATAGTAATCGGTGAGGAAGCTTTTGACGCAGCTCTCGCTGGCGTCCTTGCCGGCGTCGCTGCCGCTCATGCCGTCGGCGATGACCATGGCGACGCCCTTCGTGGCGAGCAGGGGGGCGTCGGGAATAAGGACGCCATAGGAATCCTCGTTGGCGTCCTTTCTTCCGGCGATGGAATGCTGGCCGATGGAGAGCGAAATGCTTTCCGACATTTTTAGCCCTCCCCCCCCTTCCGACATTACCTACCCCTTCCCCTTCGAGTTTAGCCCTCCTCTCACGCCACGTCGATCAATTGGACCGTGCCGTCGGGAAGGACCTCGGCCATATGCCCTTCCGGCTCGTCCAATACGAAGTAGGTGGCGGCGACCGTCACCACCGCCGCCGCGGCGATGGTGAGGAAGAAGATCGACGGTGAAACGAAAGACAGGACGGTCAAAAAGGACACGGCGCCCACGTTGCCGTAGGCCCCGACCATCCCGGCGATCTGGCCGGTCTGGCGGCGCTTGATAAGGGGCACCATGGCGAAGACCGCGCCCTCGCCCGCTTGGACGAAGAACGAACACGCCATGGTCGCGATGACGGCCAAGGGAAGCCACCAGCCGGAATCGATTTGCGACAACACGAAGTATCCGCCCGCAAGGCCGATCAGGAGAAAGATCAATGTTTTCTTGCGCCCGAACTTGTCGCTCATGAGCCCGCCGCCGGGACGGGCGACCAGGTTCATGAAGGCGAACCCGGAAGCGAGCACGCCGGCCAGGACCTGGGACAGGCCGAAGGTGTCCATGAAGAAAAGCGGCAGCATGGAAACGACGGCGAGTTCCGAGCCGAAGGTCACCAGATAGGCCAGGTCCAGAACCGCGACCTGTTTGAATTTATAGCGGTGAATTTCGGGAACCTCTTCGCTGAAGACCGCCTTGTTGATCCTGTGGATGTGGTGGATCTGATAAAGGTAAAGGGCGGCCAGGACCGCATAGATCGAGATTTCGGACCAGTCGGGCAGAAGCTTAAGGTTGGAAGGCCCCAGCTTCCAGTTGAGAACGGCCAGCGCCAGGAACAGGGGGGCTTTCATGACGATGTAGAGAAAAAAGTCGCCCTTGCTCGTTATTTCCAGGGCGCCGGTCTTTTCGGGCTTGAAATAGGTGGAGCCCTTCGGCGTGTTCGATACCGAAAAATAGAAGATTACCGAATAAACCATGGCGATGACCGCCGTCGTCATCAGGGCGTAACGCCAACCGTCCTCGCCGCCGAAGTACAAGGCGATGGTGGGAAGGCTCATGGCGGCGGCCGCCGAGCCGAAGTTTCCCCAGCCGCCGTAGACGCCCTCGGCCAGGCCGACTTGGCGGGCCGGGAACCATTCGCCGATCATGCGGATGCCGATGACGAAACCGGCCCCGACGAAGCCCAAAAGAAAGCGGGTCAGCGCCAGGGTCTGGAAATCATCGGCGAGGGCGAAAAAGATGCAAAGAATGCCGGATATGAAAAGAAGGGCGGAATAAACGATGCGTGGGCCGTAGTTGTCGACCAGCATGCCGATGATGATTCGCGCCGGTATGGTCAGCGCCACGTTCATAATCAACAGCGCCTTGACCTCCTGATCGCTCAACCCCATGACCTCGCGCATGGAAGCCAACAGGGGCGCGAAATTAAACCAGACGAAGAAACTGATGAAGAACGCGATCCAGGTCATGTGCAGGATGCGGGTATTGCCTTTAAACGAGAGCAGGTTCATTTTCGACGGGATATCGGTAGGCATGGCCTTGGTTCCTTTTCCAGGTGCTGCTGACAACGCCGTCGTCGCAAGGGCCGTGCCAAAAAAATAACTCCCGGTTTTCAGCCGTTTTCCGGCAGTTAGGACAGGAGGGCTGCTGTTTATCGGCTTATTTATTAGGCATATAAATTCTATGCCTATTTTTTATGCAGTTTTTGAGTCATAATTTGCGCATTATGCCCTGATACAGTCCCCAAAATTCCATTTTTATGCTGGTAACCCTTTGTATCTAAAGCGTTTAAATTAATATTATCTTTTACCCATATACAAATGGTACGGTATTTGCGAAACAAGGGCATCGAACCGGATAAACAAGACAAGGCGCTGCGATGAAAATGAAACTGGTTGTTGTCGGAAACGGCATGGCGGGCCTGCGGGCGGGCGGGGAAATGCTCG
>VAPH01011386.1_pt1 | contig 14333 bp, 12 predicted proteins | sample 3393861 | NCBI WGS metagenome assembly VAPH01 (sample SAMN08290439, study PRJNA428436) | hydrothermal vent metagenome | isolation source: Deep-sea hydrothermal vent chimney | place: Atlantic Ocean: South-mid Altantic Ridge | reverse complement strand
TTTAGTATCGTCCATAAAATCACTTGGTAAATGAGTAAAATACTGGTTTTGTTTCTGCCATATTTTTGTCAACTCATCCTGATACATTTTTCTGTCCGTACGCAGGTGCCCACCTTCATGGCTACGATTTCGTTTACATGCATCTTTTTCTCTGTTGTACAGATACTCCCCCAAAGTACGATAACCTGATTTCTGGATGGTATTGCGAACTTCTATTATGTCAGTTTTGAATGCACCTTCTTCCTTGTCTTTTGTTGGTTTTTTGTCTAATTCTTCCAAATAGGCGATAGTATCTGGGTCATCCACCAAATCCCCTGCAAGTTGTTTTTTTGAACTGAGGAAACCTCGGCGCGAAACAAAATGAAGTAACACCCGTCCTAACTCATACGGTATTAATTGATGATCTAGTGCTTTCGTTCTTAATTTATATGGATCACCAATTTTATTGAGTAGTAGTTCTGGCTGGGTATTCCCCTGTAGTTCTATCGGTAACAGGTTTAGTGAAACAAGATAATTCAACATACGCTGTTTGCGTCTTGCACGACGCTGTAATACTCGTCTACCGAGTCGCATATCCCGTCTTTTTACATTTTTTGGGGTGGGTACTTTTTCTTCTACTGCTTTTGAAAAAATTCGACTACCGATGTCTATAAATTTGCAAACTGTGCCATCTTTTTCTTCCAATAGCGCCCAGCCCAGGGAATTGCTGCCTAAGTCTAATCCCAAAATTCTCTTGCTCATTTCCCTCTCCTGTGTATACTAACAGCTACCGTAACCGACTAAGGTCTATTGATTTGCTTTTCATACCAATGAAATAGTTATTTCGTAGGCAACGCTTCTAAGCGACCAAAGCCCTCGCAGTGTTTAATCACAAGGGGGCTTTTTAATGCCTGGGATTTATCTTTTAATCTTGCATAATACTCACTTATTGTCACTATATTATTTCTCGCGCTGCGATCTCATGTTTTAGGTACCGCTTTTCTTTGGCGTTACTTTTGATTTTATTATCATGCGTAGAGTAGATGATACGTTTGTTCATCATCATTCCCCTCTTGTAAAGCTAAATCATGGGCAGCCTACCGGCTGCCTTCTGGCAAAGCTTATACTTATAACAGAGGTGGTGGCTCATTCCATGAGTCCGCAGTTATTATTTCTGGTATTTTCTTATAGCCGCCTGAAGTGTTGAAGCAACTGTATCGCGAAGTGATTTCGGTTCGACCACTTCCACTTCCGCGCCATATTTCAGTATTTCTCTGACTAGCTCGGTCGAGTTGCCATAAGGAATTTTGAGTTCGTAGCCACCATCTTTCAGAATATTACCTTCCTGTTCCGGATGCCAGTATTCATCAGCCACCCATTTACTGGCCTGGGAAGTAAAATGCAGTGTTGCTATATCCTGAACTACCCCGGCAAATATCCCAAAAGTCTTTGTGAAATGATCATCGAGGTTCTGGTCATCGATTTCTTTTGCCGGTCGCTCATTCATGCGAATGGGTTTCAGGCGATCCAGTGAAAAAGTACGCAATTCATTTCTAAGATGACAGTATGCATCCAGATACCAGTTATCACGGTAGTAAACCAGTCGCTGTGGTGAGACGATGCGATCAGTCGTTTCATCACCTGAACGACTGTGGTAGAACAACCTGAGCTGGCAACGATTGACTAATGCAGTCGTTACTTTGCGGAAATCATCTACTCTTGTTGGTCTAACCGCTGCCTGCAGTATGCGCACCCTGTGGGCAATCTCGCCTCTACCCGCCTCCTTGCCTTTGAGTAATGCTTCAATACGCCTGCGAAACGGTGAAATACTGGCGTCCAGCAAACCGGGTTGTACCTTGCTCAGTAGCCGATGTGTAACCATTAATGCGAACAGTTCGTTGGAGTTAAACCATAGGCCCGGTATTTCGAAAGGATGCTCCCCTTCTTTTATATCGTAATAATAACCATTCTGCCTGCGATCATATTTGATGGGTGCATCCAGAAATAAACGCATTTCCTCAATCGTACGCTTAATCGTAGATCGGTTTGATTCCAGTAATTCTTCAAGATCGCGGCGGGATACCGGTGTCCGGCGAGCATTGAATATTTTATTTAACTCAAGAATTCTGAAAAATCGATCCATTTCTAGTATGGTCTCCAGGGCACTGACTTTCTTATAAAAAACCTCACCATAACAACGATAAAGTATTAATGCCTGTCATGCTAGAAAAACCGTTCCATCTAAATTATCTGATTTGCGGGTATAATGGACTTGAAGTTTCAAGTTTCAAGTTTCAAGTTTCAAGACGAAAGACTGAAGACTGAAGACTGAAAATCACAGGAGGACATATAATGACGCGCATTCTAAAAAAGATTATTCCTGTCTTACTGCTTGTATTTCCTACTTCTCTTTTCGCCGAGGGGGCGACTTATACCGAGACGCCCTACAAAGAGCCCCGAGTAGTATTCGATTTTTACTTTAATGAACCGGATGATATTAACTCGGCCCTGTACTGGGTACGGACATTCATGAATACCCTGATGGAGGAGCCGTACAACATGGCACCGGAAATGATGGATCTGGTCGTCGTCATACGCGGCATGGAGATTGTCACGGTGGCAAAGAAAAATTATCCACGTTATAAATCTGCGGTTGATCGAATGCAATATCTCGCTATGCTGGGGGTCAAGTTCAAGGTCTGTGGACTGGCAGCAAAAACGTACGGTTATACACTTGAGGATTTTCAGGATTTTATTGAAGTCATCCCATCAGCTATCAATGAGCTTGTATATTGGCAGCAGCAGGGTTATGTGCTGTTAACGCCGACTATACTGTCAAAGAAATACAGTGTTGAAGAGATTCGGTGAAACGAAGTTTCAAGTTAGAAGATAAAAGACAAACAAAATCTAACTCCCTCCTCCCTCCAGTCTTACTCTTCAGGCTTTCAGTCCCTTCCATTGTTTGGTTAGCAATGCTCCGCGCGTAAGAAAATAGCAAGTAAAAGGGGGCCGTACAAAATGGCACTAAGTTATTTTACTATCGTCACCTCAGCATTGGCTTCTTTATTATGAATGAATACCAGATCATTTCCAGACGCCGACTTATGACAAGCTATACAGCCCACCTTCATACCCTTGGCGACTCGCCCAGCTAACAACATACCTTTGGGATTGGTATGTAATTCACCGTTAGGTTTATATTTGGCCCAGAACCAGTCATTGTTATCCGAATCATAACCTGCTTCTCGTTTTGCCATAATGGTTATGGCTTTTAAGTATTTTGAGCGATTGCCCGAGACAGTTTTGACACTGGCATCCTTACCACCATAATTTCGTTTCACTATTACTCGTTTACCCTTTATTTTACCCTCTAACACTTCTCTAACTTTCCCGTGTGGTGGCCCACCAACATAAAGCGTTGCTGGCAGATCGTTTAAACCACTTTTATTCATTTCATCCCAAAGTGTATTGGCGTATGCAACATCATCAGGATTTCCAAATGGTGGCTTCATCATACTTTTATCAGCCGCGTAGGCCGATAAAGACATTAGCAATATTGTTAATGGCAATATAATTTTCATCATACTATTCCTCTTGGTTGTAGAATAATCGTTGTAGAACAATCGAAAATACAGTTCTTGTCGAACTCAGCTCCTCACATATCATTCTCGATTTATCGTACACTGCTTCCTTTCATTATTGTGATACTGGCTAAAATCTCCTTACCCAATGATCGACAACTGGAATCCCTGTTAGTTCAGATTGTTCAACATCACGATCTAAAATAGAATCATTGGGGTCAGGTCTATAATTTATACTAATAGCCTAAAATTTAACAAGGATTGGAGATACTGCGATGGTCTCTATGTCGTTATGAGACAAGTCAAGGAGACAGAGTGGAATGACACTCAATGTTAGGCGATAATTATCTTGACCGGTGGGTATAAATATTCGATAAGTGTCTTTTGTCTGTAGGAGAAAGGTATTATTCAGGAAAGTACATTACCAATTACTGCATGCCTGGAGATTCACCACATCTTTCGGATGTTTGACTTTTCTCTGTCCATTTTTTTCCCAACCAGATTCTCCCATAAATTGATACCCGCTAATTTTTCAACCTGTTTTGTTGACACTAAAAACGTATCCAGTGATTGATTTGATTCTTCGTTTACCAGTAAAAATGACCACATATTCAGAGTCCCTTTATTATTCTCTGTTAAAACAGATTTAAAATAGGCATGGGGTATCGGAATTTTTATCTCATTCGAATCATTGGCTCCTATACATTCGACTGGCTGATCAAAATAGAAGATAGGGCCACATATAACATACGTTTCCAGTATTTTTGGCCTTGCATCCAGCTTTCTAATTTCAGCTTCCAAATCACCCCAAATTTCTCTATTAAATTGAGGTTTCTGTGGAGACATGTTGGATAAAAGAAATGTTTCGCTATTTTGTAGCTCTGTTTCTCTTTGATTAGCACTTGCTATGAGATGTCCACGATCATAACCAGACCCAACATAATCAACGAGATCAGCCCGAAAACCCTCTGGAATTCGATAATCTGGGCGAAAATTTTCTGAACGACCCAGGCCAAGATTAGTGGGGTCCACTATCTCTAAGGCCCACTTTGCTTGACGAAAATAATAAGAATATCCCAGTACATAATGTCTATTAAACATTACTTGATCTGCTGCAGGCATTCCGTATCTAATTTCGCGTCTTAAATTTAGTAACTCCATTTGCTTACTCCAGTTGAGATTTTTAAGATATAAGGAGGCTGCAGGGAGGATCAATTCTATTTTGCAATATAAAATTATTTATCCAGTATTATTGCTTCCTTTTTCACATCTCATTCCCTATTTATTGCCATACTTCTAACTAACACACAGGGTGAATGCCCTGGCAAAACATAGGCATAGGGTATGTCTATATCAAGGTCTTTTTATTGATCCCTTTTCTTCAAAGTATATGTTTTCGATTTACCTTATCGTCAACCAATACTCTTCCTGTCTTTATTGTGTTAAACATGTGCTCAAACACTTCACCAATGTTGTCGTTGTTATCATTCAAGAAGTAGGAGTGACCCTTTGGAAAGTCATACTTATTATTAAAATTATCGCAATCAATACCGTAGACATTCGATTGGACTTTTTTCATGCTTTCAGGGCCAGTATGCCCAAGCCTTCTTGAGGCAACTTTATTTTTTAGATTAGAGATTTTACTCGATCGAAGAGCAAGGTCATCAGAGGCATAATATACTGATACATTCCGAGATGCCTGGCTAATTAAGCGACCACCCTGATCCTGTTCAAGTGACTCATTAACAATATCTGCCGCCATTAGAATAGTATTTCTAAATAACAATGGCACTCCATTTGCCAGATCATACTTATTCCATACTGAAATGGTTTCCCTAAAAACCCTGTTACCCATAGAATGTGCGAGTATGTTAATACGTTTTACACACGGTGAGTCTTCAGATTCCTTATCTCTCCAGGCCATAAAGAATTGAAGTGCGCGTGCAAACGAAAATGCACTTTTATCAGCAGATTTTTGATCGTCCCAGTAGTCTTTTACAATTCCCTTATCATTGTCACATGGCCAAATAACAGGAACCACCTGAACAAAGTCTTGTTCTTTAGCATCAAAATATTCCTGCAATTTAGCTACTCTTGGAAATATATCCGGTTCCGGTAAATTCGAAAACCCGTGAATGAAGAATAAAAGCTGCCTGGCAGTGCTTTCTTTAAGTCTGGACATCAACACTTCCGCGCCAATTTCTATGTAATTATCTTCAGCTAAACGCTCACAACAATAAATTGAATTGGACGGTGCATTTTTATTTAAGTCAAACTTATAAACACGTCCTTTTTTTGTTCGTATCGAACCTTTTGGTTCACGGTTTGTGACAAATAACATACTAATACTCCTTCATCAGATAGATTTGTTTTTCAAAAGAACTCCTCAATACGCTTATGTTTTTCACTTGATTCGGCTATAGCTTGCAATTGTTTTCTTGATAATGCAGTTATATTTGGAAATATTTCCCTATCCTCAGCTCTGGTATGTTGTCTCAACAGTTGGCCGAATTCCAATAATAATTCAGGTTTATCTGCCAAAGAAGATGATAGATAGATCAGATCATTATGCTCTTTAATTAAACGCTTGCAAATATCTTCACTATTTTTATCAATACTCATCAGCGGATAAAGAATCAATGTTTCTTCAGTCTCAAAATGATCCATAAAGGATTCAGCGAAGTACTTGTTGATATTTAGACATAAAGCGCTAATCTCCGCCTGATTCTTTGACGCGACTGCATTTATTACTCGATTCGCTAAAACCAAAGATACGTGGTGTTCTCGAGCAAGTATTAACAACTCCTTCTCTATTTTCATTTGTCCTTATACTCCTCATAATTTTAATCGTAGATTCAACTGTGAACCCGTGGGGGCAAACTCGATTGAACCTGGAAAAAACATGACGTTAACAGTCAAACCAATCACCTGAATTGTTGTACATTATGCACACGGAGGTATTAATGGCACGTCCCCCAATATATCCTCCCTGGCTTCCCCTGTATGTTATCCAGCATACTGACGATGGTTTAAAAAAAAATCAAAGGATTTTCTGTAAGAAATTCACGAGCGTACAAAACTGGCCGACTGCCCAGGTAATGATATTGACACCAGGCTTCATACTTGTTGCCTGTTATTGCCCTCCATTATCTGTTTTGTTTCATGTGTCGTACAACATATTTTTCTAACTCAACTAAAAATAATACAGAGGAGGTGATCAGCAGAATGTGTACCCATATTTTAAAGCCGATCGCCGTGGTACCAAATAAGGTCTGCATTGGTGAAAAGTAGGTAAACCCAAGCTGAAACAGAATGAGCACACCAATGGAAATCAACACATAACGGTTGCCTGTTAATCCCGCCCAGTTAAAAACCGAAGCAGTGATATAACGAGAGTTGAATAAATAGAAAATCTCAAACATAACCAGTGTGTTCACAGCCACAGTGCGTGCATGTTCAATACTGACGCCCTGCCCCATCTCCCACTGAAAAAGCCCGAAGGTTCCACTCATCAGAATAATGGAGACAAACGCCACACGCCAAACAAGATGAGGTGTCAACATCGCTTCATGGGCATCGCGCGGCGGACGCCGCATTACGTTCTGTTCGGGGGGTTCAAATGCCAATGATAACGCTAAGGTAACAGCCGTCACCATATTTACCCAGAGGATCTGCACAGGTGTTAATGGTAGCTCCTGAAAGCCAAACAAGATGGCGGCCAGAATAATCAGTGCCTCACCGCCATTGGTTGGAAGAATAAAGAGAATGGCCTTTTTAAGGTTATCATAGACGGTACGTCCCTCTTCTACGGCACGCATAATTGATGCAAAGTTATCATCAGCGAGTACCATTTCGGCGGCTTCCTTGGCCGCTTCTGTGCCGTTGTGGCCCATAGCGGTACCGACGTCCGCACGTTTCAATGCCGGGGCATCGTTCACACCATCACCCGTCATGGCAACGATCAAACCCTGTTGCTGCATCAGTTTTACCAGAAGCAGCTTATGTTCAGGGTTTACACGTGCATACACATCAACGTCCTGCACACGCTGTCTCAGCTCGTCTTCGCTCATTGATTCAAGTTCCTGTCCGGTGAGCACGTCATCAGCATTAACGAGTTTCAGTTGCCTGGCAATGGCGCGTGCAGTGACATCGTGATCGCCCGTGATCATTTTTACCCGGATGCCCGCCCTTTCACAGGATTGCACAGCTTCAATAGCTTCCTCACGAGGTGGATCGATTAAGCCAAACATACCCAGCATAATCATGCCATTTTCCACATCACCAAACTTCAATTCTATTTGTTCATGGTTTACCGGTTTAAAGGCAATGGCCAATACTCGCTGGCCCTGCTGTGCAATCTCTTCAATACGGGTCAACCAGTAATCTCTATCCAGAGGCTGATTGCCATCAACCGTCTTCTGAAGAGAGCACATCTCCAGTACACGTTCAGGAGCCCCTTTTAGAAAGATGAAGGCATCGCCCGTGTGACTGTGATGAAGCGTCGCCATAAAACGATGCTCGGATTCAAAGGGTATAAGATCGGTACGCGGGTATTGTTTCGCCTCAGCCTCAATATCCAGCCCGGCCTTTAAGCCTGCCGCCAACAATGCACCCTCCATAGGGTCTCCATGAACCCTGTATTCATCGTTATTCTGTTCCAGTGATGCATCATTGCAGAGTACGGCGGCTTGAAGCACATCCAGCAGGATGGGGCATTCCTCTGGAAGCACTTCTCTATTCTGCAGAGAAATGGTCCCGTGGGGATCGTAGCCCATACCCCCCAGCTCATAAAGATCAGTGGCGGTAGCAATCAAACGCACGGTCATTTCATTACGCGTCAGGGTACCGGTCTTGTCTGAACAGATCACGGTCACTGCCCCCAAGGTCTCGACAGCAGGTAGCCTGCGAATAATGGCATTACGCTGGGCCATGCGTTGCACACCAATCGCCAGTGTAATAGTCATAATGGCAGGTAGACCCTCTGGAATAGCGGCCACAGCCAGGCTGACAGCGGCAAGAAACATGTCAGAAAGTGCATAATTTCGAACCAGTGCGCCAAAAGCGAATGTAATAAGCGCGATACCCAGTATGGCAGCCGTAAGCCAGTGACCAAACTGGGCCATTTGGCGCAATAGGGGAGTCGTTACTGACTCCACTTCCGATACCAGTGTACTAATGCGACCAATCTCGGTTTGTGCACCGGTCGCTACCACCACACCGCTTCCCTGTCCATGGGTAACCAGGGTGCCCGAATAAGCCATGCAACGACGATCACCAATCACGACCTCCTGTGCAACAGGATCAGTGGTCTTTTCCACCGCCATCGACTCCCCTGTCAGTACCGACTCCTGAATTTGAAGACCTTTGACGCGAAACAAGCGCAGGTCTGCCGGAACCTTATCGCCCGATTGCAACAGGACGATATCACCAGGCAATAGCTCTTCAGCCTGGAGGGTAATTTTTCGGCCATCACGTATCACCATTGCAGTCGGTGAAAGCATTTGCCGTATTGCTCTTAAGGCATTCTCGGCCTTGCCCTCCTGCACGAAGCCAATCACTGCATTGAGAACAACCACACCAAATATCACACTGGCATCCACCCAGTGCCCCAGGATGCTGGTGACAGCACCGGCAACAATCAGCACATAGATCAATACATTATGGAATTGGTAGAAAAACCGCACCAGTGGACCCCGTGCCTTCGGTTCAGGAAGTCGGTTCGGTCCGTATTTCTCAAGTCTGTGCGCGACTTCTTTTGTCGATAGGCCGTCCGGATCTGTAACGAGGGATTCCAGGACAGCTTTGATGCTTTTGCTGTGCCAAGTTTCAGAGGATGAACCCGGTACAGACTCATCTGACGGGCTATTTTGTTTTCTAAACACTTTGAGTGAACGACGTGCCACCACAGCAGCTATAACGGCCAGAATGACCAACACAGCAAGGCCGATAAACCATTCGATGATCGCACCATCAAACCCCCATGTAAGACCGTCTTTCATCTTGACACCTTTGATTCACCGGTATCTCGCAAGGATGTTCATCTGCTGATACCTTACACTACCTATCACCAATAACTGTATAATCACCCAGGCCTATATTGAAAAATAGAACAAAAAAAGAACATCACAATAAAGGGCGGCCCCCGGCCGAGCACCGGCCCAAAATCAAAACACCACCATATTATCTCGATGTATTAACTCCGCTTCATCCACATACCCTAAAATCGATTCAATCTGGTCGCTGGCATGCCCAATTATTTTCTCCGCTTCAAGCGAAGAATAGTTAATCAGGCCGTGGGCGACTTCTCTGCCATCCTGATCAAGGCAGCGCACCATATCACCACGAGCAAAGTTGCCAGTTATGGCGGTCACGCCAACGGATAATAAACTGCGGCCAGATTCGCGCAATACTTTTACTGCACCGCTATCCAGTTGCAGATCTCCGCGTGACTGCATATGTGTCGCCAGCCACTGTTTTCGCGCTGCAACTCGTCCTGTGGCCGGCACCAAAAGTGTGCCGTGTGTTTCACCTTTATGCAATTGCAGTAGGATATTCTCTGTGCGTCCATTCACAATATGGGTACTGGCACCGGATCTGGCTGCCCGCCCAGCGGCACGAATTTTGGTAAGCATGCCGCCACGACCGAGGCTGCCGCTGTCACCAGCATAAGCTTCAAGCTCAACAGAGCCCACCTCTGCTTGCTGGATTAACCGGGCATCAGCGAACTTTCTGGGGTCACAATCGAACAGGCCATCCTGATCAGTCAGTATGACCAGGCGATCGGCCTCAACCAGGTTGGTGACCATTGCCGCAAGGCTATCATTGTCACCAAACCGAATCTCATCGGTCGCTACCGTATCGTTTTCGTTGATGACGGGAATAACATTCAGTTTAAGGACTTCGCGGAGGGTCCCCCGGGCATTGAGATAGCGTTTTCTATTTGACAGGTCTTCATGGGTCAGCAAAATTTGTGCAGTATGCAGATCGTACCGCTGAAATGCCGATTCATAGAGCTGGATCAAACCCATCTGGCCTATGGCCGCTGCAGCCTGTTGCTGGTACAGGGCATGTGGACGTTTCGTCCAGCCCAGACGCTGCATGCCTGCGGCAATCGCGCCGGAAGACACCAGTACGATACGGACGCCCTGATTCTGCAATTCGGCCATTTGCTTCACCCAGCCAGCTATCGCCTGCTCATCAAGACCTTTGCCATCGGCCGTCAGCAGGGCGCTACCAATCTTGACTACCCAGCAAGAATTATTGCAGCGATCTTTATGCTGTTTACTTTCGGTTACCATCTACTGCCCTTCCGTTCTGCTTGTTATCTCTAGAAAATCTTAAATGCAGTTAAGCACAGAGAACACAGGGGTTCATAGGGGAAAATTTTACCCGCTGGGTCCCTTTGTGTCTTCCATGCTAAATATTTTCCTGCTGCCGTAGCAGCCACTTCATGATGGCCTGCACCAGTTCTGGACAACCTTTACCGGTAACAGCAGAAATCATAAATAATTCGCCTTGCCAGTCCAGTTCATCAACTATCCGCTGACGAACTTTTTGTATTTCATCCTCCAGTAGTAGGTCTGTTTTATTCAATATCAGCCAACGTGGACGTTCGACCAGTGCGGTATCAAACTGTTGCAGTTCGTTGATCAGGGCACGTAGATTGGCAATGATGTTATCCTGCCCTTCCGGCGGCACGATATCAACTATATGCAGCAATAGACTGGTGCGCGACAGATGACGCAGGAATTGAATGCCGAGTCCTGCACCTTCCGATGCGCCTTTTATCAAACCCGGGATATCGGCCATCACAAAACTGCTGCCTTCATCAATCCGAATCACGCCCAGCTGGGGATACAGGGTGGTAAAGGGATAATCTGCTACTTTTGGGTGGGCGCGAGAAACCGTTTTCAATAAGGTAGATTTCCCCGCATTGGGCAACCCAAGCAAGCCTACATCAGCCAGCACGCGCAATTCCAGAAGCAGGCCGCGCTGCTCACCGGGCCGGCCTGGGATGGTCTTTGTTGGTGCGCGATTGGTGCTGGACTTGAAACGGGTATTACCAACTCCCCCCTGCCCCCCTTTCGCCACCAGCAGCTCATAACCATCAGAGACGACATCTCCAATCATCTCGCCTGTGCCGGCATCCGTTACCAGCGTCCCGACAGGGACTTTAATGAACAGATCATCAGCACCGGCGCCAGTGCAGTTGGCGCCTCGCCCTTTCTGGCCATTTTTTGCCCTGAAGCTGCGGGTGTAGCGGAAATCAACCAGCGTGTTCAGTGATGAGGAACCGACCAGGTAGATATCTCCGCCACGACCACCATCACCACCATCCGGGCCACCTCTGGGTATATATTTCTCACGCCTGAAACTTTGGCAGCCATTGCCGCCATCGCCAGCGAAAACCTTAATTCCTGCTTCATCAACAAATTTCATAATGACTACCCAAAAAATGAAAAACCCCGCCTTGTCGCCAAAGCAGGGTTTTCCTGAATCAATCTTGTGGCGATACCTCAGCCAGCCAGTATACTGACCGTTCTGCGTTTACGCGGACCTTTTATGGCGAACTGAACGACACCCTCTGATGTTGCAAAAAGTGTGTCATCCTTGCCTCTGCCGACATTCTTGCCAGGGTGAAATTTCGTACCACGTTGACGAACAAGAATATTACCTGATAATACCCGTTGACCGGCGTAACGCTTAACACCCAGTCGTTTTGACTCCGAATCACGTCCGTTACGTGAACTGCCACCTGCTTTTTTATGTGCCATTGTGTTATTCCTGTCCTTTGCTGCTTACACGCTATGTTAGGCGTCTTTGCCACCGATAGCCGTGATTTCCAGCTCGGTGAAATTCTGTCTGTGACCCTGGGTTCGACGATAATTTTTCCTGCGCCGAAATTTGTAAACACGGATTTTATCCCCACGACCGTGACCGAGTACTGAAGCTGAAACGGTAGTGCCATCAGCCACATCGGATCCTGTCCTAATGTCAGCACCCTCAGCAACCATCAGTACATCATCAAGTTCAACGGTGGAACCAGTCTCTGCTGTAAGACTCTCAACACGCAGTACGTCGCCAACTGCTACCCGGTATTGCTTGCCACCCGTTTTAATTACTGCGTACATTGTCTATATCCCTAATAACCCCAATTAAGAACTTATGGAATTCTGTGTGACCGATTGTCGTATGCCAGAAGCGAAGCTACCCCCTGGTAAAGGGCGGCGATTTTATCGCCTGAGACGATACCAGTCAATGGAAAAACAGTCTCAACAGCACTAATTCAGCCAATCTCTCACATTATGACGGGAAATTCAGTGGATGTTTTATTTATCTTGTCTGCATCTACCCCTATAATCGACGATTGGGCGAAAAATTCGTGCCCTGAAAAATAAATATGTGATCGAAATACAGAAAAAATCTTAAAGTATGACCACTATTACTAACAAAAACCCCAGCACTCCACATAATCCTGTGCCACTCAACGATTTTGAAGCCGTTCAGGGCCTGCTAAAATCAGAATCCGCGGCTGTTGATCGGCTAATTCTGCAACGCCTGAGCTCCGACGTTGCCTTGATTAAGCAACTGGGTGCTTACATCATTAACAGTGGTGGGAAACGGCTACGGCCGATGATTGTACTGCTAAGTGCACTGGCAACCGGTTATCAGGGAGACAAACACGTCCTGCTGGCCGCCATAATTGAATTTATCCACACTGCCACCCTGCTCCACGATGACGTGGTAGACAGCTCAGACATGCGCAGAGGAAAGGCAACAGCGAATGATATCTGGGGCAATGATGCCAGTGTGCTGGTCGGTGATTTTCTCTATTCCCGCGCATTTGAAATGATGGTAAAGACCGACAACATGCACATCATGGACATCCTTTCGCGCACCACCAATAACATTGCTGAAGGTGAGGTGATGCAGCTGTTGAACGTCAATGAACCCAACATCAGCGAACAACGCTACGATGCCGTCATTCGTGCCAAAACAGCCATCCTGTTTGAAGCCGCTGCCCGTATTGGAAGCGTGATTGCTGATCAGAACGATGTCATTGAGCAGGCACTGGCCTGCTATGGCCAGCACCTCGGTGTTGCCTTTCAGCTGGTTGATGATCTGCTGGACTACAGTTCCAGCGCCGAGGCATTGGGTAAGAATGTCGGCGATGATCTCGCTGAAGGGAAACCCACCCTGCCGATAATACATGCCATGCAACACGCCACCTCAGCAGAGCGTGATTTGCTGAGTGAAGCCATTCGATCCGGCGGGCTGAATAAAATCAATGAAGTCATCGCAATTATTGAATCAACAGGTTCTCTGGCGTACACTTCGCAGCGCGCATCTGCTGAGGCAGAAAAGGCGAAACAGGCTCTTTCACCATTACCACAATCTGCTTATAAAGAGGCCATGATGGTACTCGCTGACTTCTCAGTTCAACGCGTCTATTAACGTCTAAACATCGGACATGTCGGGGTGTGGCGCAGCCTGGTAGCGCACCTGCTTCGGGAGTAGGGGGTCGGAGGTTCGAATCCTCTCACCCCGACCAATTCGATTGTTAGACACCTCTAAGGTACATCGTCGAACAACCTGTGTGGCCCTCGTTTTGCTGCGACAGGTTTCTAAGTTACGATCTGATACACCCAGAATTAATAGAGCTTCCCTTAAAGATTCAGGTTTCTGCCAAGATGAAATCTTCCCACCTTAGCGCGTTTGAAATAGGCCTGCCAAAATTGCTCTATATTCCGTTTCAGTTCTGCTTTTAGGCCA
>VAPH01035992.1_pt1 | contig 14342 bp, 6 predicted proteins | sample 3393861 | NCBI WGS metagenome assembly VAPH01 (sample SAMN08290439, study PRJNA428436) | hydrothermal vent metagenome | isolation source: Deep-sea hydrothermal vent chimney | place: Atlantic Ocean: South-mid Altantic Ridge | reverse complement strand
ATCAATGCCTATTTCCATTAATTTCCCGATGTGCTGGACTGCGCGCAGATCCTTCGAATTCATGATGTAGGTGCCATGTTCATCTTCAAAGGCAGGCATCAGCTCGCCGGGCCGGTTTTCTTCTTCGAGCAGGAATACAGGTGCTTCAGCCGGGCGTGCGTCCCCGCTGTCCAATGGCGGTACTGCCAGCGGTACGGTATCGCCACTGTCTGTCTCACGTGCGGCATGTACGTCGTACTTCCAGCGGCAGGTATTGGTGCAGGCACCCTGGTTGGAATCACGGTGCGACATGTAGCCCGATAACAGGCAGCGCCCGGAGTAGGCGATGCACAAAGCGCCATGTACAAACGTTTCCAGTTCCATATCCGGGCACTGTTCGCGGATCTCTGCGACCTCTTTAAGAGATAGTTCACGGGAAAGGATGATGCGTTTCAGCCCCATTCCCTGCCAGAATTTAACTGCAGCATAGTTCACCACGTTGGATTGCACCGAAAGATGGATGGTCTGATCAGGCCAGCGTTCGCGCACCATCATGATCAAGCCCGGGTCGGACATGATCAGTGCATCCGGGCCCATTTCAATAATGGGTTCCAGGTCGTTAATGTAGGTTTTCAGTTTACTGTTGTGCGGGGCGATATTGCTGGCAAGGAAAAACAACTTGCCCATTGCATGTGCCTCTTCAATGCCTTTGCCGAGCACTTCTTCTTTGCTGAATTCATTATTGCGCACACGCAGGCTGTAGCGGGGCTGGCCAGCATATACGGCATCAGCGCCATAGGCATAGGCAAAGCGCATGTGCTGCAAAGAACCGGCGGGGGATAAAAGCTCCGAATTTATCATCTGGGAACCTCTGAATCCGTAGTTATCACATTGAAGGAGCACTAGTTTACAGGATTCACTTTGACTTGGCGGGCGGCTGAACATTTTTTTAATGGTTTTGGGTTACAATTTGGCCAATAATTTAGTAGCGATCCAGGACCTGGCATGCCACTCAGTACAGAAACAACCCTCCCGCCCAACCTGTTCGTAGGCACACTGTAATGCCAGCCGCGAAGTGGACTGGAACGAAATAGACAGGCTATCCCGGCAGATGAGGCCCGCCATGGAACACGTGAAGTGCTACGTCAATAAATTGTAAAATTGCCAGGATCCACCGTAATGACAAATAAAAAACCAGCACCCATGCGCATTCTGATTATTGATAATTCTGAGAAAGATACCTTGCTGGTTGAAAGCGTGCTGCGCAAACGGTGGCGTAAGCTAATCTGTCAGCGGGTGGAGAGTGCGGCAGCCGTACATGCGGCGATAAAAGAGCAAACTTGGGACTGTGTTCTTTGTGACATGGTCATCCCCGGGTTTGGAGCATCTGCAGCGTTAAAAATTCTCAAGGAAAGTGAATTTTACCTTCCTTTTATCATCATTTCGGGCCACGCCAAAATTAAAAATGCGATCGACCTGTTGCACAAAGGGGCTCATGATTATGTCCAGAAAGACGAGCTTGAGCGACTCGTCCCGGCCATTGAAAGGGGCATTAAATTGGTTGATAGCTCGCGGCGGCGAAAACAGGCAGAGAGCCGTTTAAAGGAGAGCGAGGAACAATTCAGGGGGCTGTTTGATAATTCCGAGATCTCTGTTTGGAATGAAGACTTCTCGAAAATTTACACCGCACTGAACCAGCTGCGCTGTGATGGCGTTAAAGATCTCCGTCGCTACCTGAGGGCGGACAACAAACAGGCTGCCAGGGATTTGGTCGCCATGGTGAGGATAGTCAATGTCAACCCCGTGACCCTGAAACTGTTTGCTGCGAAAACTGAAAACGATTTACTCTGTGATATCAGCGCAACTTTTGGGTCAGGCAGTTTAGATGTATTCATCAATGAGCTTTGCGCCATCTGGGACAAAAAGAAGCGTTTTCGGTCGGAAGTAAATTTTCGAAGCCTAGATGGGCAAGATATCAGTGCCATCCTTTCGTTTCAAATCCCTGCAACCGAAAAAGGCTTTCAAAGTATCCCTGTCAGCGTAATCGACGTGACCGAAAGCCGGCAAACCCTGGAGAAACTGCGTCGGTTTGAGCACATCGTCACGGGTGCCAAAGACTATTTGGCGCTTGTAGATCAAGAATTTACTTATCTTGCCGTTAATGCGGCGTACCTGAAGGTTGTTGGGAAAACCTGGGATGAAATGGTCGGCTCTACGCTGCCGGAAGTACTTGGCCGGGAGTTCTTTGTCAAGGTCATCAAACCACTTGCCGAGCGCTGCCTCGGCGGGGAAGAAGTCCGTCACCAGGGATGGTTTAAGTCGGCGACCATCAAGAAAATATATTTGGATGTCCTCTTAACTCCGTACCGCGGGCCAGACGATGTCATCGAGGGATTTGTCGTTGCGGCCCGGGACATTACCTGGCGCAAGCAGTCCGAGGATGCGCTGCACTACATCGGCTCGGTCCTGGCGGCGCTTTCAGGTGCGGAATTCTTTGAAAAGATGGTGGAATACATTGCACGTGCGCTGGATATGGAGCATGTGTTTGTTGGAAAAATAAATGCTGCCAATGACAAAGTGTCAGTCATCGGTGGTTACTCCAGGGGGCAGCCAATGGTGCTGCCAATGGAATATGGGCTGGCCAATACACCCTGTGAAAATGTTGTCGGCAAGGAAGTCGGCATCTGGCCGTCGGGCGTTCAGGGACAATTTCAACAAGACGCCACGCTGGCAGAGTGGGGCGTCGAAAGCTACATCGGTGTGCCGTTGTTTGACAAATCTGCCAAGGCGGTTGGATTACTGGTCGCGATGGACAGCCGTCCCATCGAAGACACCGTAAGTTCACAGATTTTGTTGGAGATGTTTTCCACGCGGGCCGCGATTGAAATTGATCGCAGCCGCTACGAGATGGCGCTGATCGAAAGCGAAGAAAGATTCAGGACTTTAACGGAGTCCTCTCCGGTTGGGATTTATCTCGACGATGCCGAGGGCAGGGGAGTCTACGCCAATGCGGCATATCTTGAAATAACGGGTTTAACCGAGGCCCAGGCCGTTAATTCCAATTGGAAGCAATCCATCCACCCCGACGATAGAGAGCTGATTGTTCGCCAATGGGCCAGATCGGTTGATAGCGGAGAGGAATTTTCACACGAGTACCGTTGGCTTCACGCCGACGGCCGGGTGGTCTGGGTACTTGAAAAAATGCTGCCGGTACGCGACTTTGAAGGTGTGCCAAGCGGGTTCATTGGCACGGTCGTTGATCTCACCGAGCGCAAGCAGGCGGAAGAGGCTGAAAAGACTGCCATGCTACAGTGGAAAACGCTGGTCGATACGCTGCCCAGCCTTATTTGGTTGAAAGATCCGGATGGCAAGTACCTGAGCTGTAATCGCGCGTTTGCGCGTTATTATGAGATGGCTGAGGATGGGGTTGTCGGCAAAACAGATCATGATCTTCGCGACCGGGAGAGCGCGGATTTTTTCGGACAGCAAGACCGGGCTGTGGTCGCTGGAGGCAAAGCTTGTCAGTATGAAGTAGGGCTCACATTCGAGCATGGCGATCACTCAAAGACATTCGAAATCACCAAAGTACCAATGTTTCAAAACGATGGTGCACTTATCGGCGTATTGGGGATTGGCCACGATATCAACGAACATAAATTGCAGGCGGCACTTATTTCCCTGGAAACCCGCCGTTCTGAAGCACTGCTGACCATAGCCAGGTTTGCGGAACAACTGGGGGAGGTGGACTTTCTGCAGCGCAGCCTGGAGCTGGCGGAAGAGCTTACCGGCAGCGGTATTTCCTTCCTGCATTTCGTCTATGATGATGAGCAAAGCATTGAGCTGATCACCTGGTCACGTCGTACCATCTACGACAGGCACTATCCGGGCAGGGGGCTGGACTTCTGGGCGGAAGCGCTGCGCCGGCATGAACCGGTGATGATCAATGATTACCCTGCTTTTGAACACCAGTACAGCGATCCAGAGAGGCAGACCGAACTGCAGCGCCTGATCAGTCTGCCGGTTATCGACGATAACAAGGTGGTGATGTTGGTCGGCGTCGGTAACAAGGACTCTGATTACACCGATGCTAACGTGGAAACATTGCAGTTGCTCGCCAATGAAATTTGGCGTGTCACGCTACGCCGCCGCCTCGAGAGCAGGGCCAGCCGCTTTGGCCGGGTGCTCGAATACTCTTTAAACGAAATCTATGTCTTCGATCAGGAGACCCTGCATTTCATTGATGTAAACCGCGAGGCGCGAACCAATCTCGGCTACACGCTGGACGAATTGCACCAGTTGACGCCGGTTGACATCAAACCGGAATACACCTTTGAGTCATTTACCAAACTGGTCGAACCGTTGCGCTCCGGTAGCAGAAAGGAAATTTTGTTCAAAACGCTATATCGCCGCAAAGACGACTCCACCTACCCGGTTGAAGTTCATCTCCAGTTGCTGGATGAAGAGCCTCCGGTGTTTGTCGCGATGGTTCGGGATATCTCCGCACGCCAGCAGGCAGAGCAGGAAATGCGCAAGCTGGCGCTGGCGATCGAACAGAGCCAGGAAAGCATTATGATCACCAATGTCGCTGCCGAGATCGAATATGTCAACCAGTCGTTTGTGCGCTCAACCGGCTACAGTCGCACCGAAGCGATCGGTGCGAATCCCCGTATCCTGCAGTCTGGCAAGACACCACCTGAAACCTTCGCTGACCTGTGGGGGACCCTGCACAGTGGCCGGCCCTGGCAGGGCGAGTTCTGCAACCGGCGCAAAGACGGCAGCGAGTTTACCGAGCTGGCCTTTATCACACCATTGTGTCAGGAAGACGGCACGGTCACCCATTACGTGTCGGCCAAGCAGGATATCACCGAGAGGAAACGCCTGACTGAAGAACTGACCGAGCACCGCTACCACCTTGAGGAGTTGGTGGAAGAGCGCACCTTGCAACTGACCGTGGCGCAGGAAAAAGCAGAGGCCGCCAACCGGGCCAAGAGCATCTTTCTGGCCAATATGAGCCACGAGATTCGCACCCCCATGAATGCCATCATCGGGCTCACCCACCTGCTGCAGCATGCCGGCACGACAGCGGGGCAGGCCGAGCGTCTGTCCAAGATCGATGCCTCTGCCGGGCACCTGTTGTCTATCATCAATGACATCCTGGACCTTTCCAAGATCGATGCCGGCAAGCTGACCCTGGAGCGGTCGGATTTCAGCTTGGACAGCATTTTCAACCAGGTCCGGTCATTATTGAAGGAACAGACTGACTCCAAGGGTCTGCGCATAGAAGCGGATCGGAATGATGTGCCATGCTGGCTCACGGGCGACCCAACCCGCCTGCGTCAGGCTTTGCTCAACTACGCCAGCAATGCAATCAAGTTTAGTAGTGGGGAGGGAACAATCTCGCTGCGCGCTAAAAAACTGGAAGAGCACACTGATGAGATACTGGTGCATTTCGAGGTGCAGGATATGGGCATCGGTATAGAGCCTGACAGGCTGCCTGGCTTGTTCGAGGCCTTTGAGCAGGCCGATGCCTCAACCACGCGCAAACATGGTGGCACCGGCCTGGGGCTGGCCATTACCCGGCGTTTGGCACAGCTGATGGGTGGCGAGGTGGGAGCCGAAAGTGAGCCGGGTAAGGGCAGCACCTTCTGGTTCACCGCCCGATTCGGTCGAGGCCATGATGTGAAGCCTGTTACCCAGGCTGTCGAGTTGGCAGACTTTGAGAAACAGTTGCGGACCCAGTATGCCGGTGCACGCGTCCTACTGGTCGAAGACAATGCCATCAACTGTGAGGTGGCCGAGGCACTGCTCAGCAGCGTGGGTCTGGTGGTGGATACCGCCAAAGACGGTGCCGAGGCAGTGGCAATGGTTGCTGCTGGTGCGTATGCACTGGTGTTGATGGATGTCCAGATGCCGGTGATGGATGGTCTGGAGGCGACCCGCGTGATCCGCTCCGATAGCGACAATGCAGACCTGCCCATCCTGGCGATGACCGCCAATGTGTTTGCAGAAGATCGTCAGGCCTGTCTCGAGGCCGGCATGAATGATTTTGTTGCCAAACCGGTAGAACTAGACAAACTATTTGCGACACTTGCCAGTTGGTTGTCCAACAAGGGTTGAAGTCCCGGCGCACAGCCGACATGGGCCACCCCCATGCATACTATGCTTTTTCCTGTCAAAGCCTGTCAATTTCTACAGTATGACCACACCTGGTTCGGGGGCATACTATGCCTGAGGTTCAGAAGGACTCATGGACGAAAGAGGCAAGGAAGCATTGACTTGATACGGAAGTCAAACGAATCTCGGGTGGCGAAGATTTATGCCCAAAGCCAGGGCGGGTAACCAAACGGAGTTGGTTCCCGTCCTTGGAACTTCCGAGTGGATATGGCGTACAATCATACGCCATTAGATTGAAGAAGGCCGGGTCGGCCGCTTTAATCTGAAACTTGGTTTTGGGGGGTTTGATCATGCAAAACACGAATGCAGAAGCGGGACAGGTACCGGTTCTTGAAGCCTATCTAGAGAAGGCTTCTGCGCTTGAACTGGCGCGCCGTTCACTACTTGGCGCACCGGTGTATACAGTCATCTCACTGATCATGCTGGCGGGAACGCCAATGCTCATGGATTATGGCCGGTGGTCTATTGCCGAGGCACTCCTGCTTATCATGCTGGGAGGGATACGGGTCTGGTTTGCCTTGAAGTTTGAGCGTCGTTATGAACAAGTCGGCGAACGTGCCGTTGTCGAATTCAGTATCCTGACTGCACTTCAAAGCCTGACCCTGGGTGTCCTGGCCGCCATGGTTATCTGGCAGTACTGGGCGACACAGGAGGTTATGTTGACGATCGTCCTGTCAGCCGGGAGCATCGCTGCCGGGACCAGTGCTTTGTCTGTGCGGCGTAGTGCTCACATTATTTTTCTGGCTTGTGTGCTGGTGCCATTCGGCATTGCCGTGTATATCGTTGGAGGGCCGGCCAAGGCCTTGCTTATTATTGGATTCCTGGTGTTAATGGCCTTCCTGGTTCAGGACGGTGGCCAAGCCAGAAGTGTTTATTTTAAGCATTTAAAAGACCATTATGCCGAAATTATTAACCGCCGAAGGGCGGCTATTGAGAGCCAGGCCAGGAGTGAATTCATGCGGGGCATCGCTCATGAGGTTCGCACTCCGGTCAATTCAATCATCGGCATGGCAACCCTGCTTCTGGATGAGAAGCTCTCCCCAAGGCCGCGGGAATTTGCACAAACAATACATGAAAACAGCTTAATTTTGCTCAACCTGGTCGACAATGTCCCTGGTGCGGTCAAGACCGATCTTTACATGCCTGAAGCCGGACTGGACGCATTGGACCTGCGTCAATGTGTTCAGAATGTGATGGAACTGTATTTTGCTGAGGCATCTGACAAAGGAATCGCGCTCGTGTCAGAGCTTGAGGACCTTCCTGAAGGTCTCTTGTCATACAATGCAAGCCAATTGGAGCAAGTGCTGGCCAACTTGCTGGCCAACGCTGTGAAATTTACCGAACACGGCTCTATAACCCTGAGTTCGTCCTGCCAAAACCTTCAGGATGGCACCCTAAGTATCGAGTTTTCGGTGGCGGATACGGGCATCGGAATGCCCGCTGAGTGCCTGGAATCCGTGTTTGACCCATTTAGCGAGTCGGCCGCTAAAAGCAACGACCAGCTCGAGGGTCGTGGCCTGGGGCTGCCACTTTGCAAAGGGCTGGTGGAGCTAATGGGTGGTGACATATGGATTGAAAGCGGCGAAGGTCAGGGCACCACTGTCAGGTTTACCATGCGTGTTGAGTTGGACCCATCGTTTGATACCTCGTTCCGGCAGGACGATAAGGCGTTAGACGATAGCGTTTTGAAAGCTTCTGAAAATACCTGGAGTCGTAACCTCAGTCGTGACTATCCCCACAAGATACTGGTTGTTGATGATGATGACATCCATCGTCACATCATGTGTGTTCAACTGGGCAAGATGGGTTACGAGGCCGATCAGGCCGCGGATGGTGAGCAGGCAGTCGCTGCGGTGATGAAAGGTGAATATGACCTGATTTTTATGGATTTACGTATGCCAAATATGGGCGGCCTTGAGTCCAGTCGCTGGATTCGCGAGCGCTTCAGCAGTAAGCAGGGCGTACGTATTATTGCATTGACTGGCGATGCTACCCAGGAAGCCATGCAGTGGTGTAAACGTGCCGGTATGGACAGCTTTGTGACTAAGCCGGCCAACGTCACGGATATTGAAGCCATACTGAAGTATTCCAGCATCGGCTGACCCAAAGCGATTCCTTCTTTACATTAATCTGCCGGCAACCCGGTGGTCGACCCGGCCTATCAACACACGGGTCAAGGCGGTTACCGGTCGACTCATCACCGCAGCCATCACGGGCGTACAGATACCATGGGTTGGGAATTGAAAAACTCCCGACTATTAACTGTTTGAGCGTTTCACGACCTGCTTGAAATATTTTTCCGGCGAGCGGCGCTTCAATTTCCAGGCTTTGCGGGTCGATGCGTGAGTTAACAACAGGAAAGTTTTGTTTTCAACTGCTGCCTGGATGTCCCGCGCCACATCGTCGGCAGTAACCCCGGAATTATCCATCCAGCGTGTAACCATCGCCATGGTATCGGGCTTGGTGGTACGGAAAGTGTCCAGCAGGCGGGTGCGGACAAAGGCCGGGCAAACGACGGTGACGCCCACGCCATAGGGTTGCATTTCTGCCCGCAATGCCTCGGATAGCGCCACGACGCCAGCTTTCGCGACACCGTATGACACAATAAAGGGCAAGCCGGCAAGGCCCGCAAATGAAGAAACGTTGACGATGTGACCAAAGCCCTGTTGCTTGAATAAACGGGCGAACTGATGACAGCCGCGCACCACGCCCATCAGGTCAATATCCAGTACCCATTGCCAGTCATCAATGCTGGTATCCTCAACATTACCGGCGGTGGCTACGCCGGCATTATTGACCAGCACTTGCAGGCCGCCCCAATGCTGCATGACAGCGTCCTCGAGTTGCTGCCAGTGATCAGATTGGGTTGTATCCAGCCGCATGTAAAACCCTTCACCGCCGAGTTGCTTGATTTCAAACAGGGTTTGTCGCGCACGGTCTTCATTAATATCAGTGACGGCAACTTTCCAACCGTCCGCGGCGTACTTATGCGCCAGTGCGGCACCAAAACCGCTGCCCGCTCCGCTGATGGCGATGGTATTTTTCCAGCCGGGTCCTGTCACGAATCATTCCTCTGGTGAGTTAGCCCTTCCAGCAGCGTCTTGGTAATGGCCGCTGTTAATGTGCGAATATCTGCAGGTTCGGAAATGGCAGCTTCCACATGGCCGCCTGTGAATAACAGGGAGAGCCCGTGGATACTTGCCCATGCAGTTAATGCCATGAGTTCCACATCCCCAGCCCTGAATACACCCAGCGACTGGCCTTCTTCAATGATACTTTTCAGGCCGCCAAAAGCAAAGTCACCCGACTCCATTAGCTCCGAGTACGTGCCGTCGCAGGGTAGCACGTTGCCAAACATCAGCTGCATACACTGAGGGTTGTTCATAACCATTTGCAGGTAACGATGGCCTGCTTCAAGCAACTGGCCGGCAGGGTCTTTGGGATGCAATGCCACGGCCTCTGACATTTGTATAGCCAACTCGTCAAAACCAACAGCGGCAATACCTGCGAGCAGACTTTCCTTATCCTTGAAGTGGCGGTAGGGCGCCGTATGGCTGACACCGACTTTCTTTGCTACAGCCCGCAGACTGAGTGAGGCAATGTTGTTTTCTTCCAGCAGCTCGCGGGCAGCGCTTAAAATCTCCTGGCGCAGATGACCATGGTGATAAGGCTTGCCAGGCATGCACTTGACTTTTGTTTTGGAGGTGGCGGCTTGTGTTGTCATGGGCCTATCATACAGCATACATGTTGACACTGGCAACATTGATGTGTACAGTGTCAACATTGGGCTTTAATTTAAGCAGAGAGTGCGATGAACTTTTTACGCAGTGTGAATTTCCGGGGCAGCTTCCCAGGCTCAGTTGCGGCACTGGCCAGCCTGGTCTTTACCGCTATTGCCGTAACCCCGCTGATGGCGGATTCAACAGAAGCGGTTGCCGTCACGGTGGAGCAGGTCAAATATGAGCAACGCAGCCAGCCAATCAGAAACAGCGGACGAATCAGCCAGAAAAATGAAATACGTCTGTCGTTCAAGACCGGGGGTTTGATCGAGCAGATTAAAGTAGAAGAAGGCGATGAGGTGGTGTTTGCTCAGGTGTTGGCAACACTGGATCTTGAAGAACTTGATGCGCAGCAAAAACGTGCGGCCGCCAACTTCAAAAAGACCGCCGCGGATTTGCAAAGGTTCAGCAAGCTGTATGAAGAGGCATTGGTTTCGCTGCAGGTTAAGCAAAATGTCGAGACTGCCAACGCAAGTGCAGCAGCAGAATTGCGGATTGCCAACTTCAACAAGAAACTCGCGGTCATTCGCGCACCTGCAGATGGTCGTATTCTGAAGCGCTATGCTGAATCCAGCGAGCTGGTCCAGCCTGGCCAGCCTGTGTTGTTACTCGCCTCCCGGAAGCAGGGCTCTGTGGTCAGGGTTGGTCTGATTGATAAGGATATCGTCAAGGTGGGAGTAGGCGATCCGGTCAGAATTTCCATGGATGCTTATCCCGGCCGGACATTCACCGGTACGGTATCTGAAGTTGCATTGAGCACCAATTCTGGGGCCGGCACGTTTGAAGTTGAAATCCAGATCGATGACCAGGGATATGTATTACGTTCAGGTCTAATTGCAAGGGTGGAAATCACACCGCAGTCAAAGGGTTTGCGGTTTTACATTCCGGTTGAATCCGTGTTCAAGGCTGAGAATGGGTTCGCCACTGTTTTTGTTCTGGACGAAGAAAAAAATGTAGTGAATGCGGTCAACGTGGAGATACTTGAGTTTTTGCAGGATGAAGTGGCTGTGCGTGGCAGCTTGAAAGCATCCGACCGTGTCATCAAGCTTGGCGCGCCGTACCTGAGTGACGGTAGCCCGGTCAAGCTTGTTGACGGCAGCTGAGCAAGCCATGCAGCTGCCTGTTCAGGCCATCCGAAACCACCAGTTTACGCTGATTGTCATAGCGCTTTTGACCTTGCTCGGCGCTCTGTCTTTCCAGACCATGCCGCGCTCGGAGGACCCCCAGTTCAACTTTCCTTTGATCATTGTTACCGTTGCTTATCCGGGCACAAGCCCACTGGACATGGAAAAGCTCGTCAGTGATCCCATTGAAGAAGAGTTCAACGAGCTGGAAGATATCAAGGACATAAAAACCCGCATCATGGATGGCGTCACGATCCTGGAGGTCGAGTTCAATTTTGGTGAAGACCCGGATGAGAAATATGATGATGTCATTCAGGCCATGGCGAAAATCCGTGCAGACCTGCCGGAACATATTTACAGCATTGATATAAAGCAGGCTTCTCCGACCGACGTCAATGTGCTGCAGGTTGCATTGTTGTCTGAAACTGCCAGTTACCGTGAAATGCGCTACCAGGCAGAGCGGCTGGAAAAAATGTTCACCCGGGTTGCGGGCGTCAAGCGGGCCAATGCGGTGGCATTTCCCGACCAGCAGGTTCAGGTGACTGCCGACATGGCTGTCATGCGTGAGCTGGGGTTGAGTTTATCTGTATTGCAGAACAGCCTGATGGGGGCGGCAGCGAATGTGCCCGGCGGATTTATAGACGCAGGCAGCAAACGGTTCTCGGTCAAGACCTCGGGTGATTATCAATCGCTTGATCAGATCAGGCGCACGGTCATGAACCTGCCCGATGGCAGCGTCATCCATGTCGAAGACATCGCGGACGTCGGACTGGTTGATGCGGAACCTACTTATCTGGGCCTGTATAACGGCAAGCGGGCGGTCTTTGTTGTTGTTGAGCAACGGGCGAACACCAACATTTTCAACGTGCTGGACGGCCTCAAGGAAGAGCTTGCGACATTTGCCGCCGTTTTGCCCGCTACGATGGCGCTTGAAATCATTTTTGATCAATCCGTCAGTGTTGAAAAACAAGTTAATGGGTTTTTTATAAACCTTCTACAAGGACTTGTATTGGTTGGATTAATTATATTATTCTCTTTGGGAATCAGGTCTGCCAGTATCATTCTTCTGGCGATCCCCATTTCCATGTTAATTGGCATCGCTGGTCTGGATTTTTTCGGTTTCGGGCTGCAGCAAATGTCAATCGTCGGGCTGGTCATTGCACTGGGTTTGCTGGTTGATAATGCCATTGTTGTGACTGAGTCTATTGGCCAGAAGTTAAGGCTTGGTCTGCCACCGCTTGACGCTGCAGCCAGCGGCACGGGGCAGGTCGCATGGGCCATTGCGAGTGGTACTGCGACGACAATTTTGGCATTCTTTCCAATGCTGATGATGCCCAGTACGGTGGGTAGCTTCATGCGTTCGATGCCGGTGACCGTGGTGTTGGTATTGACGGCTTCATTTTTTATTGCGGTAACGCTTACGCCCCTGATGGCCAGTCGCATGTTCAGGCAACGCCAGGCAGGTGAGTCCGGCAGTGGGCGAAATATCGTGCAGAAACTGCTGGAGCATCTGTCGTGCGATCACTACAAAGCCGCACTGGATGCTGCGCTAAAACACCCGCTTTGGGTGATTGCTGTTTCGCTGCTTTTATTTGCCGGCAGCCTGGCACTTTTTCCAAAAGTGGGCGTCAGCCTGTTTCCCAAGGCAGAGAAGCCACAATTGCTGCTGAATATCGAATTGCCGGAGAGCAGCAGTTTCTACGCGACGCAGGAATTGACAACGCGCATTGATAAGCAGGTACGCGCTTATCCACAAGTCAAGGCCGTGGCAGCCAATATCGGCAGAGAAAATCCGAGCGTATATTACAATGAGTTCCCGGAGGGTGAAGCTGCGAACAAGGCGCAGCTATTCATCATTCTGAACGAGTTGGAGCGATCCGATCTGCAACAGTTGGTCAAAGACTTGCGTCGCGATTTTGCAGAAATCCCGGGTGCCAAGGTAAACATTAAGGAATTTCAGCAGGGCCCACCGGTTGAGGCACCCATCGCGATCAGGGTACTGGGCGATGACCTTGAGTCATTGCAACGCGCTGCCGCTGATATCGAGCAACTGATACTGGCAACGCCCGGCACCGTTAACGTCGATAACCCGATGGGCCGGCCCAAGCTGGACCTGGAAATCAATATTCAGCGCGACAAGGCAGCTCTGTTGAACGTCTCTGTCAGCAGTATCGACGCTACGATTCGTACCAGCCTGATGGGCAGCAGTGTCGGCAGTTACCGTGACCAGAACGGCGACGATTACGACATCATGATACGCCTGGATAGTGCGTCAACACCGAACATTAATAATCTGAATGATTTGCTGGTCATGGCCAACGATGGTTCCTTTGTACCCCTGAAACAGTTGATCAGTGTGGAGTTGCAGACGGTTCCTTCACAGTTGCAACATTATTACCTTGAACGTAATGCATCCGTTACTGCCGCCACGCGTGTCGGCTATATGACTGCGGATGTCACTGCACAGATTGTGGCACAGCTTGAGCAGATGCAATTCCCACCCGGCATTCGCTACACGGTAGCCGGTGAGCAGGAATCAAGAAATGATTCCTTCGAGGGTCTGCTCAAAGCGCTGGTCATTTCATTATTGGGTATTTTTGCAGTGCTGGTATTGCAGTTCCGCTCATTCGCACAACCGGCGATCGTATTTGCTTCCATACCGTTTGCCTTTTCCGGGGCGATTCTGGCCTTGCTGGCGTTTGGGTTTTCCTTTTCCGTGATGGCTTTTGTCGGTCTGACCAGCTTAATGGGCATCGTGGTGAATAATTCCATCATCCTGGTTGATACGGCCAATCAACTGGTGAAAAAAGGTGAAGGGATACGTGATGCTATTGCCAGTGCTGCACAAACACGGCTGACCCCTATTGTTCTGACCACATTGACGACGATTGGTGGACTTTTGCCGCTGACGATGAAAAACAGCAGTCTGTGGACCCCTTTGGGGCTGGTGATTATTGGCGGGATGTTGGTTTCGACTGTCGTGACATTGTTTATTGTACCGGCGTTGTATTTGTTGATTACCCGTGCAGGGAGGGATGGATAATATCGTGTCTAATGTAGGAGGGGCGAGCTTCGCTCGCCGCGATTGTTCAATATTTAAAATCGCGACCAGCAAGCTGGGCTCTCCTACAGACCGACCTCAGCAGCTAAAGGAGATGATTGCGCACCCATTTTCGTCGTCGTCAATGCCCCGACCAGGCAGGCATGTTCCAATGCAACCTGCAGTTGCGTGCCGCTGACCAGCGCGACGGTCAATGCTGCAGTGAAGGCATCACCGGCACCGGTT
>VAPH01030378.1_pt1 | contig 14342 bp, 8 predicted proteins | sample 3393861 | NCBI WGS metagenome assembly VAPH01 (sample SAMN08290439, study PRJNA428436) | hydrothermal vent metagenome | isolation source: Deep-sea hydrothermal vent chimney | place: Atlantic Ocean: South-mid Altantic Ridge | reverse complement strand
GATATTACAAATGAAAATCCTGAGGCGGTAAATAGTTACTATCTATTTATTCCAACTTTTCTTTCTATCGCTCCCAAAGAAGTCTGCTTATCAAATATAAATGCATTGCTTTTGGATATTAAAGATTATGCCGAAGAGTTTTCTTATGGTGAGTTTTTTGAACTTGTATCCGGTACTCTGAAACTGGAAGAAAATGAATTAGACAAAATTCTACTAGAATTTATTTCTAATCAAGTACTATATTACAGAACTATTTTGCCTATAAAATAAAAAGTTCAAAGACATAGCCAAACTTTGAACTTTTAAAGATTCCAGATTTAGAATCCGTTTCATTTTAGGGGCAACAACAGGCGCTTGGGTTTACATTAGCACAATAATAAGCACCACACCAATATTCAGGATAGCAAAAACCGCCACCAATAATTTTTTTCATTTTGGAACTGTCCATTTCTTGTTTTTTCAGGTTCATTAAATTTAATTTTTTCATGATATAAAAGACTTTTAATACTCCGCTGTTTCAAAAATGAGGCTTTGGAGTTGGCCAATAGATAAAGTGTAATATAGTAAATTTGGAGGTGTTTTCCAAATTTTTTTTCGATTCAAGTAAAATTCTGATATTATTAAGAATTATACCTGGTTTTCATCAAATTTATTGGGACTAAAGGTCAAGTATATTATTCTTTTCCTTCCATTACTTTGAGAATGTCCTCCAAGAAAGATGCATCATAATAATCAGGCATTATTTTGTCATTGATGATTAAGATTGGTGTTTGGAATAGTTCATTTTTTTCACACCAACCTCTTTGTCTGAGAAGAATTTGGTAATCTTCATCCGTAAAATTAACTACGACCTCATCAAAAAATTTGTCAGCATCCCGATGTTGAAACCATCTGTTCATCATTTTTAGAAATTCATCTGGTTTATTGTTTCTATAAAAATTAATCATAGTCGCTGCTATGTCATTGCGCTTTGAAGAAGTAGTTCTATAGTGATTGAGAATCAAAAAAAACTTACTTCCTGAACCATTTTTGCAATAAAAATCGTAGAACTTCTCAAAGGCCTTTTTACAAAAACCACAAGTAGTAGAAAGAACCAAACAGATTGTCTGAGATGTTTCTGAATTACCAAATACTAATTGATTAACATCTTCTATATGTTCAATACTTCTGGTATCAGCAAGAGCGCGCTTTATGGTCTTCGGAGATCGTTTAAATCGTAGTAGGTCAATTTCACTGGCACTTAGCTTGTAGTTCTGTATTTTAAGCTTACGATAACTATATATACCTAAAAGAACAATAGAAAAGAGAAGCCCGTAAGTAAATAAATTTTTTAAGAATAGGAAAATGGAACTATCTCCCATTATAGAGATTTCTGAGAAGGATGAACCAACGATAATTACTAAGATTTGGCCTAGAACAATAGAACTGGAAAGTAAACATAAACGACACCAAGTCTTCAAAATAAAACCTTGAATAATAATAGTGGATACAACAACTATTAAAGCGATTAAGTAGATTAAAGTGTGAACACTGCCAAATCCTGCATTTAAAAGTGTCAGTATGATTATTGACAAAAGAAAGGAAAAAAACAGATCGTTAAGAGAGAACAGAGTTATATGGTAATCTGAGGACTTGAGTACTTTGTTACAGCCACTTTCTTCTTCCTGCCCACAAATCTTTTGTCCTAAATACGAACTTTGATTATTAGTAGTTTCAAATATTTCACCAGATACATACAGCCCGAAAACACCAATTATGCAAAAAATGAGAGATGGAATATCTGGCCATAGAATTATTGTGAATAAAACTGTAAGTATTATTCCTGCCCATTTAATCCACAGGATTTCAGATATATTCGCACTGTCTTCTTGTTCTGCAAGAAGTATTATACCATTCCATTTTTTTTTAAAATTTTCTTTGGCGGTAGTTTCTTTTTCACCATGTAAGTATACTTGGTTCTTATTTTGTTGAACATGAGAGAAATATTGTCCTTTTTCTTCATCGTCAATGAAAGCGATAAAATGTTCAGGTAGTTGGTCTAGCTGATTGGGCTCAATTTGAGCGGCAACATTTTTTATTTTGAGGAAATTCAGGGTTTCTGAAACCGCATATAATGAGGGCGTATGGGGATGGCTAAAGAGTTGGAGCTCCAATTCACGGTAAGATACTTTTATTTTTTCTGCTTTGAAATAAGTAATAAGAGCGTTAAAAAGAACTTTGTCCATAATTTATGTAAATGTGATTCAGTAAATATAGCGAATAATCAACATTGAAGTCAAGAATACTTAATTTTAACGTGAATAATGGATAAAAACACCTCTTTTTTTATCCATTATTCACGTTCTTTATTAAAAGAACACCAAATAGTCTGCACTATTACAAAATAAAAAAACGCTCTTAAAGTTTAAAAAGCGTTTTTATTAAAACATTAGAGAATACTAAAATTAATACCCCGGATTTTGAACTAAATTAGGATTACCTGAAATAGAAATAGATGGTATTGGAAATAATAAAAAAGTTTCACTAGAAGGTTCTTTTTGAGGTCCGCCATCCAAGAAAGTACCAAACCGTATTTGATCTGGTCTTCTCCATCCTTCCCACCATAGTTCTCTGCCTCTTTCTTCTAATAATGATGCCAAATCTATTGAACCTAGATCTGCGGCATTTCTTGCAGCTCTAATTTGATTTACAATATCTAAAGCCGCTCCATCATCTCCTTTTCTTAACATGGCTTCTGCTTTCATCAATAAAACATCAGAAAACCGCAATAACACATAATCATTATTAGGAGCGTTTAGGTTGTCGAAATCGGGGATATACTTAAGGCCTCTTATGCCCGTTATTTCAAAATCAGATCCACTAGAAATAATTGGGCTTACTGTACTAAAAATCAATAAATTTCCCGGTCTGTCTAGTATATTATTACCATTTTCATCAACCTGTTGACCTTGTAAAAAGCCGGCTCTTAAACCACCTATTTCAGTAAGGCCTGATAATGTATTATTACCTTTTCTTACATCGTTATCATCATCAAAAGTTGAATAAAAATCTGATAAGGTCGTAAAACCGTTCCAACCGCTCGGGTTTTGATTATAATGCAAGGTCATAAACCATCTCGATCGGACATTTCCTGCTGCTTCACCTCGAGAATTTTTTGAAACAAATATTACTTCCGAAGCACCGGGATTCACATCATTGTCAGGTCTGAAATTATCATAATAATCTAAACCTTGAGATAATGAATATCCTGCACTTATAACTCCATCAGCATTATTAATTACTTTATCTAAATCAGAATTGTCAAAAGAAAAACCTTTTCCACCGCTTATCCATACCGGTTTTTGTAAATATGCTTTTGCTAACAAGGCCTGACCTGCCGCTTTGCTTACTATACCAGTTGTAGTATTTGTTGGTAAATTGGGAATAGCACTCTCAAGATTAGAAATAATTAGGTTAACCGCATCCTCACCTGTTAAAACTCTTGCAGCTTCCCTTAAATCTTCCCCTGCATCTCTAAAAGGTACCTGACCATAAAGATCTAGTAAATGAAACACAAACCAAGCTTGAAGAAATTGAGCTTGTGCTATTTCTGAGGTTGATAGATCAAATGACAGAGCCTGTATAGTTTGAAAAACCCCATTAGATAAAGAATTAAAGGTGTTTTCAACGTACTGATGACCTGCATCCCAGGTATGTTGATGTAATTGTCTCCATATACCATTATCATCCCAGTCACCACCCCTGGTGGGGGCAACCAGTTCATCTGAAGAAGTCTCTTGCAAAGCCCAAATAAGATCTTGTGTTTCAAATTGTTGAAGCTGTTGGTAGGCACTGTTTAAGAACTGAGTTCCACTGGTTATTTCAGCAGCTTGTTCTGCACTCAATTCTCCTCCTAATTTTTCTTCTAAATCGGTTGAACAACTTAAGAAAAAAACCAGACTTAATATTGTTATGATTTTGAAATATTTCATGTTTTTTTTTTTAAATTAGTTATAATCAATTAAAATGTTAAATTTACCCCAAATGAATAAGTCCTGGACCGTGGATATGGCTGGTATTCGATTCCAAATGAAGGAATACCATCCGCAGCTTTATTAGTATTTACTTCAGGATCAAATCCGGAATAAGGTGTAATAACAAACAAATTCTGGCCTGTTACATAAAGTCTGATATTAGTAAAATATTTTGGTAATATATCTCTATCAAAGCTATAACCCAAAGTTAAATCGGATAACCTTAAAAAATCACCCGATTCTAAATAACGGGTAGAAACAGCATTTATCGATGAAACAGTTTCTCCATTACCTACCAATATACCATTTACATTTCGGCCATTAAGTAAGTTCGTTTTTATTAAAGAAGCATTTATGGTATTGTTATAAATCAGGGCACCATATTGTCCATTTAAATTGGCATTTAAATTCCAGTTTTTATAGCTTAAATTTGCGTTAAATCCAACAATTACATCAGGGTTAGCATCCCCAACGAAAAATTTAGGTGCCATTGAGCCTTCTGTTGTTAATCCGCCATTACCATCTTGATAAACTGGTTCTCCACTAGAATTAAAACCTTCAAAAATAGCCATTTTATACACATTCATAGGTTGGTTATTAGCTATTCGTTGAGATAATGGATTACTTAAACCGGGACCATTTATACCACCTGTTTGAAAGGCATCATCTTCAAAAGGAAAATTCCTGAACTCATTATTTAAGAAACTAATATTACCGGATAAAGTAAAAGTTAGGTCTTCCTTTTCTATTACAGTTCCGTTTAGCGTTATTTCAACACCCTTATTTACATTGGTACCGGGTAAATTAACCCAAAATTTAGTTGCAGGAGCCGGTTGAATAACATCTTGCTGAAATAGGATATCATCTGTTTCTTTATTAAAATAATCAATCGCCCCGGATAATCTATTATTTAATATTGAAAAATCAATACCGATATTGAACGTTGTAGTGGTTTCCCATTTTAAATCAGGATTTGCAACATTTACTAAACTTGCCGTAGTATTTCCGTTTGAGTCAAAACCGATCGCATATCTTTCTTGAGAAGCTCCTGCAGGAAATTCCTGGTTTCCAATTTGACCCCAGCCTCCTCTAAGTTTTAAATCGTTAAAAAATTCAGGTAAAAAATCTTCTTCACTTAATCTCCAGGCTGCAGCAAAAGAAGGGAAATATCCCCATTGATTATTTGTACCAAATTTACTCGAACCATCAGCTCTTATTGTAGCCGTTAATAAAAATTTATCATTAATAGATACGTTTGCCCTGCCAAAAAACGATTCTAATTCAGCATTGGGCTCTTTAAATGAACTAATTGTTCTTTCAGAAAATCCACCTAAAAAATCGACAGTATTCCCCGGGTCCAGATCAATATTTTGACCAAGTGCTCTGGAACCTCTGGAAGTTAATTCTTGATATGCATAACCCGCCAATGCATCTAGAGTTATATTATTATTAAAATCTTTTGTGTAATTTAAGGTGTGTTCAAAGGTTTTGGCAAACAAAGAAATTTGATTGACCTCTGCTCTTCCTCCATTTAATCCGGATGCTACATCTAATCGAACATCATTAATATCAAGTTGTCTTGATGAACTCGCTCTTTGGGTAGATTCTGAGCGGTCAACACCAAACATAAATTTGTATGTTAATCCATCTGTAATCTCAAAAGATGCAGCTATACTACCTACTATTCTGGATGTTTCAGTTATATCTTCATTAAATTTTAATAACGCCAATGGATTTAAAGATAATGCCGGTTGATTATTGTCAAATGTACCTGCATAACCCTGACGGATAGATCCATCAGCATTACGTAAAGAAAGAGTAGGATTCCACGTTAATGCCGTCCCAATTAAACTTCCCTCAAATCCAGCATTGTCAGTAATAGTAGCTCTTGAATTTTGATTGAAATTATAAAGTAATCTGGTATCAATTTTTATTCTATCGTCCATCAACTTTAAAGTATTGTTAAAATTTGCAGTATATTTATTCAATCCTGATGTTTTTATTATACCTTCCTGATCTAAATATCCAAAGGATACCCTGTAAACATCTGTTTCATTACCTCCGGAAAAACTAGCACTGTAATTTTGTGATATCCCTGTTTGTAAAATAGCATCCATTGCATTTACATTACCTCCAAAATCATTTGCTGTTGCACCACCTTCTGAGGCAAGAGCAGCTGCATAGGCTGGACCATCTAAAACATCAATTCTATTAGCAATTTTACTAATTCCGGTATATGCCACTATGGAAACTTCAGATTTACCGACATACCCTTTTTTTGTAGTTATTAAGATTACTCCATTTGCTCCACGAGAACCATATATAGCCGCCGCCGAAGCATCTTTTAATACATCTATACTTGCTATATCATCAGGATTAATAAAATCTAATGGATTTGTGGGAGTTGATGAACCAAATCCACCGTCACCTCCTGTAGCACTTGTATTTCTACTATCTAAGGGAACACCATCAACAACTATTAATGGGTTATTCCCGGCTCTTATAGAGGTTGCACCACGAATTCTAATAGTAGTTGCACCGCCAGGTTCACCACTGGATGTAGTAACATTAACACCGGCAACCCTACCTTGTAATAATTGTTGTGGAGAAGACGTTACGCCTTGATTAAAATCTTTTGCTTTAAGAGTCTCTACGGCTCCTGTAACATCTTTTTTACGCACGGTTCCGTAACCAACTACAACAACTTCATCTAAAGCTTGTGCATCGGCTTGCAAAACCACATCAATAACAGATTGGCCATTTACAGCAACTTCTTGGTCAAGAAAGCCTAAAAAACTAAATACCAAAATGGCATCTGCACCTACATTATCAATAGTGTAATTTCCATCAAAGTCTGATGCAACCCCAGTTTGGGTTCCTTTTACAATGATATTAACTCCGGGTAATGGCCCATCATCACCTGTAACTGTTCCACTTACTGTTTGAGAAAATATTACGCCTGTAAACAGCATAATACTCAAAAACATCAATTGTTTGAGTAAACTGATTTTCATAATTATTTTAAATTAGTTAAAAATATAGTGATTTAAGCAATAAAATATATCTTCGAATTTAACCATTAGTTGAATGATAATTTAATGATCAAAAAAATAATAAATTGATGATTTTACGAAACTGTTTTTATTAGATAACTCAAATCAGTCTCTAATATATAACAATATTTTAATTTTTTAACATCTTTTTATGAAAAATTAGGCTTATTAACTTACTATAACGTTGTAGTTTAAATATATTTACTGTAAGGTAGTTATGAATTTTATTATTAATTTTTAGAAGATCTTTTTATAAACAATTTCAACTCATCGAAATTAATAGTCGGATTAGCACCTTTTTTACTTGCTACCAAGGCACCCATGGCACAAGCAATATCAAGTGCTTCTTCCGGTTGTATATTATGTATAAGTTTACTAATTAATGATGCTAAAAAAGAATCACCTGCGCCAACAGTATCCGCTACTTTTATTGGATATCCATTGTGCTTATAAAACTTATCATTGTACAGTAAAATAGCGCCATCTTTTCCTTTGGTTACGCAAATCTGATTGGTTTGAGTATGGTGTGAAATAAAATGGATCTGCTTTTCAATTGACTTGGAATTAAAATGTAAAGAATTACATATTTCTTTTAATTCATCGTCATTACATTTAATGAAATCGGATTCGTTCATCAATTTTAATAACAATTCCATCGAATAAAATGGTGGTCGCAAATTAACATCAAACACTTTAAAACGAGCATATTGCATTAAATTTAATAAAGTATTTTTTGAAACTTCATCCCTACAAGCCAAACTTCCAAAAATAAAAGCATCCGATAATTTAATCTGTTCAATGGCATTGTTGGTAATTTCAATTTTATCCCATGCCACTGGAAAATCTATGGAATAAGATGCAGAACCACTATCATCTATTAATACTTTAACAAGACCCGTTTTATAAATTTTGTCAATTTGAATATTTGATATATCCAATCCATTACTCTTTATATATTCTAATATTTCATTACCGTTTTCATCTTCACCAACTCTACTGATAATATTTGTTCTTATATCTAAGGAATTCAACCTCAATGCGACGTTTAAAGGTGCTCCTCCTATTTTTTTATGTGTTGGAAATTCATCCCAAAGCACTTCACCAAAACAAGTTATTACAGGCATCTTTTATTTCTTAATAAGTTTTTCCTGTAATTTTTCTAAGGAAACCCCCTTGGTTTCGGGCATGATAAAAATTACAAAAAGTAATTGTAAAAACATCATAAAAGCGAAGATAGAAAAAACAATTCCCGGGCCAATTTTTGAAAATAAAAAGGGTATGGAAGATGGTATGATCGCTGCAAGGATCCAGTGTACCGATGAACCGAATGATTGACCGGAAGCTCTTAAATGGTTAGGAAAAATCTCAGATATAAACACCCAAATAACGGCACCTTGTCCGATGGCATGTGATGCAATAAAAATGAATAAAAATACAGGTACAGCCATTCCTTTCCAATCTAAAAAGAAAGCAAGCGCAACAAGGGATAATGATATGATATATCCAACAGATCCAAAATACATGAGTTTTTTTCTACCCAACCTGTCAATAAGAGCCACTCCTAATAAAGTGAACAACAGATTTGTAATACCAATTCCTATACTACTTAATAAGGCTGTACTTTCACCATGGCCCGCTTCTTCAAATATACGTGGCGCGTAATTCAAAAATGCATTTATTCCCGAAAACTGATTGAAGAAAGCGATTAAAAACGCCAGAATTAATGGAAAACGATATTTTTTCATAAAAATATTTTCACTGGTACCTTTAGTTAAATTATAATTTTTATGCATATCATGAATAGCGTTTTCTACCAACTCTTTGGAATATAATTTTTCTAAAATAGTTTTTGCTTCTTTTTCTTTGCCTTTTATCAAAAGCCATCGTGGACTTTTTGGAACGGAAAGCACCAGTATTGTAAAAATAAAAGCCGGAATAGCTTCAACACCAATCATCCATCTCCAGGCATTTTCTCCAACATTACTCAACAAATAATTAGATAAAAAGGCAAGAAGTATGCCCAATACTATATTAAATTGATACAATGCAACGAGACGCCCCCGGTCTTTTTTAGGAGCGATTTCTGAAATATATGCGGGGGCAGCAATTGTAGATGCACCAACACCTATGCCTCCAATAAATCTGAAAAATGCAAAGCTGTATGGGTCATTTACCAAAGCGGACCCTATTGCAGAGAGAATAAATAAAATACCAATCCAGATCAATGTATTTTTTCTTCCTATTTTATCTGTGGGTATTCCACCAAAAATTGCCCCAATTACGGTTCCCCAAAGTGCCATGGCCATTACTACGGTTCCATGAAATGCATCAGAAGACCCCCATAAGGCTTGTAATTTTTTATCGGCGCCGGAAATAACAACTGTATCAAAACCAAACAAAAATCCGGCAGATGCAACAATTATAGACCAAGTAAGAATTTTATTCATTTTTTTATTGAAGAATTTATGTTTTAATTGATAATTCTTTTATTATTAAATAACAATATTTTACAAAATACAAATCTTAGAATTATTCAACAATATTAAACAATTTATTGAAATTTAAATAATTGGAAATTAACTTAACTATATTTGTTTTATAAATTCACTCATTTAATTTGATATTCCAAGACTTCAGAATTGTTATATTTTGAAAAGCAAAAATTTTAAGCCAATGAAACATTTAGGTATTAAAATATCACTATTTATTAATTATTTTGTTTTTGCCATATTATTAAATAGTGTGGGTGCTGTTATCCTACAAGTACAACGAAACTTTGAAGTAACAAAATCGGCAGCCAGTATACTGGAAGGGTTTAAAGATCTTCCAATAGCTATTTTTTCATTTCTAATTGCTTCCTTTTTACCAAAATTAGGATACAAAAAAGCAATGCTAATCGCATTATTATTAGTCATAATAACAACTTTTATCATGCCATTTGCAAATGATTTTTGGTTTTTTAAGATGCAGTTTTTTGTTGTTGGAGTTTCTTTTGCATTGATTAAAGTTAGTGTATTTGCTACCATAGGTTTGATAACCGATTCAGAAAAAGATCACTCAAGTTTTATGAGTGTATTGGAAGGTACTTTTATGATAGGTGTTTTATTGGGAAATTTATTATTCAGTCTTTTTATTGATGATGCCAATCCAAAATCATCGCATTGGTTGAATGTGTATTGGATATTAGGTGTTTTAAGCTCCCTGGCTTTTTTATTACTTTTATTTACAAAACTCGATGAAAAAGGATCAAAAATTGAGGGAAGATCAAGTACAGATAATTTTCTGGAAATGATTAAAATGATAGTTATGCCCTTGGTTTTAATATTTGTGGTAAGCGTATTTTTATATGTGCTGATAGAACAAAGTTTTCAAACATGGACCCCAACATTTTACAAAGATATTCTTCGGGTACCTGCCAGTATGAGCATACAAGCAGGTGCTATTTTAGCCGGAGCCTTTGCTATTGGAAGATTTGCCGCAGGCTATGCTCTAAAAAGATTCCATTGGATCAAAGTAGTTTCATTTTGCATTGTTATGAGTGCAACAGTTGTTTTAATTACTATCCCATTAACACATAATATAGTTGAAAATGCAAACATATCCTGGTTAAATGCACCTTTTGTAGTTTATCTTTTTCCAATAATGGGGATCTTTTTATCACCAATTTACCCGGCGATTAATTCTGTAATATTGAGTTCTTTACCCAAACATATGCACAGTTCTATGTCAGGTCTTATCGTTGTATTTTCGGCATTAGGAGGTACAACAGGTTCAATAATAACGGGGCATGTATTTGATTGGTTTGATGGTCAAACAGCTTTTTATTTTTCACTATTACCTATGTTTTTACTTTTAATTTCACTTCAACTTTTCAATAAAAAAAATGCAATTAAAAGTTAATATTTCAAAAACTATTAAGGAATTGCTTCAAGCGGAGGATACTGTTGGAGATAAGAAAATTACTATTGAAGATAAGGGTCCAAAATTATTTACCTTAACGGATAATAGAGACGAAAAAAGTATAAATATAGAAGGTACATATTATCTTTCTAATCTTTTACAGGAATTAATCCTTGCTAAAGAAAGAAAGAGTAATATAATAGATACTGAAAAGATAATGGAAGAGCCTGTTCAAAGATTCAGCCGGATGATCGAAAATTTATATTGGGATGGGCTAACTCGTAGCATCGATAAAAAAGGATTGGTTGATGTTCTATCTGATGAGAAATCATTATCAACCCAACAACGAATCTATATTCCGTTTAACGATAACCAATCTTTCAATTATTTTAAAGAGTTGGAAAATTATTATACCAATTTAAAAGTAATCCGACTACCTAAAAAAATCACACCCGAATATGTAATGAGTATTAATGATAAACCGGGTATTTTGTCCTTAAAATTAAATAAAAAAAGCGAAAAACTTAGTGGAGTACCTTTTGTTGTTCCCGGAGGGAGATTTAATGAAATGTATGGATGGGACAGTTATTTTGAAGCAGTGGGCTTGTTATTGGGTTCTAAGAAAGAACTGGCAAAGAATATAGCTGAAAACCTTCAATATGAAATTGAATATTACGGAAAAATTTTAAATGCCAATAGAACCTATTATTTAACCAGAACCCAACCTCCATTGTACAGTTCGTTGATAAAAGAAGTATTTGAAAATAAAGTAAATGGAGCCGATATAAAATGGTTAAGAGATCATTTAAAAACAGCAATAAAAGAGTATGAAACAGTTTGGATGGTTTTAGGTAAAAGACTAACAAAAACAGGTTTGAACAGATATTTTGCAGAAGGAATAGGAATGCCTCCTGAAGTTGAAAAAGGTCATTATAATGCAATTTTAAAAATTCATGCTAAGCAAGCCGGTTTGTCAATTAGTGAATATGAAAAAGGTTATTTTAATAGAGACATATCGAATAAAATTCTGGATGATTACTTTGTTCATGACAGAACTGTTCGAGAAAGCGGTCATGATACAACATATCGACTAGAAAATAGATGTGCAAATTTGCTAAGTGTTGATCTGAATACTTTTTTGTACCAATATGAAAAAGATTTTTCTTATCTCATCAAAAAGTATTTTAAAAATAATTTTGAAACAGATGATAAAAAAAATTATTCCGATAAATATTGGAATGCAAAGGCTGAAACCCGAAAAAAATTAATGTTTAAATATTTATGGAATGAAGAGGATGGAATTTTTTATGACTATGATTTTATTGAAGAAAAACAAATAAAATTTGTGTCAGCTACATCTATTCTTCCTTTATGGGCTCAAGTTGCCGATAAATACCAAGCGGGAAAAATAGTTTCCCAAACCTTACCTAAATTAATTTGTTTAGGAGGTGTAGCTGGTTGTACAAAAAAATCAAGAGGCGATATTTCTGATCAAAGACCTGCACGTCAATGGGATTACCCCAATGGATGGGCACCACATCAAATGATGATCTGGAAAGGCCTTTTCAATTATGGATATTCAGAAAAAGCCTATGAATTAATTTACAGATGGTTATGGATGATAACCAAAAATGCTGTACACTATAACGGTACCATACCAGAAAAATATGATGTAGTAAGTGCAACGCATAAAGTTTTTGCAGAGTATGGTAATGTGGGTACGCATTTTGAATATATAACCAGAGAAGGTTTTGGCTGGATGAATGCCTCCTATCTTTATGGATTGAGCTTGTTACCGAATAAATTTAAAGATAAAATTAACAAATTAATTAGTCCTGAAGATATTTTTAAATGAAATGGATTTCTTTTTTCTGAAATCGTAAAAATCATTTATTTTATTACATTTACTAAATATAAAGAATAGCAATATTGATGAAACAACTTACTGAATATTTAAAAGATCCACATTTCAAAATAGTTTTGTTACGAATAAGTATAGGCATAATATATGTCTGGTTTGGAGCACTTAAATTTTTTCCTAGTTTAAGTCCGGCAGAATCCATTGCAAAGGATACAATTCAATTTTTAACTTTTGATCTTTTACCTTTACATATTGGTTATTTCATTTTAGCTGTTTGGGAATTGAGTATTGGTATTTTGTTGATTTTTAATTCTTTTACAAAGTTTGCAGTAATATTGGCTCTTATTCATATGGTTTTAACATTTACACCATTTATAGCTTTTACAGCTTCTACATTTGAAAAAACACCTTATGCATTTACTTTGTTGGGGCAATATATTTTTAAAAATATAGTGATCATTTGTACATTGATAATTGTTTATCCGAAAAAAAGAGTCAACAAGTTAATTAGTTAATCCAATAACTACTATATCCGATCTATAATTAATTAGATTTTTAAATTTGAATAAATGATTAATTCAAAAATAAATGGCATCTATTCCCATTTTTGGGTTATTTGTCGATTTTTTTTTAAAGAATCAATAAATTCATTGAATTTTGATTTTAATTAAAGGATTAAGTAGATTTAGATTACTAATTAGAACTAAATTTTTTATTTAAAGATGTAAAAATTTTATTTAAACCTTGGTAATTTTGTATTAAATTTAGGAAGTTAAAAGTGACCTTATAAAGTCCAAAATGTTATTTATGCAAGTTAATTTAAAACACAACGAAGCCGGAATATTTGAAGAAACCAGATTTGAAAAAATCCATAATGTTATTTTCAAAAATTCTGATATTGCCTCTGTAGAAGTGGCAAAAGAAATTGCGGCTTTAATTAAACAAAAACAAAGGGATAAGAAATCATGTGTTTTAGGTTTAGCTACCGGTTCATCCCCTATTAAAGTGTATGAAGAATTGGTTAGATTACACAAAGAAGAAGGATTGAGTTTTGAAAATGTAATAACCTTTAACTTAGATGAGTATTATCCTATGGAAAAGGAAAATACACAGAGTTACTGGTATTTTATGCATGAACATTTATTTGACCATATTGATATTTTACCTGAAAATATCAATATCCCAAGTGGCACGGTCAATGCAGATGAGGTTCACCAATTTTGTATAGATTACGAATTGAAAATAAAAGAAGTAGGAGGGTTGGATTTTCAACTTTTAGGTATTGGTAGGTCCGGTCATATTGGTTTTAACGAACCTGGATCGCATTTTAATTCGGGCACAAGAAATATCACATTAGACCATATAACCCGTATTGATGCTGCTTCCGCATTTTTGGGGTTAGATCATGTTCCGAGAGTAGCAATTACAATGGGAATTAGTACTATTCGTAAAGCAAAAAGAATTGTACTAATGGCGTGGGGTGTTAATAAGGCTTCTATAATTAAGAAAACTATT
>VAPH01028746.1_pt1 | contig 14342 bp, 15 predicted proteins | sample 3393861 | NCBI WGS metagenome assembly VAPH01 (sample SAMN08290439, study PRJNA428436) | hydrothermal vent metagenome | isolation source: Deep-sea hydrothermal vent chimney | place: Atlantic Ocean: South-mid Altantic Ridge | reverse complement strand
TTTAATTAAGAATTGTAATTGCACCCTGAACCAACATAGGTTGTGTAACCTGTTTGTTGATCGAGTTTGCGAGGGGGGGGGATGCCGAAACTTAGATTTCGCCGCGACGATATAATTTTCAGGGATGGCGATCCCAGCGATTTCGTCGGAATGATCCTTTCCGGCGAAGCGGAAGTTCTAAAGGAGCACGGCGATAACGCCGTCGTCATCGGGGTCGCCCGGGAAGGGGAGTTCATCGGTGAAATGGGGGTCCTCGAAGGTCTTCCCAGAAACGCGACCCTTCGCGCAAAGGGGGACCTGACGCTCGATCTGATCAATGAGGGAGATTTCCTCAAACGCATCAGCGAGGACGGGGACATGGCCTTGCAGTTGCTCAGCCGTCTTAGCGAGCGCCTGCGCCTGACGTCCAACCTGCTCGCCGAGGCGGATAAGCCCCTCAAGGAGGCGTCGGCTTGCGCAACCCCGGCCATCCCCGCCGCCGATCGAGAAGGGGAAATACAGAACGGAAGCGCCGTGACGATCTTTCCCGAATCCGATTACATCGCCGCCGAGATTCCGGGCGAAGGCCTGGCGGTGTCCACGTTTCCCTTTCTTATAGGGCGCGACCGGGGCGAGAAGAAAAACGCTTTCGATTCCAGCCCGGCCCTTCATCTAAGGCTCAAGGACGAGGAGCCTTTCCGTCTTTCACGCGTCCATTTCGGCCTTCAGCGCCGCGCGGACGGCAAATACACCCTCCGGGATTTCAATTCCACGCTGGGAACCGAAGTGAACGGCCAGTTCCTGGGGGCGAACTTTCCCCGCGATTGCGTGGAGCTTGAAACCGGCGACAACAGGGTTGTCGCGGGCGGGGCGCAGTCGTCTTTCGTGTTTCGGGTTCATATCGCCTGACCGGGCTTGCGGTGGGCGATCATTTGTACGGGCGCGATGCGTCCGGCTTCTATGTTGTCGAAAACGTTTTTGAGTTTTTCGGGCCCGCTCGCCCCCAAGACGAGATGGAGGCCAAGGGGCGGCGGCCCGTCCTTGGCGGCTGCGAATTTTTGGCGGAAGAAATCAAGCGCGAAGCCCGTGCGGTCCTCCATATCGGCGACCTCGAACCCGGCCGCCTCAAGGAGCGCGAGCATTTCATCGGGCGTGGTCAGGTAACTGGTTTCATCGGACATGGCCCAGGGCACGGGGTAGGTCAGGTCGCCGCCGCCTTTTTTCATGATATCGAAGAGGGCCAGAACAGCCCCCCGGCTTCATCACGCGCGCGATTTCACCGTAAAGCGCCGCCCGGTTCGCGATGTTCATGGCCACGTGAATTGTGATCGCCGCATCGAAACGTTCATCTCCGAACGGCATGGCCAGCGCGCTGGCGGTTTGCAGGCGGACGCTGTCCGTCAGGCCGGTTCGTTCGGTCAGGGTTTTAGCCGTCTCGATGTATTCCGGCGTGAGATCGATGCCGGTGACGCGGCAACCGGCCTGGTCGGCGATCAAACGCGCCGCGCCGCCGATGCCGCATCCGATGTCGAGAACGTGATCGCCGTCCGACAAGGACATTTTCGACACGAGACGTTCGGTGGCCTCGCGGCCGCCGATATGGAATTCGTCGAACGGGGCCAGGTCGTCGGGCGTCAGGGTGTTTTTATCGATCCCGGCGGCTTCGAGCCCGGCGTCAATTCGCGCCATCAACGTGGCGTCTCCGTAGTGATCGGCGATCACGCTTTCCAATGGGTTCACGGGCCTTACTCCTCACACTTGTTTCCTCGCAATTGGGCGTAGGGGAAAACCCCGGAGTATACCCTTGAAAAGCGCCTCGACAATCCCAAGATGTCTTAAGTTTCCGCATTTACCGTGGGTTTGTTTTTCCATGAGGGGATCTGTCCGGCAAATCTGCGGGCGTATGTTTTTGAAAACAGGCGGGGCAATCAAACGACGAATGCATGGAGGAATGATGTGTATTTACTGAACAATATTCAAGTAAAACGCCAGGTATCCATTATTTCAATGATAGCGATACTTGGGTTTATTGTAATAGGTTCTGTCTATTTCATCAGTACATCGAAAATGGAATCGTACCGGGGCGAACAAAGAAAATTTTCGGAAGCAACCCGGTTGACCGAAGAAATGAGCTACGATTTTCTCAATGCTCGGCGATACGAGAAGGCTTTTCTAATCAGCCTCGACGGCAAATATATTGAAAGGCACGCAAAGACCTCCCTGCGTCTGGGCTCGAATTTCGAGAAACTTTTAACCTATCACGACAATCCGGAAACCAGGGCCCTGATCGGTGAGGTCGAGGCCGGATACAGGCATTACGTCAAGCAATTCGCCAAGGTGTCCAAAGCTTGGATAACCGCCGGCCTGACGCCGGAAGCGGGGTTGCGCGGCAACATGCGCGAGTCGGTTTCCAAGGTTGAAGCGAAACTCAAGGAATTCGATGAACCGAGGCTGACCATCATCATGTTGACCATGCGCCGTCATGAGAAGAATTTTCTCATGTGGATCGACCAGAAGTACGTCGAACGCATGGAAGAACGGCTTGCGGAGTTTACCGGGGCGCTCGGCGCGTCTTCAATCCCGCCCGAGGCGCAAAGGGAAATATCCCGCTTGATGGCGGCCTACCAAAAGGACTTCAAAGCGCTGTCCGGTCTTCGTTTGTCCTTGGTTTCCGAGACCAAAATGCTGAGCGAGATCTTCGCCGGCATCCAGCCCAAACTGGAACGGCTTGTCGTGGACGCGGAAGAGGATTTCGCTAAAGCGGCCGCCGCCGCCAAGGAAAATTCCGCCTTTACGTTTCAACTCATCATCGGCGTGACGGTCGTGGTCGCCGCGGTCGCCGCCGTCCTCGGGTTGATGATCGGGCGGGGCATAGGCAACCCCATCATATCCATGACCGACGCCATGGGCCGGTTGGCCGCCGGGGAACTCGACGTGGAGGTTCCCGCTCAGGGCTGGCGCAACGAAATCGGCAAGATGGCCGCCGCCGTCCAGGTCTTCAAGGAAAACGCGGTCGAGAAAAACCGTCTTGAGAATGAACGCGAAGAGGCTAAGCGCCGGGCCGAGGAGGAAAAGAGTCAGGCGATGTCGAAAATGGCCTCCGATCTCGAAGACGGCGTCGGCGATGTGGTGCAGTCCCTGACGGCGGCTTCGGCCCAGATGCAGTCGTCGGCGGAATCCATGGCGTCCACGGCCCAGCAAACCAGCTCCCAATCGACCGCCGTCGCCTCGGCCGCGGAAGAGGCCTCCAGCAACGTCCAAACGGTGGCCTCGGCGGCCGAGGAACTGTCTTCTTCGATCGATGAAATCGGCCGTCAGGTCACCCAGTCGTCCAATATCGCGTCCGGCGCGGTCGCCGAAGCCGAACGGACCAACGAAATGGTCCAGGGCCTCGTGGAGGCAGCCGGTAAGATCGGAGACGTGGTCGAATTGATTACCGACATCGCCGAGCAGACCAACTTACTCGCCTTGAACGCGACCATCGAGGCGGCAAGAGCCGGCGACGCCGGCAAGGGCTTCGCGGTGGTCGCTTCCGAGGTCAAGAACCTGGCCAACCAGACGGCAAGGGCGACCGAAGAGATCAGCTCCCAGATCGGCGCCATCCAGTCGGCGACGCAAGGCGCGGTCGGGGCGATCGAAGGAATCGGCGAAACGATCAAGGAGATCAACGAGATCACCTCGAGCATCGCCGCCGCCGTGGAGGAACAAGGGGCGGCGACGCAAGAAATCGCCCGTAACGTCGAACAAGCCTCCACGGGAACGAAAAAAGTTTCGAGCAATATCGTCAGCGTCAATCAAGCGGCCGACGAAACCGGCAGGACGGCGAGTGAAATCCTCCAGGTCAGCGGTGATTTATCCGCCCAGTCCTCAAGGCTTAGGGAGCAGGTGGATAGTTTCCTCTCCCAGGTGCGCGCGGCTTGACGAAGGAATCCGGCCGTCCTACTTCGACGTCATCACCCAGACGCCGTCCCAGTCCTTTGGATCTTTCTTCTTCAGGTGCCGGCAGCGCTCGATATAGGTTTGCGACAGCTTATCGGCGCCGTTCGCTTTGAGGCATTCGTTGAACGCCTTGACGCCCCTGTCCCAATTCCCCGCCCGGTAGTGCTTGCGGCCTTCGTTGAAGTAATTGACCGCGTCCATCAGGTTGGGGAAGGTCTCGTCGGTATGGTAGTCCAGGACTTCATGGACGCCGACGGGCTTGGTCTTGCCCTTGACCACCACGTCGTCGATATAGCGGATGCGGTAGGTTCCTTTTAGCTTCTTGAAGGTGTGGTCGCTGATAAGGATTCGGGCCGAATACTGTTTGCAGGCGGATTCCAGCCGGGCGGCCAGGTTCACGCCGTCTCCGATCATGGTGTAGTCCATCCGTTTCGGGCTTCCGATGTTGCCAGCCACGATGGAGTCCGTATTGATGCCGAGCCCCATGTCGACGGGGGGCAGGCCGTTTTGCTCGCGTTTTCCGTTCCATTCCCAAAGGCTTTTGATCATGTCTATTCCGGCGCGCACGCCGCGGTCTTCGTCGTCGTCGTGGGCGACGGGGATGCCGAAGGCGGCCATGATGGCGTCGCCGATGAACTTATCGAGCATGCCGCCTTCCTTGGCGATGCAATCGACCATGATGGTGAAGTATTCGTTGAGCAGGGAGACGGTCCCCTGCGCGCCCAAGGATTCGGTGATGGTGGTGAACCCGCGGATATCGGAAAACAAGACGGTGGCGGTGGTGTCCCGCCCGCCCATGATGTCGTTCTCGCCTTCGCCCAAAAGCTGGTCGGCGAGGCCCGGGTCCATGTAGCGCGACATGGTCGACTTCATTCTTTTCTCGGTGCTGATGTCCTCGATCATAATCATCGAGCCCATCTTTTCACCTTCGCCCGAAAGCAAGGGCAGGAAGGTGAGGTTGGATGAAATGATTTCCGTTTCTCCCTCGTCGCCCTTGGGGATTTCCAGTTCGGCGTCCATGATGACGTCGGACAAGCCGGTTTCCCCGACCTTGGCGATTTTTTCCATGACCCAGGCGTTGGGGCCTTTGAAGAAGTCCCCGGCCTTGGAGTCGATGACGGTGTCCTGGCCCGCGTTGAGGATGCGCAACCCGGCGGCGTTACACGTAACGATGACGCCGTCCTCATCCATGGTGATGACGCCGTTGGACATGCTCTCGAGCATGCTTTCGTTATAATTCTTCATGTTCTGGACGTCGTCGAACAGCTTGGCGTTCTCAAGCCCGATGGCGACCTGGGCGGTGAAGGCCTTGAGCCGGGTTTCGTCCTCGCCGGTGAAAGGCCCCCCGCGCCTGTTCAGGACCTGGGTGACGCCGATGGTCTTGCCGTCTTTGTTGACGACGGGAACGCAGAGGATCGATCGGGTGAAATATCCGGTTTTCTTGTCGAAAGCCGGATTGAATCGCAGGTCGGCGTAGGCGTAAGGGATGTTGACGGTCTTGCCCGATGTGAAGACGTGGCCGGCGATGCCCACGTGGTTGGGAAGGCGGATTTCGCCGACGGAATCCCCCATGGCGACGCGGGAGAAAAGTTCGTTTGTTTTTTCATCGTTCAGGAACAAGGTGGAGCGGTCGGCCTGCAGCATCCGGGTCGCCTCGCCCATGACCTTGGCGAGCATGGCGCCGAGGTCGATTTCCGAGGTCACGTCGGAGACGACGTCGAGGAATTCCAGCTCCTTTTCCCGTGATTTCTTCATTCTTTCGACGAACTGGGTGCTTTGCAGGGCTATGGAGGCCTGCATGGTCATGGCTTCCAGAAGCTCCAGGTCGGCCTTGGTGAATTTGCCCTTTTTCTTGTTGAGAACCTGGGCGGCGCCGATGATCTCGCCCTTGACCGTCTTGATGGGGACGCACAGGATGCTTTTCGTCTTGAAGCCGGTCTGTTCGTCGATGCTCCGGTTGAAGCGCCCGTCCGTGTAGGCGTCGTGGATGATTTCCCCCTTGCCGTTGGAAAAAACATGCCCGGCGACGCCGGTGGTGTTCAGGATCCGGATTTCCCTCTGGAAATTCCCTTGCGCGAAACGGGAATAGAGTTCGCCGGTCTGCGGATCGTTGAGGAACAGCGTGCCGCGCTCGGCCCCGAGTTCCCAGGTCGTTACCTCGACCAGGGTGGCCAGGACCTCGTCCAGGGACTCGATCGCGGCGACCTTCCGCGAGATATCGAGCAGCATTTCCGCCTGTTCCAGCCGCTTGCTCTCAGATTTAACCGCCACTAGCCTTCTCCCCTCGATAGCGCCGTCTCCAATTCGTCGCGAAGCGCCCCGATCATGTCTTGCAGATGGGCCGTTTCATCCCTGTGGTCCCGTTTCAAAGATTGTAGCGTGTTCTCGCAGGAGATGTTCGCGCCGTCCAATTCGTCGCGCAGGGACGAGACCGTCTGTTTGAGTTGTACGATTTCGTCAGTGGAATCGGTGACGGCGTCCTGGACGGATTTGTCTTTTTCAAAGCGCATGTTTTCGAGCTCATCGCGAAGGGCGCTTGCCGTGTTTTTCAACTGGATGATTTCGTCGTTGGCGTTGGCGACGGCGTCCTGAATTGCTTTTTCATTGGTGAAACGCAGATTTTCCAGCTCGTCGCGCAAGGCCGAGACCGTCGCCTTGAGTTGAACGATGTCGTCGTTGGCTTCGGCGCGCGCATTCTGGACGCTCTGCTCCCGTTCGTACCGGGTCGCTTCGAGTTCCTCGCGCAGGGCGAAGATCGTATTCTTCATTTGCCGGGCTTCGCCCTGAGCCTTCAAAAGCTCGTCGGGCCGGTCCGGTTGGACCTGTCGGTCGTCGTTCATCGTTAAAGCTTACACCTTCCCATATGTTGGGAATAGTTTCGCCTCCGCGCCTTCAAGCGTCAAGGTCGGCAAGTTCAACGGGAGGCGGCGAGCAAGACGACCGGTTCGCCGTTCTTTTTTAGCTTAAGCCCCCAGGCGTTTGCGAATCCGGAAGCGGCTAGGTTTTCGCGGGCCGCCTTTCTTTCAGACGGCGCGAAGGGGCCGACGACGATCCGGTACACGGTTTTTCCCGAAACGATAGCGGTGACGGCCCTGGTCTTTATCTTTGCGCCGCCCCGCCGAACCATCCGCTCGGCGTTGCCCGGGTTGGTGAAGCTGGCCAGGACGTAATGAAATCCGTATGCGCTCGGCCGGTCCGCCGCCTTGGGGGTCGGCGCGGGGGCAGGGGCAGGGGCGGGGGGCGGAAGCATGCGGGTTTCGACTTTTGCGACGGCTACTGGGGCGGTATCGGGAAGGGGGGCGGTTACGGTTTCTTCCCCGGGATCGTCGCGGCAAAGATCGCCGCCGGTCATCCCGCGCCAGAGCGCGCAATCCCGTCCCGCCACAAAGGATAGCCCATGATCGGCGACTGTCTTTTCAGTCGTCGCCAAGCTGATGGCGTCGAGGACGATGGAGGCGACCGTGACGGGAAGGGGAAGGAAGCCGCAGCCGGCGAGAAACAAGAGAAAGCCAAGGGTCAGGAAGGGTTTCAGGGGTCGGCCGCGTTTCATCGTTTTTTTGTGCACCCAGGGCGTGATCGTTGTTTTCGACCCTCCAATCAAACACCCGAGTGATTAACGAAAGGCAAAAAAACATGGTTAACGCGCGGACAGGAAAAAAGGGCCGCCGTTACGCGGCCCATAAAATCGTAAGATTTAGGACGGTGTGTTATCCGTCATTCTCAAGCAACACGCGCCAATTCCCGTCCGCCTGAAGGCAAGCGGTTCCGGTTCCCTGGCGGATGCGTTCTTGGAGGGCCGTCGTTGTGCGGTAGTCCCGGCATAACCAGCCGTCTGCGGTTTTAAAGGTGCGAACCGGGCGGAAAATGCCGCTGTTTCCCGTCTCGTCGTTGGACCAGGCGAGGGGCTGGCCGTCTTCCGATGCGTTTAAGGCCCGGCTCGCGGTCTTGTCATAGGCCACCTGATCGGATGGGTAGAGACGTTCGCCCAAAGCGTAGCCGCCCCCGGCCCCAAAAACGATGCCCGTGGCCATGGCCAGGGATTGACCGAGGCCCGCGCCGATTTCTGAGCCGACCATGCCGCCCGCAAGGGCGCCGACGGCTCCACCGACCAAGGCGCCGGGGCCGATCCTTCCGACGTTGAAGCGTTCCGAGGAACAGGCCCCAAGCAATAAAACTAAAGCAATGACGGAAAAACGTTTCATGACGGCATCCCTTCTGTGATTTTCAGGCGTCTGTTCTGAACGCCGAGACGAGCCATTGTACACGATTTTTCACGGGAAACCCATAACTTCCCGGACGGGCTCTAATAGAAATTACCGTATCATATAGGGGCTCAAAGACAGTGAATTTGAATCCGTTGGGGTCGCGCCGGCGAGGCTGAAGTACTCGGCCGCAAGCTTTCGCTCGTCCCTGTCCCGGCGACCCGGAGAAGACTCGACGATGACGATTTTTGTTTTTTGCCGTCCCGTTTCCGTGTCTGCCGTCATCGACGTATACATGGACATGGAGACGCCGGTCTTGGTTCGCCACCTGTAAAAACAGGCCCGGTTTTTGCTTTGTTTATTGCACTTGAGGCCGTTCGGATAACCGTACTGGTGATAGATGTTATAGATGACCTGGGCTTCGGAAAGGATGTTGTAGACTTGGTCCAGGCGCATCACGTCGGCTTTTTCGTCACCCGGCCTGAAGCCGATGGCGTATTGGTATCCGCCATGGTTGAAGACGCCTTGCTTTTGGCCGCCCCTGAAGCCCATGGACATGTCCGGATGAATTTTCTGAACGTCCCTCAGGGTCATGCCCAAACGAATGCCGTCGTTTAGCGCGCCGTAAGGGGGGGCGGTTTTGCTCCGGGTATGGGATGACGGAAGGGGCAGGTTGTAACTGATGGCCAGTTTCAGGTATCCGGCGGTTATGAAGGCGACAAAACCCAGGAGCATAAGGGCGAACGTGCCCCAGGGCCTTTTAACCCGATGCGTCTGCTTGCTATAATAGGTTGGCAACGCCGCCCCCCCGAGGATATAAGGCCCCGCACCCATCCGGCAAAGGCTCGCCCGGGCCAATCAACCAAGAGATGTGTTTCGAGTACTTTTTTTATTATTTATAACATATTGAATCTGACATGAAACTTAAAGGCGAAGAAAATGATTTTGGATCGTAGTGTCTCAGCCTGAACGGGGCGTCCTGTATATGGTCTGGGGAAGCGGGAAGGATGGGGCTCTCGAGCGTTCCATGGCCTCGTTGCGGGCCCACCACCCCGACCTCCCCGTTCATGTGGAGCGCCTGGGCGGAGGGGCTTCTCTGCTCGATAAGGCGCGAATGGCCGATCTATCTCCGTTTCGCGAAACCCTCTACCTCGACCTCGATACCGTCGTGCTCGGCAACCTGGATTTCGGTTTCCAAAAGGCCGGGGAGTTCGGCCTCGCTTGCTGTATTTGCGAATGTCCCTGGGCGCGGCGCTATGGCGGCATTTCGGGCGATATGGTCGAATACAACACGGGAGTCCTGTTTTTTACCGAAAAGGCGAAAGACGTCTTCAAGGCCTGGCGGGGAACCGCCCATGGCCTCGATTCCTCTATCCTCTTCCTTATGGACGACGGCGAACCGGCCCGGATGCCGCTCAACGATCAGGCGGGGTTCGCCAAGGCCGTCGAAGACACCGGATATGGGCCTTTCATCCTGCCGCTCAATTGGAACTTCCGGCCCCGCTGGCACCGTTCATGGTTCGGACCCTTGAAGGTTTGGCACGATTACGCCGACGTTCCCGGCGCCCTGATCGCCCACAACCAGGCCCAGTCCTCGGACGGCGCCGTGGTATCCTTTTCCGTGCTCAATATGGACTGATGGAGTTCAAGGAACATGGGTTTTCTCCGCAGCCTGCTGGATCAATTTCACGAGGAATTGGAGCGGAACCATAACCGGCCGTTTCTCAGGGCGACCATGGCGGCCTGCGCGCTGGCCGCTTCCGCCGATGGGAAAGTCACCTTCGGTGAACGGGTCCGTGTGGACCAGATTCTGGAAACGCTCGACAGTTTGAAAATATTCGATCCCCACGAAGGCGTCGATCTGTTCAACGAGTTTGCGGATGCTATTCTGGAAAAGCCCGAAATCGGCAGGAAGCAGGCCTTCGACGTCCTCGAGGACAGCGCCAGGGACGACGATACGAAAGCCCTTATTCTAAGGATTTGTTGCGCCATCAGCGAGGCCAACGCCACGGATGGAGAAAAAAATCTCGTCGATCAGATTGAAATCGTTTCTCTTTGCAGCCGCTTGGGCATCAAGCCGGAATCCTGCGGCTTGTACACGGACAAGGATCCCAAGGACGTTTTGGGCGAGAAATCGTAACACGGAGGAGTCCCAAATCGTAACACGGAGGAGTCCCTAAGGGAAAGTCGGAGACGCTGATCGCCCCTCCCCATCCACGGATCTCCGATACCTTACCGTCATATCCGTCAAACTTGCCGGGCCTTAAACGGCCCGGTTTTTATTCGCCTTGGAATTCCCCTTAGCCCCCCACCTCGACTCCACAGGGCACGGCAAAAAAAAGATCGCCGTGATCGATGGATGAGGAAGGGGGGGGGGATTAACCGGTCGCCTTAATCGAGGGCGACGAGGTTTTCCGCAGAAGATTTTCCGTTTTGGCCCGGCACGAGTTCGAACTCGACCTTTTGACCTTCGCGAAGGCTGGAGAGCCCGGCCCGCTCGACGGCGGAGATATGAACAAACGCGTCCTTTGATCCGTCACTCGGCTCGATAAAGCCATAACCTTTGGTGGGGTTGAACCATTTTACAGTTCCGGTAGTCATCGTAATTGTCCTTTCAAGACATCAGTTTAACACGCGCAAGATCACGCGCTTCGTGCGATTAAAGGCTCCACAATTTATCGAGGGTAGATCAGCATTGCTCATAAGGAGTCGAGATAATACACCAGGGTATCGTGTAACCGTCCTCAACATGTGGCGCATTTTGTTCCCGCTTGCAAGAAGAAACAGGCGGAAAGGTTTTTAATTACGCAATCTTAATCGGCCGTTTCGCGGGGCAAACCTCGCTACCGGCCGTTTTGCCGCCGAAAATACCCCGGTGAGCAAAGCGAGACGTTCCCGTGGAAAAACGGGCTTGTTTTCCGGCGATGAGCTCCCAAGCATTCACATAAGGGCACCGGCATCGTCAGGTTACACAAGCTTGTACAAGCGGGGGTTCCATTGTATGAGGTCATGCACCTGACCGGGCGCACATCGCCCGAAATGGCGCAACGGTATTCCCATCTCGCGCCGGACGATGCCGAGAGGGCGATCCAGGCCCTTAACGTATTTGGTCGCGATTTGATCACGGGCTCAGACCGTGATGCCGCTTAAGGGCCTAAAAACCCTTATATTTCAAGGAGCACCCGTAGCTCAGCTGGATAGAGCGCTGCCCTCCGAAGGCAGAGGTCACAAGTTCGAATCTTGTCGGGTGCACCAATTTTTTCAAGGGTTTATAGGCCGTATTAGCTTTCTTATTGATTTTTTGGGACAAATTTGGGACACTAAACTCGTAATCGCAATTACGGGACAGTGCTTATGGCCACAATCACCAAACGCGGCCCCTATCAATGGCAGGCGAAAATTCGTCGCCGGGGTTATCCAACTCAGACAAAAACCTTCGAATCGAAACGCGAGGCGGAAGCTTGGGTGTCGGTCATTGAGTCAGAGATGACACGATCCATCTTCGTGGATCGCTCGAAGGCCGAACGCGAAACTCTCGGTCAAGTAATTCAAAGTTATATCAATAACATCGCTCCAGAACACAAGGGCGGCGACGCAGAGATATCACGCCTGGAACGCTTTCGCCGTGAGGAGTCGAAACTTTGCCAATACGCCATGGCGACCCTCAAGGTCGAGGACTTCGAAAATTTCCGTGATCGCCGCCTAAAAGATGAAAAGAGATCGCCGGGAACAGTGAAACGGGAGCTAGGGCTCCTCCGTTGCGTTATCGAGAGCGCACGTCGTCGCCTTGGATTGGTTGAAAATCCGGTATCCGAAGTTCGCCGTCCCAAGGTGCAGGACAATCGGATAATGCGCTTTCAGGATGGTGAGGAAAAGGCGCTCATGGAAGCCCTTGAAGCCTGTAAGAACCCATGGGTTAAACCGGCTGTGATACTCGCCCTGGAAACCGCCATGCGGCGCGGTGAACTATTGAGCCTCCGATGGGAGAACATCAATCTAAACGAACGGACCGCGCACCTGCCAGATACCAAGAATGGCCAAGCCCGCGATGTCCCGCTATCCCCTGTCGCCTTACAAACCCTGAAAGCTCTTCCCCACTCGATTGACGGTCACGTTCTGGGCACCAGCGCCGAGGGTATCAAAAACGCGTTTGAAAGAGCGAGAAAGCGGTCCGGAATGGAACACTTCAACTTTCATGACTTGAGGCATGAAGCGATATCGCGGCTGTTCGAAAAGGGCTGGAACGTGATGGAAGTGGCCGCTGTATCTGGTCACAAAGACCTACAATCGCTAAAGCGATACACGAATTTGAAAGCAAAAGACCTGGCCGCCAAGCTGGCTAGCTCTTACTGATGAATGGTTCGAATTTGATGCGTAAGAGTACTGATAGTGAAATCCGGAGAGCCTTTCATAGGAAAAAATTACATGCGCTCCATACATGCCCGGACACCCTGATTATTGACGAGCTGGGCATCGCTCATGGGAGAAATCGCATAGATGTGGCAGTGATCAATGGCTGCATACATGGATATGAAATTAAAAGTGCCAAAGACACTCTGTCCCGCTTGCCACAGCAGATTGAGAACTATTCCAAATGTCTGGAACGACTATCGGTAATTGCCGCGCCAGAGCATATTCAAGAAGCTTCAAAGATTATTCCTGATTGGTGCGGGCTTGTTGAGGCAGACAAGGGGGCCCGAGGAGGCATACGGTTTAGGACCATTCGCCGATCACAGAAAAACATCTCCGTCGATTTTGTCGCCATGGCCCATTTCCTTTGGCGAAGCGAAGTCATCGAAATTCTTTCTGAATTAGGAGCCCCCGGCACAGATATTAAGGGACCGCGAGTTCAGCTTTACCGAAAATTATCCGAATTTATCCCAACAAGTGAGCTTTCCCGGTTGATCAAACGGGAATTCATGGCGCGTAAAAACTGGCGAGATCTTCAACAACCTGCGTCATGTGGTGATTGAATCCAACCCACTTCCAAGTGGTATGACTCCCTGGGCCTTGCTCTTTTGCTGCACATTTTTCGATGTGTTTATCCGCAGCAGAAAAATCGGCTCCTCGGAAACAACCTGAGTCGATGATGGCTTGGCAGTGCGTGTGCTGCTGAGTCTCATTCCCCCTTAAACCTGAACCGCCCCGGGATTGCCGGAGGCTGTTTGATTTGAGTCACGCCACCATAGCGAGCTCATCGATCTGTGCATAGTAGTTCGCTTCTGCTTCGGCGGGTGGAATGTTGCCGATAGGTTCGACCCCACTCGGTGGGACGCCCCCGCGCTGAAAACTCAAACCCGACGGACTGCTAGTTCCGCTTTTTCAGCGGGACGTAGCCCTCTTCATCCAGGCTTTTGAAATGTCTTCCCACGTCGGCATGCTTAACGGGGCCGCCTTCGGTGTCCGGCTCCAGGTTGCGTTCGGCCACATAAGTCTTTTGTTCGAAACCGTCGACGAGAACGTGATACCAGGGCCGGTCCTTCGGCGGGCGGCTTTTAGCGGTATTGCTATACCACCTGTCCGTGCCCAGGAAATGGGGGTCCACATCGACGATGACGCCGCGGTAATCGAAAAGCTTGTGGTGGATCAATTGGCCGACTGAAAACTTGGCTTGGGTGGAGGTCACGGCGGCTCCCGGGTCAAGAGGAAAGGCTCTTTAGTATGTTTGTATTCGACCCCCCATCCGTCAACCCCGGCTGTGCCGGGAAAGTCGTATTTCACTGTTTTATCGGGGCGGCAAGTATGTCACCCTCCCGGCCATGGAAAAGCATGCGAACACCGGGGGGGCGGCCGTCGCGAGATCCTTGCAGAGGCACGGCGTCGAGGTCGTTTTTTGCGTTCCGGGCGAAAGTTACCTCGATGTTCTGGACGCCCTTTACGGCCTCGGCGATGAAATCACGGTGGTTCAATGCCGCCACGAACACGGCGCGGCCAATATGGCCGAAGCCTACGGCAAACTGACCGGAAAACCGGGCGTTTGCCTGGTCACCAGGGGGCCCGGCGCGTGTAACGCGGCCATCGGCGTCCACACGGCCTTTCAGGACTCGACGCCCATGGTGCTGATAATCGGGCAAGTGGCGCGTCCCCACCTGGGCCGCGAGGCTTTCCAGGAAGTGGATTACCGGAAAATGTTCGCTCCCCTGGCCAAGTGGGTCGATCAGGCCGATCATGGGGATGAAATTCCGGAAATGCTGAACCGGGCTTTCCAGGCCGCCCTTTCGG
>VAPH01000888.1_pt1 | contig 14345 bp, 14 predicted proteins | sample 3393861 | NCBI WGS metagenome assembly VAPH01 (sample SAMN08290439, study PRJNA428436) | hydrothermal vent metagenome | isolation source: Deep-sea hydrothermal vent chimney | place: Atlantic Ocean: South-mid Altantic Ridge | reverse complement strand
CCAACAGCGAAGCGGCCACCGTACTCGGCGTCCGGGCCATCACCCGGATCGCCGCTCCCCCGCGCAACAAAAGTGACTATCCCGTCTCCCAGTCCGAGGTCATCCCTAAGAGTGCTATCCACGCGCAAGTCGATCTCGCGATAACGCCACGGGATGGCGTAACTCTCTGACGCGTCATCTAGCGTCCACACACTCCCATCGAGCGAGTTCCAGAGAGGCCCGCGAACCGCAACGACCTCACCTTCCAAGACGGCGCCAGAAGAGTACAAAACAGCACCCAGATCCAACGGGGGGCGCGACGCTGCCACAGAAACCAACGGGGATGGTTTGATCAGTTCCCCCGAGGTCGCCGCATCACGACTCTCAGCACCGGCGCACGCAGTAGCAACCAACATCACGGCAAGCACCAACATCACCCACGGATTGTGGCACGGCGTCGCACGGGCAGGTACAACTGGACTGCCCTGTGAAACTTGCGTCGGACCCATCTCACCCCGATCATCTCGTGTCTCCAAAATATCCCAGGACCGGCCCACCGTCAACCTCGAATCCACGCGGTTGTTGGACCCAGCCCCGGGGAGTACCACCGACGGTATCGATACGAAGGAGCGATGCGGAGGGCACGGTCGAACCGAGCGGTCGTGTGCGTGGTACTCGACTCTGCTGTGATCCCGCTGACGCCACCAACGTTTCACCCGCGGCAAGGACCTGGTCTGGAATGACCGCGTTGGATGCCGACGTCAGTTTCGTGGCGCCCGCACTCCTTGCTCCGAGGTCAACACTGCGCACCATGTTCGCGAAAGATTCGGCGAACCTGGACGGGCTCACTCAGATTGTGGAGATTGACAGCAATACTTGGGAAGGTTCGGCTGGGATCGACGTCTTGACTACCCAATCGATCCTCGCTTACGCCATCAACGGCGACATGAATCTCGCGAACGCGCCAATGTTCACGATCTTGGCGAAGGACTCCGACGTGCGCGACGTGATTCGCCGGTTAATAACTGTCTCAAACGAAGGGTTGACGTCGGGACCGGGCCAAGAACCCGGCCCAGACGAGTCCGAGCAACTGCAAGCCCCCTGAGCAAGCCACCCTAACGACGCTCGGAACTCAGGCCCTGGTAGCGTCGTATGCCAGCCACAGGATCGTTGGACCGCGACCGCCAGCCTGAGTGCGGCCTGCGCGTCGTCGAGTGTGTTCGGGATCATGCAAACCACGCCATCAACTTTGGTCGGCCAAAGTCACGGTCCGCGATGCGATGGTCGGCACCTGTACGAGAACAAGTAGTACATGGGGTCTAGGCAGGCGCGCATCATGATGCTACGTTGCAAGCATGCGTACGACATTCACGCTCGCAGATGATGTAGCCGCGGAGGTAGAAAAGCTCCGCCGGGCGGAAGGCATCGGCATCAGTGAGGCTGTCAACCGGTTGATCAGAAAGGGGCTGGTGATCCATGCTGAACCGCAGCCCTACCATCACCAGACGTCTGCCATTGGTATGAAGGTCGACGTGACCGACATCGGTTCCGTGCTTGACCTGCTCGACGACCATTGATGCTCGTCGACGCCAACCTCCTTATCTACGCGGTTGATTCAACCAGTCCCCACAATGCAGCTGCCTCCGAGTGGCTCGAGTCTGCACTCAATGGAAACCAGAGAGTCGGTATTCCATGGCAGACCATCGGGGCATTCTTGCGGATCACCACACATCCCAGAATCACCACGAACCCACTTCCTGCGGACATCGCGTGGGCGTACGTTGACAGATGGCTCTCGGCCAGCCCGTCATGGATCCCTCCCGCCACACGGTCAACCGCGGCAGTGCTAGCTGGCATCACAAAAAGGACTCCGATAACCGGAAATCTCGTTCCGGACGCGCAACTGGCCGCTCTCGCTATCGAGCACGGCCTCGTCGTCTACTCCGCAGACACTGACTTTGTCCGGTTCCCGGACGTCCGGTGGCACAACCCGCTCAACGGCTGAACCGCACGCCGTCTTGGCACTGTCGCGGAACACCGCGCCCTCGCCTTGTTTGGGGGTCGCACTCTCGTGACACCGTATCTTCGCCAGGACCGCAATCTACCCGTAGTCCGCTCTGGCAGGAGCATCACCGTTCCAGCGAATAGTGGCCGTCGAATCTCTCGTGGCCGCGGCGTCTCTTCCTGCGAGCAAGAAGAAACCCTTCGAACACAAGGAAAGTGAGTCCACCATGAAACGCATTGTCTCCCTCGGAGCGATCCTCCTCGTTGTAGCGCTGGCCGGAACCGCGATGGCAACGACGAACCCAGATGCAGTACCGGGAGACCGCACCGACATCGTTGACCGGATCTCCGACAATGCCCCCGACTGGGTGACCGATCACGTCACGGACCGCATGACGGACCGATCCATGGATCACGTCACCGACCGCATCTCTGACCGAGCAACGGACCGCATGTCTGACCGGGCTACCGATCGCATCAAAGACCGTGTCACCGACCGGATGTCTGACCGCCCCACCGACCGTGTCTCGGATCGGGCAACGGACCGGATGTCCGACCGAGCCACCGACCGGATGTCCGATCGAGCAGTGGACCACATGTCCGACGAGGCGATCGACCACATGACTGATGGGGCAACGGATCACAGCCATGACAGCGATCGCGCCCACGACCACGAGAGCGATCACGCCCACGACACCGATCACGCCCACGACCACACGATGGGCGGTGGGGCATCAGACCGGGCCCCGGGCGGGATGAACAACTAACAACCCTCGTGAACAACGATCGCCTTCGTTCATCGGGCCGGGCACTACCGTCGTACCAGCGACGGAAGGAGCAACCGGCCCGGTGAGCGAATACCCGCAACTCGACACACTCGTTGACGGCATTCGCCGCCGCTCCGACCCAGCGTTCGCCGATCTGTACAACCTGATCGGCGATGCTCTCGCGTCGTTTGCCTACTCGATGTTGCGGGACCAGCGTGCGGCAGAGGACGCCGTCCAACAGGCGTTCCTCGAACTCGTCAAGGCCGCCCCAACCATCAAAGGCGACGGACGTTCGCTGCGCGCCTGGCTCTTTCGCAGCGTCCGGTACACGTGCCTGGACGAGATTCGCCGTCGCAAGCGGCATCCTGAGATACCGACGGAAACACTTCCGGAGCAATCCACGTTGATCGACGACTCACCGCTCGGCCTGGACCCGGATCTTGAAGCGGCCCTCGCCCAACTCACGGAACGCCAACGTGCACTGCTCACACTGCGCCACGTCCTCGAACTCTCGGGAGCCGAAGTCGCAGCAGCCATGGACATGAAACGACCAGCCGCCTACGCAGCGCTGGCACGGGCGGAACGCCGGCTCCGTTCGCTACTCGGGGGCATCGAATTTCACGCCGGCGCGGCGTCACTACCCATGACGGACACGGAGGACCTCGGATGAGCGGTCTCGATAAACAAACAACCGATCGGATGCGCAGGGCAGTCGAGGTCGAGATTGACGATCAGACAAAACGCGCACATCTCGCATCGATAAGCGACGCTCTCAGTGACCACCCACCGACGGATCTCGCTGCCGTGTCGAGGCCATCCAAAACTCTGTGGTGGCGAATGCGAGTCAGGACATTGATCGCCGCCATGGTGGTTGTGCTCCCGGTTGGTACTGCAATCGCTGCCGAAAACACCGTACCCGGGGACTTGTTGTACTCGGTGAAGCTCGCCGCCGAGCCGATTCGATCCGTGTTCGACTCCGATGTGGCAGCCCGTCATCGGGTGGCGGAACTTGAACACCTCATGGACCACCCGAACCGGACAGATATGCTGCCGAGCGCCGTCTCAAGCGCCGAACAGGCGGTGACCGACCTCCCCATAGACCATCCGCTGCGTGACCAACTCGCGATGCTTACCGACATGGCCACCGACATGATGCAGCCGCCTCCGGAAGGATCGGGAGGAACTCAGCACGACCGGCCGATGCACGACTCGCCCACCGATGAGTCGCCAACGGACACACCTCATGACAACATTGGCGAGACGGACTTGCCGCCCGAAAGTGACACTCCTGGTCAATCCGATATGAAGAGCGGTGACTCAAAGTCTCCGAATATGGACACCGACTCTGGCGAAATAGCGAATGACGCTACGGACACTGAGAGCATGCCGGGTAGTAGCAACCAAGGAGCTACGGACACCGTATCCGGTGATCACACACACCAGGACGGGTCCACGGATATGGGCGGAAGTGACGGTGCCGGCGCACCGGGTGATGGGCAGAGCGACGGATAGGAATCCGTGTCGCCGGGTTGCACTGGGTCAGCTACGAACCGACAACCGGGAACACTGCGGCGGGTGGGCCACTGTAGGTGATCGAAACGGTGTCGCCGAGAGCGAACCGGGGAGCGGCCATCGCACGGACCAGGAACCGGGTCTCGCCGACAACGATGCGGTACGCCGTGTCGTGACCGTAAAACTCAACGTCTTGGACGATCCCCTCGTCGCCGTTGCCCAGCATCAGATATTCTGGTCTCAACAGCACCGTTGCGCTTGAGATTTCTCCGTTCGGTGCGTCGACCATGGCAACCGGTACCGGACCGACAACGGTGTCCGCGCGAGTTCCGTCAATACGACCGCCGACCAGGTTCGCTTCACCTACAAACGCGGCAACCCATGCCGATGCGGGTGCGTCGTACAACACCGACGGTGTCGCCTGTTGTTCGATCACGCCGTTGTGCATGACCGCGACTTCGTCGCCGAGCACAAACGCCTCTTCCTGATCATGGGTAACGAATACTGCCGAAATGCCGAGCTCTTGAAGCAGCCGCCGCACATCGCCTCGAACGCGAATCCGGAGATCATGATCGAGGTTCGAGAATGGTTCGTCGAGCAACAACACATCGGGCCGCGGAGCGAGTGCCCGGGCCAGTGCCACTCGCTGCTGTTGACCTCCGGACAGTTTCCCCGGCATACGATCGGCGAGTTCTTCGAGATCCACCATCGCTAACGTCTCGGCGACGCGCCCGGAGCTGCGCTCAGCCGCGGTGAGTCCATAACCCACATTCTTGGCAACGCTCATGTGAGGGAAAAGGGCCCAGTCCTGAAACACGAGACCGATGTTGCGTTTCTCGGGTGGGATAAAGGTCCCGGCCGCGCTAACGGTTCGACCGGCGACGATGACGTCGCCGCGATCGGGAGTCTCGAGGCCTGCAAGTATGCGCAACAACGTGGTCTTCCCACACCCCGATGGCCCCAGGAGAGCAACGGTTCTCCCGGGCTTAACGGTAAGCGATGAACCCGCAAGAACGCTCATCGCACCAAACGACTTGGCGATGTCGCGAGCCTCAAGGGCGAATGTATCTACTGCGGTGTTCACGGTGCCTAACAGACTACCGTGGGCAGCCCTAATACCCCCAATTCGCACTACGGTGCCGTTGGAATCTCTCGCGACAGCCGCGAACAACCGTAGGTCACCGCGACAGAGTGGCGCTCGCGACTCACGTTGATCATGAAGGAGCGTGGTGCCCCGAAGCCCGGTTACTATTGGCGCCATGCCAGTGCTCACAGTCGCCAACGATTCTCAATCCCCGAACTACAAGGAAAACGAGTCTGCAGCACGTGAGCAGGTAGCCCATCTCGAAAGCGCCCTCAAAGAGGCCATCGAGGGGGGTGGCGAACGGTATCGTAAACGGCATCACGAACGGGGCAAGCTGATGATCCGCGAACGGATCGAGCTCCTCATCGATCGCGACTCCGCGTATCTGGAACTCGGCGGCGTCGTCGCATACGGGACCGGGTTCGAGACCGGTGGCGGCTACGTATGCGGCATCGGTGTCGTCGAAGGTGTCGAGTGCGTAGTTGCGGGAAACGACCCGACCGTGCGTGGCGGATCATTCAACGAGTTCACACTTGGCAAATCGCTCCGTACCCAGGATCTCGCAATGGAGAACCGGCTTCCGCTGATCAATCTCGTGGAATCAGGTGGCGCCGATCTCCCCAATCAGCACAAGATCTTTGTTCCCGGCGGCAAGTGGTTCCGCAACCTCACCCGGTTGTCGAAGGCCGGCGTTCCGACAATTTCACTCGTGTTCGGAAACTCGACTGCGGGCGGGGCGTACGTCCCCGGCATGTCGGACTACGCCGTCATGGTGCAGGACCGCGCAAAGGTGTTCCTTGCCGGACCGCCGCTCGTAAAGATGGCGACCGGTGAGGAATCGACCGATGAGGAGCTCGGCGGCGCCGTCATGCACTCCCGTGTCTCGGGTCTCAGCGACTATCTCGCGGTTGACGAGTACGACTGTCTACGTATCGGGCGGCGGATCGTCCGTCACCTCGACTACCGCAAGTTCGGCCCCGGACCGATTCAGGAGACCCGGGACCCGCTGTACGACCCGAACGACATCCTCGGGTTAATCCCGGCGAACGTAAAACAGCCGATGGACATGTACGCCATACTTGCTCACACCGTTGACGGGTCGGAGTTCGACGAGTACAAAGCCGAGTACGGCACGTCGCTGATCTGTGGCTGGGCCACGATTCACGGTTACCGGGTCGGGATCGTTGCGAACCAGCGCGGTGTGATCTTCTCCGATGAGGCGAAAAAGGCGACCGAGTTCATCTCACTGTGCAATCAGTATGACCAGCCGCTGGTGTTCATCCACAACGTCACCGGCTACATGGTCGGTAAGGACTACGAGCAGGGCGGCATCATCAAGGACGGTGCCAAGATGATCAACGTCATCGCGAATTCGACCGTCCCTCACATTGGGATCATTGCCGGAGCGTCGTACGGTGCGGGCAACTACGGCATGTCGGGCCAGGCATACAACCCGCGTTTTCTGTTTTCCTGGCCTTCAGCCAAGATCGCGGTGATGGGTGGCGAACAGCTTGCCGGGGTAATGTCAATCGTTGGCCGTAACGCGGCAGAAGCAACGGGGCGCGAATACGACGAGGTCAAGGACGCGGCTACACGAGCCGCCATCGAACAGCAGATCGAAACCGAACAAGATGCCTTTTTCATGTCGGCGCGCAACCGTGACGACGGCGTCATCGACCCCCGCGATACCAGAACGGTGATCGGAATAGCCCTTAGCGCTATCCATATGAACACTGTGAAGGGCACGTCCGAATTCGGCGTGTTCAGGATGTGACGATGGCACGTTTCTCACGAGTTCTCATTGCCAACCGCGCCGAAGTCGCGGCACGCGTGATTCGGACCCTCGACGACATGGGGATCGGGTCCGTTGCCGTGTACTCGGACGCCGACGCCGACCTGCCGTACGTCCACGATGCCGACATGGCCATCCGGTTGCCGGGTACCAATCCGGGTAACACATATCTGAACATTGACACCATCATCGCCGCCGCAAAGAGCACCGGCGCCGACGCTGTTCACCCCGGCTACGGGTTCCTCGCCGAAAACGCTGCATTCGCCACACGGTGTGCGGACGAGGGCCTGACGTTCATCGGCCCCTCCCCAGCTGCGATTGCGTCAATGGGCTCCAAGATCGAAGCGAAACGTCTCGTCCGCGAAGCCGGTGTCCCGCTACTCGACGACATTGACCTGGCGGACCCGGACGTCATCCCATATCCGGTCCTTGTCAAGGCGTCCGCCGGTGGTGGAGGTCGCGGCATGCGCATCGTCCGTAGTGCCGATGAGCTCGAAGCCGGATTGGAATCCGCACGGCTCGAAGCAGCCAACGCCTTCGGTGACGACACGGTCTTCGTCGAACGCTGGCTCGAGGATGTGCGCCACATCGAGGTGCAGGTCATCGGGGACACTCACGGTGACGTCACCCACCTGTTTGAGCGGGAGTGCTCAATCCAGCGACGCCATCAAAAGGTCGTCGAGGAGGCACCGTCGGCGGCGATCTCACAGGAGATGCGTGACCGCCTGACGAGCGCTGCCGTCGCGGCGGCGGCAGCCGTTAACTACGTCGGGGTCGGGACCGTCGAGTTCCTGGTAGCCGGCGACGAGTTCTTCTTCCTGGAAATGAACACTCGTCTTCAGGTCGAGCACCCGGTTACGGAAATGGTGACGGGCATTGACCTCGTCCGCGAGCAGGTCGCTGTGGCAATGGGTGAGCCGCTCCCCGATCGGGTCCGCAACGCCTCCATATACGGGCATGCCATCGAAGTGCGCCTGTACGCCGAAGACCCGCTCGCCGGCTGGCTCCCCGGTACCGGACCATTGCATGGATTCTGGTTCGATGACATGGTTCGAGTCGACGCCGGGTACGAGCTTGGGTCCGTCGTCGGCACCGACTACGACCCGATGCTCGCCAAGGTCATCTCCTACGCGGACACGCGAGTTGAGGCCGCCGGTGTCCTGGCACGGGCGATGCGAAGTGCCGAAATCCACGGACCGCACACCAATCGCGACCTGTTGGTCGGGGTCCTCGAACACGAGGACTACCTCGCAGGGAACACACCGACGTCGTTCCTTGAGGATCACACCATTGCAGCGTTGCTGGAACCGGACACCTCGAGAATTCGGGACCATATCGTCGCGGCGACACTCGCCACGAGTGCGGGCCGTTCTAACACGGCCGGTGTTCAGGCATCGATCCCATCGGGATGGAGAAATCTGTTCTCCCAGCCACAGTTAGTCATGTGGGCCGTGGGCGATACCGAGCATATTATGACGTACGCGCACAGGCGGGACGGTTTGATGGTCACCATTGACGGCAACCCCATCGACGTATGCATTGTCGAGGCGGCCGGTGATGGTATTGACATTGAGATCGACGGTGTCCGCCGCCGCTACCGGATCAATACCGTTGGCGCGTCGACGTGGGTAAACGACGAACGGGGTCAGACCCTGTGTGTGGAGCTGCCCCGTTTCCCCGCCGTCGAGAACGAGGCAGCGGCAGGTTCGCTGGCGTCACCGCTGCCGGGGAAAGTACTGTCGGTGGACGTAAAGGTCGGCGATATCGTCAAGACCGGGGCGGTTGTTGCTCGACTAGAGGCGATGAAGATGGAGCACACGATCTCGGCGCCCCATGCCGGTGTCGTTGCGGAGGTGTGTGTGGAGGTCGGGGCTCAGGTCGCCGCCAATGAAGTACTAGCCCGCATCGATGCAGAGACCTGACCAGAACCCCCATCTCCCCGTTCCGGCGTCCATGACGGGACGCGTAACGTTCTTGTAGATATAAGTATCTACATAATGTAGACTGCTCTCATGGCTACTACCACGATCCGCGTCGACACCGACACCCACGCCAAGCTACTGGAGATCAGTACCGCGTCCGGATCCTCCCTTGTCGAAACCGTTCGGGAGGCTGCCGACATCCTCCATCGGCAGCGTTTCGCCGTCAACGTGGCCAAGGAGCTTGCGGCCCTTCGGGACGACCCGGTCGCATGGAACGACTACGTCGCCGAAGCGGCCAAAACGTGTGTGTCCGATGGCATTGGTCGGTGATCTGTGGATCGTTGATTTTGGCGATCCATATCCGGGAGAACCGGCGAAGCAGCGACCCGCACTACTACTTGGCCCACCCGAGAGTTTCGGTGGAGCCCTCCCGTTCATCATTGTCATACCACTCACGACGACGGATCGGGGACTATCAATCCACGTCGAGATTGATGCAACAGCCACGACGGGTCTGAGCGAACCGAGCTTTGCCCAATGCGAACTCATCCGATCGGTCAACCGAGACCGCCTCGTCCACCGACTCGGTACCATCGACCCCGTCGCGAGTACCCGGGTGAAGAGCATCGTCAAAGCACTCTTGGATCACTAACAGACCGTTCTGGCGTCCGATAGCGCACAATGATGCGTGATCGGACGCCAGAAGTAAGAAAGGACACGCGTATGGAGTTCCAGACAATTATCGAGCCCTTTCGGATTCACTCCGTTCAGGCGATCAGCTTCCCCACAGAAGAAGAGCGCGAAGCGGCACTGCGACGCGCCGGTTACAACCTGTTCGGCCTCCACGGTGACGAAGTCACGATCGACCTCCTCACCGATTCAGGTACCGGCACCATGTCCTCGCGCCAGTGGGCCGGGATGATGGACGGCGACGAAACCTACGCCGGCAGCCGGTCGTTCTATCGGTTCCGGGACGCGGTGACCAAGATCACCGGCCTCTCCGAGGTACTCCCCACCCACCAAGGCCGCGCCGCCGAACGGATTCTGTTCTCCGAAATGGTCGGCAAGGGCGACGTCGTACCAAACAACACGCACTTCGATACTACCCGCGCCAACATCGAGTACCAGGGTGCCGAGGCGCGCGATATGGTCGTGTCCGTCGGGCTCGAACCGGGGACCCTCGATCCGTTCAAGGGCAACATGGACGTCGATGCTCTCGAAGCAACCATCAACGATGTGGGTGCAGAACGGGTGCCGCTTGTGATGGTCACAGTGACGAACAACTCGGGTGGCGGTCAACCGGTTTCGATGGCCAACCTGCGGGAAGTTCGCGCCGTGTGCGATCGTTACGACATCCCCTTCTTCCTCGATGCTTGCCGATTCGCCGAGAACGCCTACTTCATCAAGATGCGAGAGGATGGCTATGCGGATCGGACCCCCACCGAGATTGCCCAGGAGATGTTCTCCCTCGTCGACGGTGCAACGTTCTCCGCAAAGAAGGATGGTCTCGCCAACATTGGAGGATTCCTCGCGATGAACAATCCCGAGATTGCACTGCGGTGCCGCAACCTCCTCATCCTCACCGAGGGGTTTCCCACCTATGGCGGACTTGCCGGCTACGACCTGGAGGCGATCGCAACCGGCCTCGAGGAAGTACTCGACGAGGACTATCTCCGCTACCGGATCCGTTCGACCCAGTATCTGGCCGACAAGGCCCATGCCGCGGGGGTGCCGATCGTGCGCCCCGCTGGTGGGCATGCGGTCTACATCGATGCCGCCGCGTTGCTGGCGCACATACCGGCGTTGCAGTATCCGGCGCAGGCACTCGGGGTGGAGCTCTATCGCACCGGAGGCGTGCGCGGAGTCGAGATCGGTTCGGTGATGTTTGGTGCGATCGACGCCGACGGCATCGAGACACCCGCCGCTATGGAACTTGTCCGACTTGCGATCCCCCGCCGGACCTACACCCAAAGCCACATCGACTACGTTGCGGAGGTGATCATCGACGTTGCGAAACGAGCGGAGTCGATTCGCGGGTATCGGATCGTCGAGCAAGCACCACAACTTCGCCACTTCACCGCACGGTTCGAACCGTTGGGTTGATGGTGGCCCACCCGAAACAGCGGGCCCCGATACCTAGTTGGTCGGGACTCGCTCGATCGCTGTTCGTAGCTTGGCCTACTGACCGGCGATTTCGTCGGGTGTCGGGAATGCATTCGGTGCCGATGGCAGCACGATGATGAAGCCCTCACAGCGGGTGTCCTGGATGACTTCTACCGTGATCACCCCGTTCCAAAGTGCGTACGAGTCTCCGCTGCCTTCACTCGCACGGAGTGCAAACGTGTCGGTCCCGCCTCCTGACGTATACAGCCACTCCATAGCAAAGCTCCCATCCGCATCTTCAAGCAATCGTGTCGCCGCGCTGATTGGAGACCCATTTGCCGTGATCTGGAGCGTGGCAGACTCTGCAGGCCCCACACCAACCGTGTATCCGGAAGCGCGGACAAGAATGTCGGCTTGCGAGGACATGCCGATCAGGCAAATCAACGGACCGGTCGTCGTCACGGATGCGGAAGCGACTTCGAAGTTTCCGTTGCCACTTACCGCTGCCGACCCATTGGCGAACGCAAACAGGGCGGGCTGAAACTCAGTACGACCCATTCCACCGAGCCGACTGGCGTTATCAGCATTCGCCACGGTGCCGTCCTCGGCACCCAGGTACTGCGCAAACCGGCGCATGAACGCAGCCATCTGACCACGAGTCACCCCAGCATCCGGACAGAAGTTGTCGTTGTCCGGTGGATTGCAACCGGAGGTCACACCGGCTCCGGCCAACCACTCGATGTCGGTCTCAAAGATTGATCCATCATCGTCGGTGAACGTGTCACTGGTCGCAAACACCGCGACCGGGATCATTGAAACCACCATCAGCGCAGCAAGCACCACCAGCAGTCGTCGGTCTTTCTTCATCGGGTTTCCCTTCCCCACTGAGGCGCAACGGAGTCCCACACAGGGCAACACCGTCCCCTCACCACATCACTGACTGTCAACTCCGCGAGCCTCGATTCTCTTGTACCTATCAGAGCGGGGAGAATGCACTGAGATACATTTCCTTGGCCACGATGCGCGATTCCGGGTCGGCCGGTATGGCAAAATGTCGAGATGAACCACGACCCGATCGAAACGCTCGCGATATCGCTCGGCGTCTACGGGACCGCACCTATGTCGTATCTCTCGTTACTTGCACGCGACGCGATTTCAACCCGTGCCGAGTTCGATGCACTTGTCGAGACGGAACGGACCGTTGCGAGCATACGGGCGATGCGGTATTCGGTCCATGCGCTACCACTCGACCTGATCCCGATCGTGGCAATGGCAACACACAAAGACAACCGAGCAAGTGTTGCCAACCGCGCTCGCAAGCTCGGGGATCGACTGACTGACTTGTCGCCCGCGGTACTTCAGGCACTGACCTCTGGACCGATGACCGCCAGCGCTATCAAGAAGGCCGTCGACCCAGACGACACCACGGGTGGGTTGTTCGCCCTTGTCATTGCCATGCTCGCCGCCGACCATGAAGTCGTGCGCGTCCCGGCAACTGCCGGATGGCGATCGAACCGACTCCGGTATGCACGCTGGAGAGACTGGCTGCCGACCGTCGACCCTTTTGAGCTCTCCGAGAGCGAGGCACAACGAGAGCTCGCCGACCGCTATGCCGCTGCCTATGGCCCGGTGACGATCGAGGATCTTGCCTGGTGGTCCGGATGGGGCATCGGAAGAGCAACCGAGATCTCGTCATCTGTCGATCTCGCAGTGACCGGTAGTGCTCGGTCGCTGCTCGACGGTGTCCGGTTGTTACCAGCATGGGATGTTCACCTCGTCGCGTACAAGGACCGCAGTCGCGTCGTCAACGAGGACCACCTCCCGTTCGTCTATGACGCCATGGGAAACGCGGCTTCGGTGGTGACGCAGAACGGCAAGGTCGTCGGGGTCTGGGATCTCGGCAAGAAGGACAAACCGCTCGTCATCCGAGTGGCTCCGCTCACGTCGTGGTCGGCAGCGACATGGCAGAACGTCGAAGCTCAGGCCGACAAGATCCGAGCTTTCGTCGACGCTCCGGAGGTCACCATCGACCGGGCTGAGCAACCAACCGACCTGACCACCGCAAGAAAGAACCGCCACCTCTTCCCGCTAACGGACTAGTCGGTTATCCGGATGGCCGGTGTTTCTCGGGCCATTCACAGACCTCCATGGTTCCGGAGTCACAGCCACTGGGAGTAACAAACGGCTACGTACCACCGCGCAGGGCGTCGACGGGTTCTAGTGAACTGGCGCGCCACGAGGGATAGAGACCGGCGATCAGGCCAACCGCAGCGCCGGCGATCGGAGCCAACAGCGGGACCGCGGCGTCGAGCACCGGAGTCCATTGTTTGTTGGCCGAGACTGCAACGATGACCAACACACCCGCGGACGCACCGATGATGCCGCCAACGAAACCCATCGCTGCCGACTCCACAAGGAACTGCGCGGCGATGTGACGGCGGGTGGCGCCGACCGCACGACGAAGCCCGATCTCGCCGACCCGTTCAAGGACAGACACGAGGGTGACGTTGGCGATCCCGATCGCCCCGGCTAGCAGCGACACGGCGCCAAGCGCAAGGAACAACGTGTTCACGTCGGACTCGGTCTGCGCCCTGCCCGCCCTTGGTTCCGGTGGTATCGAGACCCGCAGCCGCTCCGGTTGGTTGGGGGCGAGGGCGAGCGCGGCCTGGCTCCCTATGAGGGTTGCAGCGCCGATCTCGGTACGGATAAACACTTCGGCTGGGGCCTCGGTGCGGAACAGCAGGCGCGCTGTCCCGTCGGGAATGATGATCGCATCGTGCAGCGAAGGTTCCTTGGCGACATCGTCGAGTATCCCGATCACAACAAGCGTGGTATCGCCTACAAAGATTGCGGGTTGTTGATCGACTCGGTTGATGTTGAGCCGGGCGGCCGCCCCAGGTCCGAGAATCGCGACGGGTTCCGCCCGCTCGCTGTGCCCGGCGTCGTAGAACCGGCCTGTGGTCAGCGTTGCACGAATCGTCTCGAACAGACCCGGTGACGTTGCGAGCACGTCGATGACGAAGTCGGACTGACCGAGAGGATCGTTGATCGGCACCGAGCTCACGAGGCTGCTACCGGTATCGACACGGGTAAGCGTCCCGGCCGCGACAACGCCGTTGAGGCGCGTGAGGCGATCCTCCGCATCCCACGGGATCACCGACACGTTGCGAGCGTTTTGTCCT
>VAPH01009467.1_pt1 | contig 14382 bp, 14 predicted proteins | sample 3393861 | NCBI WGS metagenome assembly VAPH01 (sample SAMN08290439, study PRJNA428436) | hydrothermal vent metagenome | isolation source: Deep-sea hydrothermal vent chimney | place: Atlantic Ocean: South-mid Altantic Ridge | reverse complement strand
CCAGGCATGTTGTGATCTGTGAGCACCAAATCCCATGGCTCATTTATTAACGCATCAGACATAGTTTTACGTGTCTCAACACGTTTGCAATGGGGCTTGAACCCCCCTCGATTTAGCTCCCGAATCAGGAGCATCATGTCATCCTCTGAATCTTCCACGACCAGGATTCGGATATCCTTTTTCATAACCAGTTTACTTATCTCCTCGTGGTGGACCCTGGTTTAGTACAAGCCAGTAAAGCCCCAGGTGGCCAATGGCCTTGGTAAACTGGTTAAAATCGACAGGTTTGCGTATGTAACTATTGGCGCCAAACTCATAGCTGGCAAGCATGTCCTGATCTTCACTGGAAGTAGTTAGAACCACCACCGGCTGAAGTGCTGTACGCTCATTTGCGCGCAAACGCTTCAACACTTCCAGGCCATCAATTTTTGGCAGTTTAAGATCAAGTAAAATCAGTTCCGGTTGTTTGGTTGTATCTCGACCCCCGTACTGGCCAGTACCAAATAAATAATCCAGGGCCTCAACCCCATCGCGAGCCACAATAACTTCGTTAAGAATTTTATTTTTTTTTAATGCGCGCAGTGTCAATGCCTCGTCATCGGCATTATCTTCAACCAGTAGTATAATTTTCTCATCCATTGAACGCTTCCTATTTCCCTGTATTTTATACTATATATCAAAACTAACAGTAAACGATGCCTTCTCTACATATAAATTAAATGCCCGTATATAAACTGTGTCATTAAATAGCTGATTTTGGAGAATAACGCGCCTATGAAGTATAATTATACTATATAAACAATTTTTATTAGTAGTTATTTTTTATTATACTTCAATCTCTTGCACCATTCTTTTCTTCAAACACCTCAACTTTCGTCAAAGTAAAATAAAATGTGGCCCCCTGGTTAATTTTTGCCTCACCCAAAATAGCCCCGCCATGTCGATGAATAATTCTTTGCACAGTTGCCAATCCGATTCCTGTGCCCTCGAACTCTTCAACCCGATGCAAGCGTTGAAACGGGTCAAATAACTTTCCTGCATACTGCATATCGAATCCAGCGCCATTATCTGCAATAAAATATACGAACTTGCCTGCGTGTTTTTTTGTGCCAACTGTAATGACAGCTGCTTGCTCATAACAAGTATACTTCCATGCATTGTTCAATAAATTCTCCATCACAACCATGAGCAGGTGCTGATCTCCTTTTGCCTTCATCCCAGACTCGATATCAATCCGGACAGCGCGTTCTGGTGCTAACTCCTTCAGGCTGTTAGCAATATCCCGGGTAAGCCGGGTGATATCCACTGTCGTATGGGTTAATTTACTGCGACTAACACGAGAGAGTATCAATAGATCATCAATTAATAGCGCCATACGACCCACACCACTGCGGACACGGCGGAGATGATCGCGACCTTCATCATCCAGCTTTTCATCATAGTCTTCCAGCAAGGCCAGGCTGAATCCGTCAATTGCGCGTAATGGTGCACGCAAATCATGGGAGACTGAATAAGCAAACGCCTCAAGTTCTTTATTGACTGTTTTGAGCTCGGCAGTGCGGCCCTCGACCAATTCTTCCAGTTTCTCCTGATGCGCCTTAAGCTCTTCCTGTACTTTCAAAGCATCAGTAATGTCCTCTACTAAAGATGTCACGCCAATTACCTTACCGGAACTATCTATCAATGGCGTGTTATGCCATCGACAATGAATTATCTTGCCACTCTCGGTAATATTTTCGTTGGTACTATGAAATCCACCTGTATTTTTTATTAGTTCTGCCCAGATTTTATCAACATGTTCCTTAACAGCATTCGGTATAATAAAACTGGCATGTTTGCCCATAGCCGCTTGTTTCGAATACCCTAATATTTTCTCGATTGCCGGATTCCAGTCAACAACAGTAAATTCAAGATCCCACTCAATCACACCTAAAGGTGTTTGCATAAAATGCAAACTGAGCCTTTGTTGCGATCGACGCAGCGCTTCTTCTGTCTGCTTATCGTCGGTTACATCATGAATAATTCCCAATAATCCGATTACACTGCCATCACCATCAGTAACCCTGGTTTTATTTATTTTTCCAAAAAATAATGAATCGTCTTTGCGCCGGTACTGCACTTCATATAAAGACTGGTTGTCTTTTGCGCCAGAACCATAGTGTACATTTTCCTGGTCTTCATAAACTTTTGTATTGGCATATAATTTTTTTGTTGTCATGCCCTTCAATTCCCGAGCAGTGTATCCGAACATTTTTGTAACTGCGGGATTGACCATAATAATATTTTTTTGCATGTCAGAATAAATTATGCCATCACTTATGGAATTGAACATAGCTTCGAACTCAGCCTTGCTTTTGGACAACTCCATATTTGATTGTCGCTGTATACCCAGTAACCTTCCATAGCTGCCCGCAAGTACACCCAGTTCGTCAGTCGATTTTGATTGTAATAACGAGAAATCCATCGCAGGCAAATCTTTTGTATTGCTAAGAACAGTTTGTAGCGGGCTCAGTGACTGACCAAAACTGCGAACAAATATTAAGCTGCCGCCAATTGCCAAAAGCTCCAGCACCAACCAGACCCCGAATGTTTCTATGGTAAAGTAACCGGTTCTTGTCCAGTAATACTGGACCAGCATTGTGTCAATCAGCAAAGGGATCAACGCGCCAATAAGAAAAACCTTGGTCTTGATGGTTATAATAGGACGATCAGCAACCAACCCGCCCATGGCCCTGCCAAAAAGATCCATAATAAGAAAAAATATTGGCAAGCCAACTATAATAGAAACAATGAGCGCAATTAATGCAAAACGAAATAGTAACAATGGAGTAAGAATAAAATCGGTGTGGATTGCTGCCGCAGCAACGACCGAAATTACTGCCATAAACTGGTAGAGCAAAAACAGACCCCAATACCATAACGGGAACTGGCGGACAGCAGCTAACACTGACGGTAAGTCAGTGGTGTCCTTATTTTTCAACCAGTCGGTCAGGGGGCGTTGTTTTTTAGGAAAAAACCAGATAATGATGACTTGCCAAACCAGGATATAAATCGGCTCGACCGGCATGGTAATTATCTCGAGTATTTGTTGTGTTGTTAGCACCCCAAACAGCATAATAAAACCAAAACCAATCAAGGGTGGCAGGTTCCATGTCAGAAGAATCAAAAATAAAAAACGTCGCTTGAAGTATGCCGGCTCCATGGTTGGTGCAGGCGTCTGGGCTGTTTCCCCAAGCTTCATAATTATTTCCTTATAGAGGGCAAACCTTGATAAATGTCAAAGTGTATAGTGTAGGTATATACTAAATTGACAGGTGAAGCCATCAATGCACGGTAAATTTAAGCCGGGAACTAGCTCGAGATACAACAATCGAATCTAACTTGTAATCTAAGTACTAGGCGGCTTGTTTATAACCGATTGCTGCCAAGAACAAATCCACCATTTGCTCAAGCAGGCTATTCAGGGCCATGCCTTTGTATCTCTCATTGCCCTGTATACACTTTACGTACAATAGCTCCCGGATCATGCCCTGGAACATAAGGCTGGCAGCTTTGGGGTTAACGTCACTGGCTCGGCCTTCAGCAGCCAGTTCTTTCAATCCTACCTCAATATAATCAGCAAAGGATCGCCAGCGGTTTTCAAAAAAATGCTGGGCGGCAGGCGCATCTTCAAGGGCGCTCATGAGCTCCATGCGCAGATAATCAGGATCGCGGGATATGCTGTTTACGAACAACTGGGCCATGCCCAGCAATACACTTTTAAAATCAGAGGGCTCTGTCAGTATGGTATCGACATAACTTTCCCGTTTTTCGGAAATCTCATTCAATACCGATTCATACAGCGCTTCTTTGGAGGGAAAGTGTTGATATAAAACGGCCGGGCTTACGCCCAGCCGCTTTGCAATCTCGTCCACCGACACGCCGTGGTAGCCCTTGTCGGCGAACAACACCTTGGCCACCGCAAGTATGGTGGCCCTTCGTTCTGCGGCTTTTAGTCGTTTGGTCATTGCGCTAGCCTGACCAGACTTGAATTTTTAAGCCTTGCGAATATCGAAAACAAACTCGCCATTATTTTCGCCAGAAGACACCAGCTCGTTACCTGTTTGTTTGCAAAAAGCTTCGAAGTCTTTTACTGAGCCTGGATCGGTAGCAATAATGTGTAATACCTGCCCGGATTCAAGATCGTTAATACTCTTTTTCGCGCGCAAGATTGGTAGTGGGCAATTGAGGCCCCGTGCATCCAGTTCCATATCAGCCATAGTTTATCTCCAGTTAAGTTAGTGAACGTTCATTTATTTACACCTCTGGACAGCTATTGTCAAATAATTATTTAACCTAATAATTTCAAAGGGTTATGATTATTTTTTTGTTTATAGCCGATGCTGGCCCATAAGTGTTCTAAGGAGGGCTAAACCAGATCAAGCTGTTCAACTTTGGCTAGACACCAGGCGCGGCAAAACAAGTGTTTGGTGGCATTGACGCGGTTAAATCAAACCTGTGATTATTTTGTCGTTACTGGACAGACTTCAAGATTTTCATCCAGGAAGCGCTGGTAGTTTTTCGTGCTCACGATATGGGTACCGTCACAATTAAACTGCATGCGGATAGCATCCTGGATAATGCCGATACTAACATTACGAACATAAAAATTGGGTATCGCCCTGAGATCAGTTAGTTTTGAAATGACGTTTGATATCTCGCTTTTTGGAATAGGCTGCCATCGTTTGTGGGAAATTTCAAATATGTCTCGCCAGTTAGCTGGCAACTTAGCCATACTATTGTCAGCCGCAATATAATTGTACATACCCTTAATCAGGTCCGTCTTTTCCTCGTATGAAATTTTTGGAAAATGCCGATCAATATAAGCCCGACCTGATAGTTTCTGGGCAATATGAATCTCCGTTGACAGGGGATCAAAAACAGAATTCACTCGTACCTCGCCATTATTAAAACCAAGATAAAGACGATAAACACACCTGTTAAGCAGCAACTCCTCCATACTCTCCTGTAATTGTGGCAGTACGGGATCCACAACACTGGCATACCGTTCGCGGCTAAATGTCGTTTCCCTGAGCGAGGGATCTCCCTTGATACTGACATGTAAATTATTAATACATATACCCATAGAATTAAGTATTTGTTCCTTCAAGGACAGTTCTTCATTACGCATTGAAATTTTATGATAAATCTTTTCTGCAACCTCCGGGCGTGCCTGAACAATTTCCAGGAATTTTTTTTTATCCACACCCAGCACAGTAGTTTCTTCCAGCGTGGTGACGGTAGCATTGCGTTTACTGGTGCTAAGGATGGCCATCTCACCAAAATAATCCCCGTTATTAAGCACTGATAGCTGTTCACTCACCCCGTTTTTATCAATGGTAATCGAGACAGATCCCTTTTCGATATAATAAAACGAATCGGCAAGATCGCCCTCAGAGAAAATAAGCTGGTTCTTTTTAAAACAATGGGCGTGGGAAAATGCCTTAATATCTGCCAGCTCAATTTCAGACAGTGGCGCGGTAACAGTTCTGGCAAGTGCAGGTTTCATTGTTCCTCCAGTAGGTACTGGCCTGCTTGTATTATTATCATAAAATCTCCAAAAGTTTGTTGAGATATAGAGTTAATACGCTTTAATTTCCAATCAAAGGTGATCTGAATGCCCTCAATTTTGTGAAATTCCCTGCCCGCTGAGGATGATTTGACAATACCTCTCCCTTTCTGCCTATAAGCAACCGCTGGCCTGACAATTTATTTGGGATTATTTTCTCCGGACAGGAATCAGGAATACCGGGCCGTTTCCGATCTTAATAAAAAAAATTAAGACAGTTTGCCAGGCTGTTTACGAAATCTGGCTAAATAAGTTCGCATTAATCTTATTGTCTCCAGGGGGAATATTTCCTGGCCCGCCATTGTTATACGGGTACCCAAATTTAAATAACAATGGAGAATACGATGAAACAACTCAACCGGCTCCTGGTCTCGGCATCCATGATTTTCGGCCTACTATTAATCAGTACCTCAAAAAGTTACGCCTACTCCTGTAAGGCCGTCTATATTGAGGCCGAAAGCCTCATCGAGAAAGCAGAGGGACTGATAAACAAGAATGCTGATTCATGCATCAAGGCCATGATCGAAGCAGCCAAAGGCCTGGCCAATTCTTGTATTATCAGCCATAAAGTAACTAATGACCGAGATACTGGCGCCATCAGTAAGTGCGCTCACGGTGATGCTCTTCGCAAAGACCGTGGCACTGGCCAAGGACGCCTTGTTCCTGTTGATCTGGTACACCACAATAAAAGTAAGGCGGAGGGATTAAACCCTAATCCCTCCGGTATATTTGGATACCACACTCTCCCACCTATTTTAAGAGTATAAAACCTGGCTGGAAATACCTTGTCTATAAGCAAACACTGATCTAGCAATTTATTTTGATTTATTCTGTTTACAGGGGAATAAACTGGTCATTCATGTATCTAAGGTAGCTCAATAAATATAATAAATAGATTTCCATGTTTTTATCCAGTTTGGGGAACCGCCAGCAAAGGCAAAGGGTGACCGCCATGGTCCCAAGACTCAGGGCGATTGCGTTTTCCTGGGGATGCAAACCCGATGTCTGCGATGACCTGGTACAGGAAACCATCGCCACCGCCATCGACAAACTGGGGCAATTGCGTAAACCGGATGCACTGGAGGCCTGGGTCATCAGTATTTTCACCAATTGTCATAATCTTTACTTACGTCGAGCGCGCTATCTCACCGACATGGAAAACGTTGAGCTGGTTGACGATAACACCCCACTCACGCAACTGGATAGTTCGCGCACAGTTGAAATGGTGCGTGCTGCCATCGCCAAATTAAGTGATGAACACCGCAAGGTCCTGACCCTCGTTGACATGGAAGGCATGACATATAGCGAAGTAGCTGCAGCCCTGAATATTCGCATCGGTACGGTTATGAGTCGACTTTGCCGTGCCCGGGCACGGTTGCGAGTAATACTCAAAACATTATTACAACATGAAACATCCGACCAGAATCAAAATAAACATTTACGGAGGATAAAATGAAAAAACCTCTGCCAGTTTCTGAAGAACTGCTTAATATTTTCGTTGATGATGAGCTTGACACCAAAGAACGTGAACAAGTACTTGCTGAGCAAATGGCAAACGAGGACATTGCCCGGGCTATTTGTGAAATACGCTTACTCAAGGATCTTGTAAAATCTGCCCGACCAAAAATTGATCAGGCATATACGTTCACAAAATCTGGTAAGCAGGGTCATTTGACCAAATGGACGATGGTGGCCTCAGTTGTGCTTGCGATTACTGCTGGTCTCATAAGCCTGCTCCACGAAAAAACGAATATTTCCAGCCCCATAATATCTGCTACTGCAACAGAGAAAACTTACCGTGATATAAACAGTTTTCTCAGTGCCCAGGCTAATAACCCGAATCTAAAAATTGTACTCCATATCAATAAAAATAATAACGAGGCCTATGCTCGCCTGATCCGACAACTGGAATATTTGTTAAAAACGACCAGGGATAATAGTCGACCACTTCGTGTTGAAGTCGTCGCCAGCGGCCCTGGTCTTGCTTTTGTCGGTCAACAAACATCGCCTTATGCCAAAGAGATTAGACTGCTCAGACAAGAGTATGACAATCTTATATTTTTCGCCTGCCAGTCAACCCTGGATAAATTTAATACCAAAAACAATACCCAATTCAAGATTCTGCCTGATGTCGTGCTGACTGCATCTGGTGCAGAATTGATCCAATTACGCAAAACTCAGGGATGGTCTCACATCGTTATCTGATTTTTAGTTTTATATGAGTACTACGGGTTATCGCCAATATTTGTCCGGGGACAGGCGATAATTAACAACAACACAAATGGAGGAAATATCAACATGTTATGTAATCTAAAAATAAATAAAACCTTATGGGGTACGCTATTAGTTGCGATTAGCCTTGGCGCCAGTGGCACCTTACTGGCTCACGATAAAGACAATATCGTGGCGGGTATTATCAGCGCACCCGTGGTCATGAACGGCACAGTTGCCAATGAACCAACAGAATTCAATTTAATTTTTAATGCCCAAGGCAAGGGCTTGAAACATGCGCTGGATCCCAAATTATTTGGTTTTCAAATTCCCGCAGGTGGTCGCATGGAGGTTGAGCTGAGTGATGAATTTACACGTAATACCCGGGTCAACCCGGCTACAAACGCGGTCGAGCCGGTACCCATCAAGCCCAATGCCAATATCATTCTAACCACTGGCCCGCAAAACCCAATTATTTTTGCCGGTGGGTCTACCGTGGCTCGTGGTAACTGGAGTGTTAGTGATAATGGTCAAAACCTGATAACACTTACGCCAAATGGCGGCAGTGGTGCCAACGGCCTGGAAAATGCACGGGCCAATGAAATTGGTATGAAAGTAATCCATGTTCGCCCTAACCCGCGCACCAGGGACAATACGCCTTTTATCAATGGTGATGTTGGCGAGACGGGCAAAATTATGGTTCGTATTTACGGTGCTGATGGCATGTTAAAACATTCCGGCCACGGCAAAGTAAAGTTTAAAGCCAACGTTGGTCGCCAGATACACAATACCAATGCAGGCCTGCGCACCACACCGGGCGGCTCACCGCTAGTTGAAACAATTGAATTAATTGATTTTCAAAGAGTCGCGCCCAATACTGCCCTGACTAATGACACACAATACAGCCCGTTCTCTGCCGGTTATCCTTATGCGCCGCGGTTCCTGTTGTTTGAAGAGCTTGATCAATCTGTTCGTGGTCAATTTACCCCGGCATCCTATATCGCCCAACCCGGTATTGAGAATGTGACTTACGAGGTAAATTCACATAAACCCTGGAAGGCAAAATTGATCCAGGTTACAGCAACCGGTTCCCGCATGATCGGTAAAATCGAGATCAAGGGACATGGGCACGGTACCATATTGCCCAGTCCTGGCCTGACAACGATCGGCGGCAATGGTAGTTTCCTGACAGTACCAGTTCGGGTTGGCGATGAAGATGGTGCTTATAAAGTGACGGTCTCGCTGTCCCATGGCGGTTCAGCTACCACCACAATTATTGTCGAAGAAGAAGATCACGATTAAGCCCTGAACTTGTTAGTTAAAAGGCCGCTTTTAAAGCGGCCTTTTTTTATCCGAAAAATATGTTTTACGCTACACCTTGTTTATAAAATCCCGGCCACCCGCTTCCCGCAACATTTTTGCTATTTTATCCTGGAACCTGGTAACTGCGAAACGCACCGGTGAAAAACCATTATGATTGGGGACATTGGGATCGGCACCATATTTAAGCAATAACTTAACAACATCGGCATGAGCACTCGTCACCGCGCCCCATAATGGTGTGGTACCGACTTTGTTTTTAGCATGTACATCTGCCCCTTTAGAAATCAATAACTCTATAGTTGCCAGGTTATCTGTCCAGGTAGCGTGTTCAAGCGGCGTGTTACCCAGATCGTCGCGGGCGTTTATTTTTGCGCTTTTATTCAGTAACAATTTTACAATATCGGTATGGCCGGCAGTGGCCGCGGTCATTAACGGTGTATTGCCTTTATAATCCCTGGCATCAACAGGTGCGCCGGTAGCCAGGTGTTTGTTAACGTCTGCTACATTCCCGGCTTTGGCGGCGGTGTGCAGCAGCTCCCCATTACTATTAGCCAGTACTGGCTGTGAAATTACAAAAAATAGCATCGGAAACAGGATTGATCTGGATATGGCCATAATTTTAACACCTTGTTTCTGTGTGTGCTTCAAGTAAGATGAGAATCATAATACGCAATATTACTGATGTTTCATACTATATATAGGTAGCCATTCCGTCCAACCACTAACAGCGGGTGAACTATGCGATTAATAACTCTGGGTATTGTGCTGATATCCCTGACAGCGTGTACTGACAAATCAACCCCCACTAACACCAAAGCCATTAACCACAGTGCAACCCGGATTACTGATGGTGTGTTTGTGATTCACGGCCCACTCGATTTGCCAAATAAAAACAATAAAGGTTTCATGAACAACCCCGGTTTTGTTATTACCGGTAAAGGTGTTGTGGTTATTGATCCTGGCAGCAGCAGAGGCACAGGTGAAATGGTACTCAGGGAAATTAAAAAGGTTAGCAGCCAGCCAGTTGTCGCTGTTTTTAATTCCCACGAACATGGTGATCATTGGTTGGGTAATGAGGCGATAAAATTCGCTTACCCAAACGTCGTAATCTACGGTCATGAAAACATGAAACAAGCCGCAGAATCAGACGGTGACAACTGGATAAAAATATTCAAAAAAGCCACTGAAGGCGCCATGACACCCACAAAGCCGGTACCGCCAAACAAAACGGTTAAGCAGAATGAAATCATAAAAGTTGGCGAGGTGAGTTTTCGTATTCACAATTACGGCCAGGCCCATACGAATGGCGACATCATGGTTGAGGTAGTTGAGAAAAAGGTGCTTTTTGTTGGTGACATCGCCCTCTATAAACGTATGCCGTTATTGAATGATGCAAATATTAAAGGAAATATAGACACGCTGAATAATGCGCTGACATTAAACATAAAATATTATGTCCCGGGTCATGGTAGTACTGGCGGCAAAGAAGTGATTAAACCTTTTCGAGATTATCTGGTTCTTATGAAAAAAAGCGTAGCCAGGCTTTACGAAGACAACCTGCTTGACTACGAAATGAAAACAAAAATGAGTCCCGATTTTATTGCCTGGCGAAACTGGATCGGCTTTTCAGAAGAATTTGGCAAGCACGTCAGCGTGATGTACCTGGAAGTAGAGAAAGAGGCATTTTAACCTGACTGGAATGATAGTCGCCTGGTCAAATTCTTGCTCACGAAGATACTAGCACTGGGTTATTCGACCACGCTAACCAGGTACATTGGCGCCTGGGAATAAAAAAACGACCTTCGCATAAATAAGCGATGGTCATTTTTTTAGCTTGATGGAATATCACAAAAAATAAAAGATTGGGGGGTTACGGCAGGCATAATATAAACAACCGGAGTTTATAGTCGTTTTTTTACAGACGTTGCACTTGTCGTTCTTAAATACAACCCGGTTTGTTTTGAAGCCGAGGTTCTAACAACCAGGTTGTTATCGCCTCTCATTATCATCTCTACTTTCCGAGCTGCGCCGTGCGTTTAAGACACAGGCAGAACCGTCACAAGCTAACTGGAGCAGCGTCTGTCATGCTTACCACCCCCAATCACCCAATCCTCCCGTAACGGGAGTAGCAAAATTATCTCAGCTAGCACCTGACATTTCATTGACATGGGTCAATAAACGGTACATTTTTACGTTTCCCATACAAGCAATCATACATACCGGGCGATTTACCTGATTTTTATATAGGCAAAGCCCTGTGATTGTAATTCGGCGATTCGAACCACACCCGATTTGACCAGTTCGATACCTGGCAATAGCTTCTCCTTGTCCAGGTTAAGTGCGACCCGGGTAATATCACAGAGCTCCAGCTTAACGTCCTGCGCCTCTTTTATGCTAACAATGCGCTCTAGTATTTCAGTTTTTCGCTTCTTGAAATCCTTATTTTCTTCAAATGGCGTGCCTGTCATCGGATCCTCTGTTGTATAACGAATACCCGCTCCCAGGAAAACAATACGCACATCATATTCTTGTAACGATTCCTGGTAGACGTTGACCATGTTATTGACACTGGTCAGGGTGGCACTAACCCGGCTGGTATCATAAAAATCGATTAGGTAAACAACCTTTTTTACATCCTCGACCACTGCTTCTGTTTCCGGTGCCTCTTTTGGTGTACACCCCGGAACTGTCAGCACAAAACCCACAAGAGCTAAAAAAACGTATAAATGCGCAACCTTGGTGAACTTCATCTGCCATCTCCTCATCAAACAAAACTGTTAATGTACGAAAACTGCCCACGCTATTCAAACAATAAATATCTGTCTCGATCCGGACCAATATATGCTGTTTACGGTTTTTAGTCATTAAAAAACAGGGGATTTGATCTGACAAATAAAATTGCCGGTGTTATCTTGTTGGTATGAAAATTGCCGTACTGTCAGATATTCACAGTAACCTGGAAGCGCTAAATGCATGCTGCAAAAAGGCGACATCCCTTGGTGTTGAAAAATATTTCTGCCTCGGCGACATGATTGGTTACGCAGCGGATCCGGCGGCAACCCTGGATATCATTATGCGTCTTCCTGGCCTGGTTGCAGTAAAAGGAAATCATGACGACGCCGCCCTCAATGGCGCTTACGAAGGCGTCGCTAAATTCATCCAGGAATCGGCCGACTGGACACATCAGCAGTTGCGGTCAGAACATAAGGACTTTATAAATAACCTGCCCTATGTGCGAACCATAGGTAATATAACTTTGGCCCATGCTTCCGTCCACGAACCAGAACAGTGGGAATATCTATATGACGAGCCCCAGATTACCAAATGTCTGGACGCTGCCGGTACCCCACTGGTTTTCCTGGGACATACCCATCACCCCAGGCTTTATTACGAAAATACAAAATCTGAAATCAGGGAACTCCACCCGAACGAAGGTACCAGTATTCCCATTTATCAAAATCGGCGTTACGTGGCGAATGTTGGTTCAGTTGGCCAGCCCCGCGACCAGAATAGTGGTGCCAGTTTTGTTGTTCATGATACGGATACCGCAGAAATAACCTACTACCGGGTAGCCTACGATTTTACAGAAACAGCAAAAAAAATACTTGCAGCGGACCTGCCGACGGGGTTCGCCAAACGCCTGGACCGGCATAAGTGGCATCAATGAATACCCCTGACACTCCAGACGGGAAAAATAATGGGCAAGACAGCCATTTCCACCAACCAAAACTTGGTGAAACGATTGATGGATTTTACCTCAAGGATTCTTTATTCGAGGGAATTTTTAATAACATTTATCGCGTAACACACCCGGATCACGACCAGGCCCTTATCATGAAGGTGCCCAGCCTGAATATTGGCGTCCCGCCGAGCGCCTTCTCGGCATTCGAGACCGAGGTTCGTATATTATCCCGACTCCATGGTGTTTATACGCCCAGCGTGATTGCCAGGGGTGACATGGCCACCTGCCCTTACATCGTGTTGGAAAATATTGAGTTTGATGATCTTGGTCAGGCGATCAAGCGGAGTCCCGTGCCGGCAGAAGAATTATCTAAGCTGATGATACCCGTCTGCAAGGCAGTCCATGAGTTACATAAACATAATGTCATTCACCTGGATATAAAACCGGGCAACATTCGTAACCGCGAAAATGGCCATGTGGTAATTATTGATTTTGGGAGTTCGCACCATACCCATATCCCGGATATGTATGAACATCACCTGGATGAGGCGCCACGGACACTGGATTATGTGGCGCCCGAACAATTACTTAATATTCGCCATGAATCCCGTAGCGATATTTATGCGCTGGGTGTAATTATGTATCAACTGGCTACCGGAGAATTACCTTTTGGCAAAGCCAATGCCCTGACCGTTAAAAAAAGACTTTACCTGCCGCCAACGCCGCCCCGGTATTACAATAATAATCTTCCGCCCTGGCTACAGGAAATTATCCTGACTTGTCTACAACGACGTCCAGACAATCGCTTTGCCACCGCCAAACAAATTGCCTATTCACTTGCCCACCCCAATACGGTCAAGCTAACCCGGCAAGCCAATCGAATAAAAAAACCTGGTTTTATAACCATCATGCGCACATGGTTAAACGCAAAACGTGATGATTATCTTAAAACTGCCGGGCTTTATCCCAACACCAGAACCACCAGGACACCCCATATCCTGGTTGCACTTGATCTTGACCATACATCTGATGACTTAAAAAAGGCATTACGGACGACATTATGGCGTCTCGCGAACAGCGACAAGCATAGTTTTTTTACTGTCTTAACTGTCCTGGAAAAAAATGATCTGAGCGGGACCGAAGATTTTACTGATATTGTCAAAAATGAACACCCAACACATGTCCATCTACAAATAGCATTACGCCAATGGATGCAGGCACTTAATTTACCTGCAAGCCGCGTAAATTTTCAGATTACAGAGGGAAATGTCAGCGACGAAATACTGGGTTACGCAAAACATCACATGCTGGACCAAATTGTTATCGGCGCCCGCGGTAGCTCAACACTGCGACGATTTTTGGGCAGCGTCTCCTGCAAGGTTGCCGCAGAAGCACCCTGCACCGTCACCGTGGTACGCAGTCATCTTGATGAACATATTCAATAATCTAAAGATTAACTTTTTGGTAGTTACTGCCTCAATTTTGCAAAGTTACAATGGGCGACATTAGACATTAACTGTGTAAATTGTGCTCCGTTCATATGAATAAGATGCGTGTG
>VAPH01081173.1_pt1 | contig 14392 bp, 16 predicted proteins | sample 3393861 | NCBI WGS metagenome assembly VAPH01 (sample SAMN08290439, study PRJNA428436) | hydrothermal vent metagenome | isolation source: Deep-sea hydrothermal vent chimney | place: Atlantic Ocean: South-mid Altantic Ridge | reverse complement strand
GGGTTTATTGGTGCTGGTCTCAGCTCACTATTTGGTGAGCACATCCCATGGTGGTTCTGGACCCTGGCCGTCGCAACGGTATCTATCACACTGTGGATGAACCTGAAGGGTAAGCTAAATAACAAGAAAACCCTTTGGTTTGTATTTGCAGAAATGTTCCTGGTCGGTGGTCTGGCTTTTGTCGGAGGTCAGTTGATGCATTTTGGATGGGCAGTGTTCCATATCCTGATTATCACGCTACAGGCATTTATTTTCATGATGCTGTCAATCGTGTACTTGAGCATGGCGACTGAGCATCACTAGTTAACGCTTTTATATTTGTATTTGGGTTATTTGGTGTTTTGTTTTTTTTGATGATCTATCTCTGAAACTGGAGTTAAGTAATGGAATATGTAATTGGTATGACCGCAATCGCCGTCGCATTGCTGATTGGCCTTGGCGCGCTGGGTGTTGGTATTGGTGTAGGTATCCTCGGCGGTCGCCTGCTGGAAGGTTCTGCACGCCAGCCTGAATTGGCGCCAATGTTGCAGGGCAAATTCTTCCTAGCCATTGGCCTGCTGGATGCTGTTGCCATGATTGGTGTGGGTATTGCGTTGTTCTTCACATTCGCAAACCCGTTCATCGGTCAGCTCGAAGAGGCCCTCAAGGCCGTTGGCGGATAAGTTGTCGTTCGCGACATTTTTTAGCAGACACGACACGACGAGGTATACGGCATGAATATCAATGCCACTCTGATCCTGCAGTCGATCGCCATGTTGGTGTTCGTCTGGTTTTGTATGAAGTTTATCTGGCCGCCTTTGCTGAAGGCCATGGATGAACGGCGCGCCCGGATTGCCGATGGCCTGGCTGCCTCCGACCGTGCTGAAAAAGCGCTGGCGGAAGCCAGGCAGGAAGTTGAACGGCAAATCAAGGCGGCGCGTGACAAAGCCGGTGAAATTGTTGAGCAGGCGAATAAACGTCATAGCCAGATTCTTGATCAGGCCAAAGACGATGCCGTCAACGAGCGCCAGCGACAGGTGGCTGCTGGTGAAGCCGAGATAACACAGGCAGCCAACCAGGCACGAGAAGAATTGCGTGCCACGGTTGCAAGCCTCGCTGTTCTTGGCGCCCGTCAAATTCTTGAAAAGGAAATTGATGAAGACATGCACCGTGAATTGCTCGACAAGCTGATTGCCGAGATCTGAACATGAGCAGCCTGACGACACTGGCACGGCCCTATGCAAAGGCAGCGTTTGAGCTGGCCCGCAGCGACGATAATCTCGCCTATTGGGATGACATGCTGTCTGTGGTTGCCGTGGTGACTGCTGATGAAAGTATGGCCCGCTGGTTGCAAAGCCCGTTTGCGACGGAAGAGAAGGCCGTTGAAATTATCGTTGAAGCCATTGGCGGGGAAATTGACCCTCGCTTCGAAGGCTATCTGAGGGTGTTGGCGGACAATGGCCGTTTGTCTTTGTGCAGCGAGATTTCACAGTTATTCAAGCAATTGCGCCAGGATGCGGAAAAGTGTTTGCAGGTGCGGGTGGTATCGGCCGTATCGTTGCAGGACGCACAGATTGAGCGTATGAAAGCAGCGCTGGCAAAGCGCTTTGATCGCGAAATAACCTTGAACAACAATATCGACCCCGACATTTTGGGCGGGGCCATCATTTATGCGGGTGACCAGGTGATCGACGGCTCATTGAAGGGCCGGCTAAAACGCCTGGAAAGCTCGCTTGCTTAATTGAAAGAAGACCGATTGCCTGAAAACAGGGCGATCAGACAGGAAAATGACAATGCAGACTACATTGAATCCATCTGAAATCAGCGAATTGATCAAGCAGCGTGTTGAAGCGCTGGATATTTCTGCTGAAACCCGTAACGAAGGCACCGTGGTCAGCCTTTCTGACGGTATTGCCCGCTTGCACGGCCTCGAAGATGCCATGCAGGGTGAAATGATCGAATTCCCCGGCAATACCTACGGACTGGCGCTTAACCTTGAGCGTGATTCTGTCGGAACCGTTATCCTGGGCGATTACGAACACATCACTGAAGGCGATACGGTCAAATGTACCGGGCGCATTCTTGAAGTCCCCCACGGCCGTGGTTTGCTCGGCCGGGTGGTCAACGCCCTGGGTGAGCCAATTGACGGCCAGGGGCCGATTGAGAATGACGGCTTTGCGCCCATTGAAAAAGTAGCTCCGGGCGTCATCTGGCGTAAATCAGTCGACCAACCGGTTCAGACGGGCCTTAAATCCATCGACGCCATGGTGCCGATCGGCCGCGGTCAGCGCGAACTGATCATCGGCGACCGCCAGATTGGCAAGTCTGCCATCGCCATTGATACCATCATCAACCAGGTTGGTTCTGGTATTAAATGCATCTACGTAGCCATCGGTCAGAAGCAGTCCACTGTGGCCAACGTGGTCAAAACGCTGGAAGCACACGGGGCCATGGAACACACCATTGTGGTCAACGCTTCCGCTTCCGATTCTGCAGCCATGCAGTACATGGCGCCGTATGCCGGTTGCACGATGGGTGAATACTTCCGCGATCGCGGCGAGGACGCACTGATTATTTATGATGACCTGACCAAGCAGGCCTGGGCGTATCGTCAGGTATCCCTGCTGCTGCGCCGTCCACCGGGCCGTGAAGCCTATCCGGGTGACGTCTTCTATTTGCACTCACGCTTGCTTGAACGTGCTGCGCGTGTAAACGTGGAGTATGTAGAGAAATTCACCGACGGTGCTGTTACAGGTAAAACCGGCTCACTGACAGCGTTGCCGATCATTGAAACGCAAGCCGGCGATGTGTCAGCTTTTGTTCCGACCAATGTAATTTCCATTACCGACGGACAGATCTTCCTCGAGACCGACCTGTTCAACGGCGGTATTCGTCCGGCTGTTCACGCCGGGCTTTCAGTATCCCGTGTCGGTGGTGCTGCACAGACCAAGGTGATCAAGAAGCTCGGTGGTGGTGTGCGCCTGGCGTTGGCCCAGTATCGTGAGCTTGCCGCATTTGCGCAGTTCGCCTCTGATCTGGATGACGCGACCCGAGCCCAGTTGGAGCGTGGTCAGCGGGTCACCGAACTGATGAAGCAACCGCAGTACAGCCCGATGTCCGTGGCCGGTATGGCGATTTCGCTGTTCGCCGTTGACCGCGGCTTTATGGATGACATTGAGATGAGCAAGATCGGTATATTTGAGGCCGCTTTGCTCGACTACATGAACAGCGCCCAAAGCGGGGTTGTGGAAACGTTGAGTGCCGGTGACTGGAACAATGAGATCGAAGATCAGCTCAGGGCTGCCTGTGAAGAATTCAAATCCACAGGTAGCTGGTGAGCCGTTGTCTGGCGCTGGCGGAGTAATCTGATATGGCAGGTGGAAGAGAAATTGTCAGCAAGATCCGCAGTGTGGAAAATACCAAAAAGGTGACCTCCGCGCTGGAGATGGTCTCGGCCAGCAAGATTCGAAAATCACAGGATCTGATGAAGCGCAGTCGTCCTTATGCCCGCATGATGAATCGTGTTATCGGGCATCTCGGCAAAGCTAACCCGGAATACCGGCATCCGTTTACCATCAAACATGATGATGTGAAGCGGGTCGGCTATATCGTCGTGTCCAGCGATCGTGGTCTGTGTGGCGGCTTGAACAACAACCTGTTCAAGAAAATGCTGGCAGATATGCGTGAGTGGCAGCAAAAAGATGTGGCTATCAGCCTGGTAGCGCTGGGTAAAAAGGCCATTGCGTATTTTAAGAATATCAACGTTGAGATCACTGCAGTTGCCAGCGACCTCGGAGAAAGTCCGCAGATCGAAGACCTGATCGGTGTGATCAAGTCCATGCTGGAAGAATACCGTGACAGGAAGGTGGATCGCGTTTACCTGGTGCACAACGACTTTATCAATACCATGGTGCAAACACCGGTTATTGAGCAGTTACTACCGTTGCCGCCTACTGATGATCAGGAAATCCGGGATATCTGGGATTATATTTATGAGCCGGATGCCGAGGCCCTGCTGAACAGCGTCATGATTCGCTATATCGAAGCCCTGGTGTACCAGGGGGTGCTGGAAAACCTTGCTTCCGAACATGCTGCCCGCATGATCGCGATGAAGAGCGCAACGGATAATGCAAGTGACCTGATCGACGAGCTTAACCTGGTCTACAACAAGGCCCGCCAGGCTGCGATCACGCAGGAAATTTCAGAAATCGTCGGTGGTGCGGCTGCTGTTTGAGGCAGGCCATCGGCATATTAGGAGCTAAAGTAATGAGTGCTGGATCAATTGTTCAGGTAATTGGCGCCGTTGTCGACGTCGAGTTTGCACGCAACGAGATGCCAAAGGTGTTCAACGCCTGTAACGTGGACGGAACACAAATTGTGCTGGAAGTTCAGCAGCAGCTTGGTGACGGCGTGGTGCGCTGTATCGCGCTGGGCTCAACCGATGGCTTGAAACGTGGCATGCCGGTGAGCAACACGGGTGCTGCAATTACCGTGCCCGTGGGTGAAAAGACCCTGGGCCGCGTGATGGACGTGCTGGGCAGGCCGATTGATGAAGCCGGCCCGATCGGTGAAGAAAAACGCATGCCTATCCACCGCAAACCACCAACCTATGAAGAGCAGGCTGGTGGCAACGACGTTCTTGAAACCGGCATCAAGGTCATCGACCTGATCATGCCGATTGCCAAGGGCGGTAAAGTGGGCTTGTTCGGTGGTGCCGGTGTGGGTAAAACGGTCACACTGATGGAGCTGATCCGTAATATTGCTATTGAGCACGCAGGTTTCTCCGTATTTGCCGGCGTGGGTGAACGCACCCGTGAAGGCAATGACTTTTATCACGAGATGAAAGAAGCCGACGTACTCAGCAAGGTTTCACTGGTTTATGGCCAGATGAACGAACCACCGGGAAACCGCTTGCGTGTTGCACTGACTGGTTTGACCATTGCGGAAGAATTCCGTGATGAGGGCCGTGATGTACTGATGTTTATCGATAACATCTACCGTTACACACTGGCGGGCACTGAGGTATCCGCTCTGCTGGGTCGCATGCCTTCAGCGGTAGGTTACCAGCCCACACTGGCGTTGGAAATGGGTCTGTTGCAAGAGCGCATCACCACCACCAGAACGGGATCCATCACTTCATTCCAGGCCGTTTATGTACCGGCAGATGACTTGACTGACCCGTCACCGGCGACCACGTTTGCCCACCTGGATGCAACCCTGGTGCTGAGCCGGAACATTGCCGAGCAGGGCATTTACCCTGCCGTAGACCCGCTGGACTCGACTTCACGCCTGTTGGACCCGAACCTGATCGGCCAGGAGCATTACGATGTGGCGCGTGCCGTACAGGGCGTACTGCAACGCTATAAAGAACTCAAGGACATCATCGCCATCCTCGGCATGGATGAACTGTCTGAAGAAGACAAGCAGGTCGTTGCGCGCGCTCGCAAAGTTCAGCGTTTCCTGTCCCAGCCCTTCTTCGTTGCTGAAACCTTTACCGGCGCACCGGGTAAATACGTGACACTGAAAGACACGATCTGTGCGTTCAAAGGCATCGTTGATGGTGAATACGACCATCTGCCTGAGCAGGCGTTCTACATGGTCGGCAGTATTGAAGAGGCCGTTGAAAAAGGTGCAGACATGGCTAACAAAGAGGCAGCGTAAGCAGCCTCTTTTGAGAGAAAACAGTTATGACCAAGACTATTCGCTGCGATATCGTAAGTGCACATGAGGAAATTTTCTCAGGTGAAGTTACGATGGTATTTGCTACCGGTGTTGCCGGCGAACTGGGTATCAGTCCGCGGCACGCACCGCTGATAACCCAGCTCAAGCCAGGGCCTGTGCGGGTTCGGGATGCGGCGGGCGAAGAGCAGTTCTACTTTGTTACCGGGGGTATTCTCGAAGTCCAGCCCCACGTTGTTACTGTTTTGGCCGATACGGCCGTGCGCGGTGAGGATCTCGACCAGGTTGCAGCCGAGGCCGCCAAGGCAGAGGCCGAGCGGGAACTGGCAGATCGCACCGGCGAAATGGAAATTGCAGAAGCCCAGGCCAAGCTGGCAGAGGCGGTCGCCCAGTTGCAGGCGATGGAACGCTTGCGCAAGCGCCTGAAGCGCTGATCATCACACGCTTTGAGATAGTGGCCGGCCTCAGGCCGGCTTTTTTAGGCCGCCTTTTCATTTCACGCTATACTTTTTGTAGGGTAAACACCCCCATGGGTGATTGCAGGGTATACACGCATGTTGACAGAGGGAGTGCAAAATGAGTGAAATTGGACCTGGACCAGAAGAAAACCGGACCTCGGGGCAAGCCCCGGCGGCGACTGAATCCGTACAGCCCAAGGTAACTGAGCTGGAGCGTGAGACCAGGCAGTGGGCAATGTTTATTCACTTTTCCCTATTGGCAGGCTGGGTTGTGCCCCTGGCAGGGTTGGTCGTCCCTATCCTGCTTTGGCAAATGAAAAAGGATGAATTACCGGGTATCGTGCCGCATGCTCACGTCGTGCTCAACTGGATTGTAACGTCGCTGGTATATGCCCTGATCAGTCTGGTTCTGATGATTGTGCTGGTTGGTATTCTGGGAATAATCGCACTGGCCATTGCCACCTTGATTTTCGCAATCGTTGGTGGCCTGAAAGCCAATGAGGGCAAGGTCTGGGAGTATCCGGGGACCATTATCAAGGTGTTTAAATAATACCTGCCGGTAGTTCGTTTACCCGGTTCAGTACTGGCGTCCCATGGAAAGGATTGATCTTGCAGGTGCTGTCTCTGCGCGGGCGAAAACGGGAACGTAAAACGCGTGGCGAGCCGATAGAATCAGGGTCACTTAATTACAAGTCAAATAAATGCCAGAGCCGTTCAAGAATTTTTTCAACCCGCAACTTATTCTTGCAATGGCGTCGGACCTTGATAAAAAGTGGGCATAAAAAGGTCATGCGGGTCTTTGGTTATGCGCCACCGATAATCCGAAACACCATTGTCAATGTGATTACACCAGAGCTTGAATTTGGTGGTGCACTGGAGTTTAGTTTGTCCATGACCTCTGATTCCGGCCATGACCAGGCATTGATGATGGATTACATTATTCATCACCGCAAAGCCAATGGAAAAACCTCACCGAAAGTGTTCAAGTGGCGGATCAAGACGCTGGAAGCAAACAAAACACTCACGGTAACAAAAAAACATGTTATCAAAAAAATTACCACCCGAGTTTATTACCCAGGTGTGCACACCGTGGAGGTGATGGTAAATGGCATCTCTGTGGGGGCCGCTGATTTTAATCTGCGGATGCCATGATGACCCGGAATTAAACAGACCACGAGCACATTCGGCCTGCGGCAGGCCGTTAAGCTCAATAACAGTAAAAAATGTTGACCTGACTATAACTGTATAGCTCAGAGTTGCTTTTAACGGTGATCAGCCGTTTTAACAGAGCAGTTATCAGAAGGAGACATACAATGAGTAAAGAAATGATGAACAAAGAGAAATGGGTTTTATTGTTTCGGGCCATCGGCCTGGATGAGCAGACCATGGCGAAATGGCATAAAGAGTTTGAAGCCAGATACCCAGCGGAGCATCAGTCATTCCTTGAGTGGTTGAAAATACCAAAAGATGAAATCAGCATGATTCGTGAATGGTCAAAAGACGGACACGAAAGTGCCGCGGGGTTTTGGTGATATTATGAAATTGCTACTCAAACTTATCGGCGGACTGGTCCTGCTTGCTGTTGCTTACCTGCTGCTGTGGCCGACCCCGGTCACACCGGTTGTATGGCAACCCTCACCTGATCCCGGGCTTAACGGGGATTTTTCACCCAATGCTGACCTTGCCCAGGCGGAGCACCTGGTCAATGGCATTGGCGAAGGCCCTGAAGATGTCACGCTGGCAGCAGATGGCTATTTGTACACCGGCCTGCAGGATGGCCGCATCATGCGTTTCAGGGATGGTCGAGCGGCGGAAGCGTTTGTGAATACCGGTGGCCGTCCACTGGGGATGCAGTTTGATGTTGAAGGAAACCTGATTGTCGCAGATGCTTTCATGGGTTTGTTGTCGGTGAACGGCGATGGCGGGATAAGGGTTCTGACAGATAGCGTGAATGGCCAAAAAATGCTGTTCCCCAACGACCTTGATATAGCAGATGACGGCACCATCTGGTTCTCGGATGCCTCCACACGGTTTGATCAGTACAACTACGTTTATGACATGCTTGAGGGAAATGCCACGGGTCGCCTGCTAAGTTATTCCCCATTGACGGGTGAGACACGGGTTGAAATGAGCCGGCTGTTTTTCGCCAATGGGGTCGCCCTCGGACCTGCCGATGAATATGTGCTGGTCAATGAAACGGGCAATGGGCGAATACACAGGCTTTGGCTGAAAGGTGACAGGAAAGGACAATCCGACCTGTTTTTTGATGGCTTGCCGGCCTTTCCCGACAACCTGTCGTTTAACGGTACAGACACTTTCTGGGTGGCCCTGCCGAAGTTGAGGATGGCACGCATTGATGGCCTGGCGGCTTTGCCCTTCGTCAGAAAAATACTTTCCCGTTTACCCACCAGCCTGTTGGTGGGTCCCGATACATCTTATGGCTTTTTAATCGGCCTGGATCTGAATGGCAAGGTCCGGTACAACATCCAGGATCCTGCCGGTGGTTATAACACCGTCACAAGCGTCAATCAGTTTGGTGACAGCCTCTATCTCGGCAGTATCGCAATGCATTCAGTTGGTCGGCTGCCTGTTCCAGGTAACCACCCGTGAAGCCCGGATGAAAGCGTGCATTAAAACCCCCGATCCTGGTGATGAGTTTTATACGTCAGAAGGATGTCATATCGTTGAATTATCGAATTTGCCTGATGACCCTGATGTATCAATCGCAAGGGCGAGAGTGGAACCTGGCATAACAACCCGTTGGCACCGGCTCAGAGAGACCAGCGAGCGTTACTACATCCTTGCCGGCCAGGGTCGGGTACAAATCGGACAGCGTCGCCCACAGGCAGTAGGGCCCGGTGATATCGTGCTGATCCCACCGATGTGCCGGCAACGGATCACGAATACGGGTACGGAGGATCTGGTTTTTCTGGCGATCTGTTCACCACCGTTTTCGGTTGGCGACTACGAGGAAATTGACTAATCCATACATTTTACTTACAAACAATAAAAGGCAGAGCTTGAAGAATCGCATTATTGGCTATGATGTAGCCCGTGCTTTCGATTTCCCTCGGTGAACGGTATGGGGGTTCTGCCTGGATCCGGCCGCTCGAAGCCATGATCAGGGTTCTTGTGCGGCCGATGAATCGGAGTGAAAATTAAATCTATGAGCCTGAGTAAAGTGCGAGAGGTCAAAATTTCAAAAGAGCCGGTCGAACTCTATAAAATCCTGAAATTTGAGGGCCTGGTGACCAGTGGCGGGGAAGCAAAATCCGTCATCGCCGGTGGCCTGGTAATGGTCAATGGCGAGCCGGAAACCAGGAAACGAAAAAAGATTGTTGCAGGCGATATCATTAGCTTTTGTGATGAAACCATTTTTATTAAGCTTGCTAAAACCGATGGTGGGACCCAAGCTGATGCGTAATAAGACCATTGACGCCTGGCATGAATTTGTCAGTACAAAAAACGCGGCATTGCTCAACGAGACCCTCGCCGATAACGTGAAATTCCATTCTCCGGTGGTGCATACTCCGCAACAAGGAAAGGCCATCACCTTACACTACCTGGAGGCGGCGCATGATGTGCTTGCCAATAAAACTTTCACGTATGAGCGTGAACTGGTTGGCCAGGATTTCGCCGTGTTGGAGTTCAGCGTCGATTTAAAGGGGGTTCTCGTCAATGGTGTAGACATGATCAGTTGGGATCAGGATGGGAAAATCACTGATTTCAAGGTCATGATTCGCCCGTTGCAGGCGATTAAAATGATCCACCAGGAAATGGCAGCAAGGCTCCAGCAGAAGGCATGAAAATATGGGTAGACGCAGACGCTTGCCCCGTGGTGATCAGGGAAATCCTGTTCAAAGCGGCAGCACGCACGGAGACACAGCTAACACTCATAGCCAATCAGTCGGTGCGCATACCAGCGTCTCGCTTCATTAGTTTTATGCAGGTGATGTCCGGCTTTGATGTCGCTGACAACGAGATAGTCAATCGGCTTGACCCCGGTGACCTGGTTATCACAAGTGACATACCCCTGGCGGCCGATGTGATTGAAAAGGGGGGCCAGGTACTGAGTCCGCGCGGGGAGCTGTATACCCCTGAGAATATCAAAGCACGCCTGAACATCAGGGACTTTATGGATACCTTAAGAGGCAGCGGCATCAACACGGGAGGTCCACCGGCGCTGAGTCAGACTGACCGGAAGTCTTTTGCCGATCACCTCGACAGACTACTGACCAGGTACGAATAGATGGCCAACCTCAGTTTTTCCTCCCTTTCGATCTCGGCAGCACAAACCAGTAATCTGAACGCTCTGGGTTACAAAAAAATGACTGCGGTGCAGGCACAAAGCCTGCCGCACATACTTGATGGTAAAGACCTGATTGCCCAGGCAAAAACCGGCAGTGGCAAAACAGCCGCCTTTGGTATTGGTCTGCTGGAACGGATTAATCCACGCTACTTCGGTGTACAGGCATTGGTGTTGTGTCCAACGCGGGAACTGGCCGATCAGGTCGGCAAGGAACTGCGCAGGCTCGCCCGTGCCATTGCGAATATCAAGTTGGTGCTGCTGTGTGGCGGCAAGCCATTCGGGCCGCAAAAAGGATCGCTGGAACATGGGGCGCATATCGTGGTTGGCACGCCCGGGCGTATGCAGGATCACTTGCGCAAGGGGACTTTAAAGCTCGATGGTTTGCAAACACTGGTGTTGGACGAAGCCGACCGGATGCTGGACATGGGGTTTCTTGATGTGATTAAGGAAATTATTGCCCAGACACCAACATCACGTCAGACTTTACTTTTCTCAGCCACTTATCCGGACACCATAAAAAAGATGTGCCGCTCCATCCAGCGCAACCCAGTGACGGTCAAGGCTGAGACTGACCACAAACCCGGCGTGATTGAGCAATTGTTCTACCAGGTTAAAAAGCATGAGCGCAACAACACCCTGCTGGCATTGTTTGAGCATTACCAGCCCGCTACAGCCCTGGTGTTTTGTCATACAAAAAAACAATGCAACCAGGTTGCGGTATTCCTGCGCGAACACCGGATAGAAGCGCTGGCCATCCACGGTGATCTGGACCAGCGCGAGCGAGACCAGGTATTGGTTCGTTTCTCCAATAACAGCTGTCCGGTTCTGGTGGCGACCGACGTGGCCGCGCGCGGTTTGCATATCAGCTCAATACAGGCCGTGATTAACTATGAATTGCCCCGCGATCCCGAGATCTATATCCACCGGATCGGCCGCACCGGTCGTGCCGGGGAAAGGGGAATGGCATTAAGTATTTATTCCGAATCAGAACAATACCGTGTCAATGCGATTGAGCAATATCAGAAAAAGCCGTGTATTTGCGATGTTTATGCATCCCTGGACCGCGATCCGGGCTTTGTGCTGCAGGCACCCATGGTCACGATCCAGCTTGATGCAGGGCGTAAAAATAAAATCCGTCCAGGTGATCTGCTGGGTGCATTGACGGGCGATGCCGGACTGGCAGGTTTGCAGATTGGGAAAATAGATATTTTTGAAAGGTGCAGCTATGTGGCGGTTGAGCGTAGTGCTGTGCGGCAAGCACTCAACTTTTTGGTCGGTGGGAGAGTCAAAGGACGTAATATACGTGCGCGGAAAATTGCCTGAGCACACGTTTGCGTAGCCCGGAAAGGAAAATGACAGCACCCGCATGAAAGACATCTCACATTACCCGCCAGCGGAAGAAAAAACCAATATTATTTCTCATGCGGTCGGACTGCTGCTCGCCCTGCTCGCCCTGGTGCTTATGGTGGCACGTGCAAGCCTGCACGGAAGCATGCTGCAGCTTGTAAGTGTCAGTATTTTCGGTATGAGCCTGATCGCCTTGTATGCGGCATCCACCTGCTATCACAGTGCCAAAACTCCAGGTCTTAGAAGCCGTTTACGTATCATCGATCATGCGACGATCTACGTGCTCATCGCGGGTACTTACACGCCTTTTACGCTTATATCCTTGGGTGGGGCGGCGGGTTGGGTGATTTTTGGTGTTGCCTGGGCCATGGCACTGATTGGCGTGACCCTGAAGGTGTTTTTTACCGGAAAATTTCATCTTGTTTCAACACTGATGTACGTGTTCATGGGCTGGATAATCATTTTCGCCATCAAGCCCTTGCTGAGCAATATGTCATCGGCGGGTTTGTTTTGGCTCTTTACTGGCGGTGTGGCCTATACACTGGGGGCCATCATATACAGCATTGAGAGAATAAAATTCAATCATGCGGTATTTCACATGTTTGTTCTGGTGGGTAGTTTGAGTCACTTCGTGTCAGTGTATTTTTATGTTCTACCCACAGGTTAGTGATGTCACTGTTCGGGCCCGCTGCTTGATAACCACTTCAAGATGGTAGAAAACAAATTATCCGGCTCCACCGGCTTGGCCACAAAATCATCCATCCCTGCCGCCATGTAGGCCTCACGGTCATCGATGAAAACATTCGCGGTCATCGCCAGCACCGGCACCGCTGCATAGCCATCAAGGGTGCGTATCTCCCGCGTCGCCTGCATGCCATCCATCCTCGGCATCTGTACATCCATCAGAATCAACGCGTAGGCCGTGCTGCGTGCGCATTCAATTGCTTCCAGCCCGTCCATTGCCGTATCCACGACCAGGCCCGCACCGCTGAGCAGCGACATGGCCACCTCGCAGTTAATGGCATTGTCTTCAACCAGCAGGATGCGTGTGCCGGCGTACTGATTGTGCAACTGTACCTCGGCATCCTCCAGAACTTTGTGGTCTGTCGCTGTCTGCACGCCGTGGGCATGGCCCAGCCAGGCTGTAAACCAGAATGTGCTGCCTTCTCCCGGGGTGCTTCGTGCCCCGGTTTCGCCACCCATCAGGTGCACCAGTCGTTTGGTGACCGCCAGGCCCAGACCGGTGCCACCGTATTCACGCGTGGTGGAAACATCCGCCTGTTCAAAGGCCTCGAACAAGCCCTTAAGTGTATCGGCATCAATACCGATACCGGTATCCGTGACCTCAAAACACAGCTCTATACCCTGCTTGGTCTCCTGCACCTTATGGACGCGCAATGTTATGCGGCCGTGCCGGGTGAACTTGATGGCGTTACCCACATAGTTGATCAATGCCTGGCGCAGGCGGGTAGCATCACCGCGAAGCCAGGACGGCACATCGTCGCTTTCCACCTCCATGTGCAGGCCGCTGGCGGCAAGCTGATCTTTGAATAACGACCGGACCTGGTCAAAAATAATGTCCAGGCGGAAGTCCTCATGCTCGAGTGTCAGCTTGCCCGCCTCAATTTTGGAAAGATCCAATATGTCATTAATGATCGCCAACAGGTGAGCTGCCGACGTATCGATCTTGCTCAGTCGTGCGGCCTGCTGTGCTGTCGGTTGCTCACGCTGGAGCAGGTGGGTCAGGCCGACGATGGCACTCATGGGTGTGCGGATCTCATGACTCATATTGGCCAAAAAGGCGCTCTTGGCCTGGTTGGCTGTTTCTGCCTTTTTGCGAGCCTCAGCCAGTTGTGCGGTGCGCTCTTCCACCAATTCCTCAAGGTGATGACGATGCGCTTCCAGCTCGGTTGCAAGTTGCTTTTTCTCGGTGATGTCCTGCTTGACCTCGACATAGTGGGTGATCAAACCATCGGGCTGGCTGAGTGGTACGATGTGGGCCCATTCGATGTATTCACTGCCGTCTTTGCGTCGGTTGGTAAACTCTCCCTGCCAGGCTTGGCCACGTTTCAAACTAGCCCACAGTTCCGCGTAGGTTTCCTTCGGGGTCTTGCCCGATTTCAGGATGTTGGGATTTCCACCCAGCAACTCTTCTTTACTGTAGCCGGACGCATCAACATAGGCTTTATTGACATATTCGATCTCGGCATGGGTATTGGTAATGACAATGCTATCAGGACTCTGCTCGACCGCCTGTGCAAGCTTGCGCATTTCACTTTCCAGCTCCAAACGCTCATCGATATCCCTGACCATGGCGACAAAAACAGGCGGGTTTTCATCCATTAACTGAATATGCGCTTGCATTTGGTAACGGGAGCCATCCTTACGTTGATGGGCTGTGGTGATGACTATTTCTTTTTTCGCCCCGGAACGCAAAGGTTCAAGAAGCTCAACAAATGATTCTTGAGTGAACTCCGGCTTCAAATCCACAGGTGTCATGCTGAGTAATTCATCCATGGAATAACCAAGGTTTGTCCGCGCACCCAGGTTTACGTTGACCATACGCAACGTGCCGGCATCGAAGATATAGATCTCGTTCAGGGATTGCTCCAGCACCCTG
>VAPH01009649.1_pt1 | contig 14403 bp, 13 predicted proteins | sample 3393861 | NCBI WGS metagenome assembly VAPH01 (sample SAMN08290439, study PRJNA428436) | hydrothermal vent metagenome | isolation source: Deep-sea hydrothermal vent chimney | place: Atlantic Ocean: South-mid Altantic Ridge | reverse complement strand
TTGTTCTGGAGCCACGCCGCTTATACGCTGAGCGGGAGGAATTCGATCCAGGATCCAACTCGGTGTTACCGCTCGGTGTTGCGGAAACCGTCAAACAAGGCACCGACGTCACGGTGATCTGCCTCGGAGGCACCGTTCCAATAGTCCGGGACGCCGTAGCAGACGCCGACTGGTCGGCAGAGGTTATCGACTTGCTCACCATCGCACCGTGGGATCGCAGGACTGTACTTGCTTCGGTTGCCAAGACCGGGCGAGTAGTTCTTGTTGAAGAAGGACCGCTGGACGGAGGCTGGGGTGCGCACGTCGCTGCTGCCATTGCTACCGAGGCCTTCACGTCGCTGCAGGCGCCCATTGTCAGAGTCACGACGCCAAACGTTCCAGTTCCTTTCGCCCCAGAGCTCGAGGACCGGTTCATCCCGACACCAGCTGAGGTGACGCTACAGGTTGAAGCACTTCTCGCGAAGGGAGAACCTGCTGCGCCGTGGTGGATACGAGAAGGAGTCTTGACATGACAATGACCACCGAAGCCACGCTGCGTCGGCGAACCTCACTTGCGGAAGGGCCCATGGAACGGCTTGACCGAATGCTCGAAATACGACAGGTCGAGGACGCGGTCATCAAGCTGTTCACCGACGGCCACGTTCGGGGTTCGACACACACAGCTCAGGGCCAGGAGGCTGTTTCGGTCGCACTTGCCTCGGTACTTCAACCGGCGGACCTTGTCACTTGTACCTATAGGGGACACGGCACAGCGTTGGCTCTCGGAATGTCACCTCAGGAGGTGATTGGCGAGATTCTCGGTCGTCGAATCGGTAGTATCGGTGGGATCGGGGGTTCAATGCATCTCTCTAACCCCGAAATCGGGCTCCTGCCGACATTTGCCATCGTGGGGGCAGGTATTCCCGTCGCTGTGGGAGCGGGCATCGCTGCCAAACAATTTGGTACAGGGGCGATCGGCGTCGCCATTTTCGGCGACGGATCAACCAATATCGGCGCCTTCCACGAGGCATTCAACCTGGCCAGCGTCTGGGACGCACCAGTCCTATTCGTATGCGAGAACAACCTGTACGGCGAATACAGCCGCATCGATACGACCACCCCGTTCGAAGATCTTTATCGACGCGGCGCCTCATACGGAATCGAATCTCGAGCCGTCGATGGCCAGGATGTGGAAACACTCCGTGAGGCCTTCGCTACCGAAATCAACGCGATCCGTCAGAACTCGAAGCCTCGGTTCCTCGAAGTCAAGACCTATCGCTATGTCGGGCACTCCCGAACGGACCCGGCTACCTATCGACCCGAGGGAGAGAAGGAGCTGTGGCTCAAGCGGGATCCAATCGATCTGGCAACGAGTGAGATTCTCACTGGCGGACTGGCCGACGAGACATCGCTCGGCGACCTTCGCTCATCGGTGCAAGCGCGCGTCGATGCAGCTGTTGAGGCAGCGATGGAGAGCCCGGGACCCGATCTGGCAGCGATGTTCGCAAACGTGACGGCGGGAGATACTCGCTGATGGCCCAGCACCGTGTCAAGGTCCCAGTTGCAGGCGAATCCGTCGAGCAGATGACAATTATCGAGTGGCATGTTTCGCCTGGCGGACAGGTCTCCGAAGGCGACGATCTCGTGAGTGTCGAGGCTGAGAAGGTGGACCTCGTTATTCCGTCCCCCGTCGGAGGCACGCTCGTCGAGGTACTCGCCGATCTGGATGACGAAGTTTCGCCTGGTGATCCGCTGTGCGTTATCGAGTCTGGCTCATAACCGTGAATCCGCAGGACCGCTAGCTCTTATCCGGAGGATGGAGAACCAGTTGATGAGATACGAAGTCTACGATCTTGATGTCATGATAGATACCGCACTCGCTGCCCTCGAGCGTGGAGGTCTACCCGGGTATCCGGTCATCGATGGTCGGGTGATTGCCGTCTTGGCCACTCCCGAAAAAGGCACTTCCTCCGATATGGCAATAGGAGTCTCAGGACTGCCGCCGAACTATTCAACCACGGAGCACACACACCGCGCCGAAGAGATCGCTACCATCGTACGGGGAAGCGGCACGATCACGATCGACGACGAACCCATCCCAGTCCGCACCGGCTCAATCGTCGTCACGCCGCCCCATGCACGTCACATCACCACGTCGTCGCCCGATGAGCCACTCGTCGTGTTCTGGACATACAGTCCGGCTGGCAGCGAAGGACGCTGGCTGGAACCAGACACTGAGAATCAGAAGACGACCTGACCGACTCTATTCGTTCGGAACGGAAGCACCGGCATCAACCCTGAACGACTCGACAGCACGTAGATGCTCGATAGCGGCTCCCATGCCGCAATGCCCGACGACGGATCTGCCGCGATCAGGAAACGCGGCAAGGCAGGCGCGGTCCCGACGGACGTCGCTCGTTGTCATCTTCCCGCACCACCACCTCGAGCGGAGGTTGATCATGCCTGCGACTATCGACCGTTGGGACCGGGGCATCGGCGACGGAGGCCTCGTCGGGGGACGCTGCCGGTAGTGATGTTCGGGGCCATGCCGTGGACTGGTCAGTATTCTCCCAAGAGCAACTCAATACGGGTCGCTCGGGTAGCGGATGGCTCGAGGCATTGGGCAAATCCGTGCTCGGCTGCGACGCCCAGACCACCCATCGTCGGAGAGGTTGCTGGTTCGAGCGCCACACACGCTGTTCGCCCTAAGAACGGATACCGCTGAGCTTGGTTCTGGATCCAGATCCACAGATACGGGAATAGCTCACCGTCCCAGCGCAACGTGATCTGTCTTCTCAGGCTTGGCCACGTCAGCGTTGCGCTCGGGCTTGTTGGAGACGCGAGGAATACCTTCTCGACCCCGGTTCCGGGAAGATGGCCGACATCGACTGACCCCTCAACGACCGGAATCCGAGGCCACTGTGCCTCACCGCCAGACGGAAGGGTCATCGACTCAGAATGACTGTCCTTTGGAACTTGCAGGAGTGTGCCGGACAAAGAGAGTTCCATGTCAGCGGTGAGCGGAAAGGCCGGGTGCTCGAACCACAGGAACGGCTGCTGGATGTCCGACGTGTTTCTGATCTCCGTTGAGAGTGATACAGCGGTACCGGAACGATCCGCGACGACGCTTCTCCGTACATGGAATGATGGCGTGACTTGAGCCTCGAGACAGGCTTCGCCGTCGGCAGCGTAGAGGACGGTCCAAGGTACGCGTGAGGCCGACCCGTGGTAGCCGTGATCGTCCCCATTCACCCGGGCTGCCGACCCAGCGTTCGGAAAGAGAATCTGCCATCCCCCGTAGTAGTCGTCCAACCAGCGGGACGCATGATCTGTTGCCGGAGCGACTGTTTCCGACAGCGTCCTCAGATCACGGTTTGGTTCCACATCGAAATCCCAAAGCACTTCACCAAGCCGTTCATGTCTAATGGAGCGAATCTCTGCACCCATCGCAGGAACAAGGTCCACCGATAGCGGTCCGGCCACCAGGGTGAGGCGTTTGGAGCTCACCTGATCGACCAACCGCCATCGACGAGTAGCGCCGCGCCCGTGATGAATGATGCTCGTTCAGAGAGTAGAAAAGTTATCGCATCGGCTACTTCGTCGGGTTCACCAACCCTGCCGAGCACGCTCATTGCCGAAAGGTTACGGAGCCGTTCTCCGACGTCTTCTCCGGTTGGTGCCTCTTTGTGGATTTCTCGCGTGTTAATCGCGCCAGGCAGGACGGCATTCGCCCGGATACCGAAGGTGCCATAGTCAACCGCCACACTTCGCGTCATCTGGACAAGGCCGGCCTTCGCGGTGCAATATGCAGCGTAGGATTCGAAGACGATAACAGCACCGACTGAGGCAACGTTCACTATCGAGCCAGATCGGCGAGAAACCATTCCGGGCAGGACGGCCCGAGTCACCAGATAGGCGCCCCGAAGTGTGACGGCGAAAGATCGGTCCCATGAGGCGGGCTCAGTTTCCAATAGCGGACGTGTCTCTGCGAGGAAGGCTGCGTTGTTGACCAGGAGTGAGGGCGTCCCCAACGTTTCGACGACCTGCTGTACAGCGGCGTTGACCTGCGTTTCGTCCGACACATCACAGACAACGAGTAGCGGCGTCTCGCAACCTCGAACAGTTATCGCTCGCTCGACCTCTGTCGAAGCTTCTCGGTCAATATCGAAGATGGCTACGCGAGCTCCTGCTTCGGCTAGCGCAATCGCTGTGGCGCGGCCAATTCCGTGCGCGGAACCGGTCACTATTGCGACCTTCCCGTCCAAGTCTTCTCGCGCTCTTGGATGGCTGCTATTGATCATGGATTCGAACCGTCCAGATCGTTCTCATAGCGGTGGCGACGCCTGAGGCGGCATTTTCGTAATGGCGAAGCCTCCATCTACGCGGACGATCTCGCCTGTCACAAAGCTCGAGTCGTCACTCATCAGGAACATGACCACGGCGGCAACTTCCTCTGGTTGACCGAGCCTACCCATGGCGTGCTCTGCCAGAACGGATCCCATGTCGAAAGCACCGGTCTTCTGAGCCTTTGCGACAAACGGTGTATCGATGTATCCCGGAGCTACTGCGTTGACTCTTACTTTGTCGGCGGCCAGTTCAACCGCGAGGGTCTTCACGAGCGCCTCAATTCCGGCCTTCGCAACGACATAGGCCATCCGTCCTGGATGGCCGAAACCACTGACAGCAGAAGAAAAGGCGACAATCGAACCACCACCACTCGCGACAATCAGTCGTCCGAACGCTTGAGCACAGTAGAACGTTCCGTCCAGATGTACTCCGAGCATCTGCCTCCACTCAAGCGGACTCATGTCGAGAGCGAACTGGTAGAGATGCGTGCCGGCTGCCATGACAAGATGGCGCACAGAGCCAACCTGAGCGATCAAACCGGCTGCCCGTGCAACATCCTCCGGATCAGAGACATCGCACGCAACTTCCAGGTACCGGTCCGCAAACTCATCTGCAACGGGCGGACCCGGGTTGAGGTCAAGAGATACGCATATGATGTCTGACCGGTCAGCGAGTGCTCGTTCTATTACCTGTCTGCCGATGCCCGAGCCACCGCCTGATACAACCAACACCGTTCGATTGTCAACCACGCTCGGACACTCCGGATCGGCTCTCGCCCGCGCTCTGGCCGAAGAGGGGTGCTCCACGGACACCTACATCGAGAACAGAGATCATGGTTCCTCCCAGATTCGCCAGATAGAGTTCCGAACTTGGCCATAGCCCGAAGGCACAATTCGTTACCCGGTTCATGGTCATAGCCCTCGTATCAATCGCAACCGTGTCGATGGATCCGTCAGTCGCGATCCGCTGAATCGCATCCTCGCCGAACGACGTGACAAGTAGGTCGCCATATTCATCGAAAGCGAGACCGTCAGGCATCGCTAACAACGACCCGGGGGCGCAAACCGGCTCCAGTCGTGAATCGTGGCCATCGAGAGGAACACGGACGACGTTGTCGGCCATGGTCTGCACCACATAGAGATAGTCCCCCTGGGGTCCGATCGCGAGACCATTTGCATAGGCGAGCGGACCGTGGTGAAACACTGTGCCCTCGCTATCCCTACCGAAACGGTAGACCCTGCCTGACGGCTCATCGACAACTCCTGAATCTGATACGTAGAGTGTTCCCTCCGCGTCGAACACCGGGAAGTTCGGAAGCACTACAGATCTGCCCTCCACTCGGTCGGCGATGAGGTCGACATCGCCGTCTCTACTCACTCGAAAAATGCCGGATGGACAGCAGCAGACGCAGCTGCCGTCCAGGTCGAGGGCGACACCGAGAACCTGTGATTCCAGCAGAGCAACGACTTCAGTCTGCAGGTCCACCGGATCGATCCGGTAGACCTGACCAGCTTCGCCTCCAGTCCAAATCGAGCCATCAGTGGAGACCGCTATCCCCTCAGGGTGATCAAGGCCATCAACGAAAATGCGGGCTGGTGTATCCCAATTCACATGGACGCCGTTGGTGCGGACCGGTGCTCCGACCACATTCCCGACACCATCGCGATCGTTGCCTTCTCAAGCAGTTCTGCTGCTCCCGGCGCGAACGGCGTCATCTCCACTTCATAACCACCGACTCGATGATCTCCCACCCGTGGCAGATACTGCTTGTATCCGTTGGTGTAGCCAGAGAACAAGGTCACCGAGTACGGAGAACCCGCTTCCACGGTCGCCGCCGACCGCCAGAACGGTTCCACCGGAACGCCGGTGAGTATTACATCACCGATACCGATGGCATGGATCTCTACTGGAGTGGTCGGACCCGTGCCGACTGCTGTCACCCTATGAATATCCATGTAGGCTCGCTTGGCTGCGATAGTAAGATCGCGAATCTGTTGATCAGGGGCGCCTGCAAGCCTGGCTGCGTACAGTTCGTCCTCACGTTGCGCCGCGACGACAGAGAGACTCTCCGAGTTGCCAAGGTCTTGCTTGATAGGTAGGTCAACCTCGACGCTCAGCACGTCTACCCTTTGAGGAACCACTTCTCCACTCGCTGGCTGAGGCGGCATCAGCCACGAGCTCCCGTTGCTAGCAGTAGGCGGCGAGATCGGCTCGAAACCGGCCCGTTCCCTTAGACTCAAGGCAAGGTGCCCCACCTCGCTTCCGAGACGTTCAACATCTTCTACGCTGTCAGTGAACGTCATCCTCGGACCAACGTCCCCGGCTGCACCTTGCAGGAAGAGACACGGGGCTCCTGTGGCGCTCTCGACGATCGCCCTTGCGACGCCAGGAAAATCTGGACTTACTGCACGGTTGCCGCCAGCGAGGACCGTGGGATGGGCACCGAGTGCAATCACCGTCGCGATCGGCTCACCGTGCTTGTCGTCTAGCCGCAATACGTCGAGGTTCTTCGATACCTGTTGATCTGGTTCCGCGCCCACCCCAACTTTGCCTTTCGCAACCACGCGCCGATATATTGGCACTGCGCTCTCACCTCGTGCGTGTCGGCTCACGGCAGGGCGCATTGCACGTCCGGCTGACCTCGCGGATGCGGTCACTTGGTCTTCCATCCACTGCAGGTACGGTCCCAGCTTCTCTCGGCCGCCGCGTATCCAAATTCCGCTGATTTCGTTACTCGCGGGAGACGAGTGTGAATGCGTCGCGGACACGCGAACAGCGTGCACTGGCAGGCCAAGAGTCCCGCTGATCGCGGCGCGCAGCGCTCCGGCCTCCGGGTCGGTGAGGACACAGACGTCGAGGACAGCAATCGCTGTTACTGGTGTACCTTCACCGCCAATCACAAGCGTTTCCACTCTGAGCGACTCGTGGTTGGACTCGGAGACCTCGTGGACTTGGTTACTCCAGCCCCCCATAGCAATGCCCACGGGCGGAGTGATGTCGAGCGACGAAGCCCCTGCCCACAACTCAAGGGAGCCACCTGAATGGTGAGTTCGCATCTCAGTCACTCACATGTCGCACGACAAGATGCCATTTTTCAGCCCGAACAGGAGAGAATTGCTCGGTGGGGATAGATGCAATACGCAATTCACGTCAACCTTTCTCGCCGCCTGGCTCATAGCGACGAACACCGAACTAGTCCACCCACTGTCGTGACAACTCAAGCCGTTATATTAGATTATCCATAACGGCTTTTGGATAATCTAAGGTAGTGCAACCTGATACGGATGTCAAAGACGAAGTTTAACTATCCGGGTTCGATAGCATCCCGACGAAACTCCGGTTCCCAGTCGATTCACCAAGCCTCAACAGCAGGTCGCGGGATCGGCCGTTCGGCCGACGGAATATCGACCCCTCCGCCGGGGAAGTGGCACGCAACACTGCTCGTTGCTGGTTCTTGTCTAACGAGCTCCGGCCTCACCTCAGTGCACACCGCCTGGGCGCGATCACATCGCGTTCGGAATGAGCATCCACCTTCGAGATCGCCAGCCTCGCCGGCTCCTTCAGAAGGTTGCAGCGCAATGCGTTCTTCCCGTCCCACAGGATCAGGGATCGGAATGGATGCAATGAGCTGTCGGGTGTACGGATGCTGGGGCTGTCCGAAGACCTGCTCTCGGGGCCCTGACTCGACGATTCGACCGCGATACATCACGTTGATCGTTTCGCAGACATGGCGAACCACGGCGAGGTCGTGAGCGATAAAGACATACGACACTCCCATGTCGCGGTGGAGCCTGAGCAAGATGTTGATCACCTGAGCTTGTACTGACACATCCAACGCAGAGACCGGTTCGTCGAGCACCAATAGCTTCGGTTCCGTAGCGAGAGCCCGAGCGATGCTGATCCTTTGCCGCTGGCCTCCCGAGAATTCATGTGGGTATCGGTCAGCGACAGTGCGATCGAGACCGACCATTTCCAGGAGTTCGTGAACGCGGCCCCGTCCGCCCGCTGCCGTGTAGGTACCATGAACCTTGAGTGGTTCCGCGATTATCCGATCAATACGCATCCTGGGGTTGAGCGACGCGTATGGATCCTGGAAAACGATTTGCATCTGCCGCGTCACTTCCGGGATCTTTCTTCGATCAATACCGGGACCAAGCTCGTGACCCATGAACGAAATCCGCCCCGACGTCGGTTGCACGAGACCGATAATCATTTCGGCCGTTGTCGACTTACCGCTTCCAGATTCACCAACAAGTCCGACCGCCTCGCCTTCGTGGACTGAAAAGTCGATCCCATCTACGGCTCGGACCAGACTTGAACCGCTCCTCGACATGGCCGTTCTACCGCCGTAGTGTTTGACGAGTCGTTCAACTTGAAGAATAGTCTTTGACACGGTCGCGTCTTCGTCCAGGGTATCTTCGTCGGTCATTGCTGCAGTGACCTCACGAGCCATTCGCATCTGAATTCCACACGGTCATCTACCTCAACGCATGCCTTCTGGCGTGCCATTGCCTGGTGTAGTTTTACGTTATTACCAAACGCGTTCTCGCTATTGGGCACTGTGGTACTCTAGCGTTATGAAAGTAGATCTGCAGACCACTTCGCTAGGTGGGTACTTACCGAAGCTGGGGGAACGCTCTCCACGGGTTCGAGACACCGGTGCGTCGTTGTGTCTGGCAACTCCGTCCACTCTGGTCGGCCGTGTCGGTGAAACCGAAAACTAGGTACCGATGAATTACCCAATCGTAGGCGAGTCCCTGCTCGAGATAGAGGGACTCACAATCTCAGTTCCTGTCGTACGCGATCGAGCGAACGCGGTCAAGGATCTGAACCTCTCCGTCAGCCGAGGTGAGATTGTCGCGATCGTCGGAGAATCTGGTTCTGGCAAGACGCTGACGGCCAGATCAATCATGAACCTTCTGCCTGGGGGCGTACAGCGCGAGGCGGGGCAGGTCAGATTCCGTGGCAGAGACATAGGCGCGCTCAGCCAGCGCGAACTTCGAGCGCTACGGGGATCCGAGATTGGGATGATCTTCCAAGACCCGATGACCGCCCTCAACCCCCTGAAGAAGATCGGCAAGCAAGTTGTCGAGGCGCTGAAGCTCCACGACCGATCCTTGAGCCGTGGCGACGCTCGCGAACGAGCGACCGCGCTCCTTGCGGAAGTCTCCCTGCCCCACCCTGAAGACCGGATGAATCAGTACCCCTTCGAGTTCTCCGGCGGGATGCTCCAGCGTGTCATGATTGCCATGGCTTTGGCGAATCAGCCGTCACTTTTGATTGCCGATGAGCCAACGACGGCTCTGGATGTATCTGTCCAGGCTGAGATTCTGCACCTGATCAGAGAAGCGAGCAGGTCGCGGGATCTCGCGGTGATACTCATCACTCACGATCTGGGTGTTGCTGCCGAGATGGCAGACCGCATTGTTGTGATGTACGCGGGGCGGATCGTTGAGCGTGCGCCCATCGAGAGTTTGTTCAGCGACCCGCGTCACCCCTACACGGTGGGTCTACTTGGTTCCATCCCGAGACTCGACAGTGAGGTCGGCAATCTAAGGTCGATCGACGGTCGGCCACCTAGCCCTTGGGCTTCTCCGCCGGGATGCTCATTTCAACCACGTTGCTTTCTTGGAGAAAATGAGAACATTTGTCGATCAGACCGCCCGGAACTCACGGAAATCGAAGATCAACACTTCTCGGCGTGCCATTTCCATGAAAAGGTGGGGGGTGGCAGATTTCCCACTGCTTCGGACCGATCGGCGCCGCGCGTGCCTCCGGCGCATTGACCACAGCAGGAGCACAGGCGGCCAGCGGAACACAATCATGATCCGTTGGCGAATATCTCAATTGTGATCAACGAGGATCGTGCATCAAGATGGATTCAACGATGGATCGATCGAGGATCCATGACGTCTCTGATGCCATCTCCGGTGAGGTTGACACCGAATACGGTGATGGCAAGCGCGACCCCGGGGAAGAATGCCATCCACCAGGATCGTGAGATGAACTCCTTGCCTTGTTGAATCATCGTGCCCCATTCGGGTGTCGGCGGTGACAATCCCAAACCAAGGAAGCTGAGAGCAGCTCCAGCCAGTATCGCCGCCGCTACGTGAAGTGTGGCGATCACGAGTATGGATGGTAGAAGCTGGGGGAGGATGTGCTGAACCATGATTCTGGTATCGGAAGCCCCCGTCGCGACGGCCGCCTTGACATAGCGGACTACCTTGCCCGCGACGGTCAGCGTGCGAGTAATTCGGATGTAGAACGGGAGACCAGCAAGGGCAAGAGCCAGAACGGTGCTTCGCAGACCCGGTCCCATTACGGCAATAAGAGTGAGCGCGAGAAGAATTGCAGGAATCGCCATTGCAACGTCGACGAATCTCATGAGCGCTAGGTCCAGCCATCCTCCGCGGTATCCGATGGGCATTCCGATCGCCGTACCGACTACAGCTCCCACTGTTGCTGGCACGAATCCCATAACGAGGGTTGGTCGAATACCCCAGATGACACGACTCAAGATGTCGCGGCCGAGACTGTCGGTGCCCATCCAATGCTCCCATGTCGGGCCCTGAAGCGCTATGGGTGCGTTCGCCTTGATTGGGTCATACGGTGCGATCAGTGAGGCAAATACGCCCATCGCAACAATGGCAAGCACGATGGAGCCGCCTACAACCAAAGAGCGGGAGCTGCCCAGACGACTCAGAGCGGACCGACGACTTTGGGGCTTGTCCAGTGCTCTCAAGTCTTGTTTCGACTTCACGATGCGTCTATCCCCTCGAGTCGAATCCTGGGATCAAGGAGTCTCGAGCCGATGTCGACAGCGATGTTCACCAGGATGAAGGCAGCTCCGAGGGCGAGAATCGATCCTCGGACGATCGCCATGTCGCGCTGAATTATCGCACCGACGACTAAGTTGCCGATGCCTGCTCGTCCGAACACAACTTCGATCACCACCGCCGCGCCGAGAAGATTGCCGACCTGAAGCCCGATCATCGTGACAACTGGGATCAGCGAGTTGCGGAGGGCATGGCGATACACGATTCGGCTCTCAGACGCCCCCTTTGCCCGCGCCGTGACGGTGTAGTCGCCATAGAGCTGTTCGATCAGGCTGCTACGTACCAGGCGAGCCAGCACCGCCATCTCTGCTGCAGCGAGGGCGATGGTGGGCAGTATTAGTCCCTTGATTCCCCCGCTGCTCAAGACCGGCAGCCATCCCAGCCACACTGCAAACACCAAGATCAGCATCAATCCCAGCCAGAATTGGGGAACCGCAACGCCCAGTGAAGCGAAACCCATAACCGAAAGATCGCGAACCGAGTTCGGTTTTCTCGCCGCGACGATACCGAGGGCGAAGCCCCCGATGATCGCAAGGCTCATCGCTGCGGCGACGAGGGCCAGCGTCGACGGGAGTTGCGCAAGAATCTCTGAAGTGACGGATCGACCCGATCGGAGCGATTGACCCAGATCGCCACGAAGAAGGGCCACGAGCTCTTGGCTCAACTGCTCAACAACCGAACGATTGAGGCCGAGCGACTCCCGTATCAGGTCTTGTTGTGCCTGTGAGATGTTGGCGCCGCCAGTCATTCCGGCCGTAACCGCGTCTCCCGGAACAAGTTGCAGGATGCCAAAGAGCACGATCGACATTGCCAGGAGCACTGGCAGAGCGAGAGCGAGTCGCATGACGGCATACTTCAGCATGGCACCTCACGGTCTTGTGGGGATGGGATGCGGCGAACCGCACCCCATCCCCACGTACGCCGCACGACTAGCGGCCTACAGCGGGATTGAACCAGTACTATCCCTCAGTTCGAGGCTCCAGCAAAATACTTGTAGAAGCCAGTGCCGTCGGCGACTACACCCTGGACGTTGGGGCCCTGTGCGGTGAAGAACAAGAGTTCGAACACGGTCACCATGTAGGCCTGATCCATGACGTAAAGCTGTAGCTCAGACAAGAGTTCCGCTCGCTTCGTCTTGTCGACCTCGCTCGAAGCTCGGTCGATCAGATCGTCGACGACCGGATCGTTCAAATGGCCAGCATTCAAGGAGGTTGGTCCGAGCGCCTCTGAATGAAGGTCGCGTCTGATCGCGACCGGCGATGCGAACACGTCTCCCATCGCCGGCACGTTGTATTGGGTTGCCGATGTGTCGCTGAAGTAGTCGCCTGGTTCAGATAACACGACTTCAAAACCAGCTTCCTGGTATTGGGCCTGCATGAGTGGCACCCAGTGATTCCAGACGCTCTGGAACGGCATCGTGATGACAAGTGGTTCGCCGGCTTCGTTGTACCGTCTTCCGTCATCAGCCATGATCCAGCCTGCGTCATCGAGTAGGGCAGCCGCACGTTCAGGATCGTAGGAGTACATGTCCTCGACTGCCGGATCGTATTCAACGAAGTCGCTCGACAACGGTCCGTAGGCCGGCGGGACCGAGTTGAAGTAGACAGTTTCGATCAGCGTATCTCGATCGAAGGCGTAGATGAGCGCTCTTCGCACTCGGATATCATCAGTAGGTGGAATATTGGCATTGAGGTAGTTCATTTGTGGCATACCGGGGAGTGCCGTTCCTTCGATGGTGATGCCCTCTGCCCCCTCAAACGATTCCAGATCCTGATATGGGACCAAGTCGACGAAGTCGATCTCGCCGGTTGATAACGCGGCTGATCTTGAGCTGGCATCCCCCAGTATCCGGTACACCAACTCGTCGAGCTTTACCGGGCCCGACGTGCCAAAGAAGTCCTCGTTGCCCCAAGTCCAATCCGGATTCGGTTCGAGCACGATCTGAACACCGCGGACCCACTCCTTGAGCATGAACGGTCCGGATCCAACCGGCTCCTCAGCTGCGCCCGCACCAGCTGCAGCGATGGCAGCCGCGTTCGTGATCCCATTGCCGGGATCTGCGAGGTCGATGAGGATGTCTGGGAACGGTTCGCTGAACACGAGTTCAAAGGTCAGGCTGTCAATGACCCTAGTTTCAACGTACTTCGGCTCGAGGGCCGAGGAGGATGATCCGGCTTCACCGGACTTGAGCCGGTCGAAATGAGCCTTCACGGCAGCGGCGTCGAGTGGATCGCCGTTTGTAAATATGACGCCTTCCCTCAACTTGAATGTCACAGTCTTCGCATCGGCCGATTGTTCCCACGATTCGGCAAGGCCTGGATAGAGCTGGAACCCTTGCCCGAGGTAGACCAACGTTTCGAAGATCTGAGCTGCAACCGTTTTCTCATTCACGTTGATAGCCACGAACGGATCAAGTTGTTCCGGCTCCACATTTGTCGCAAAAATGATTGTGCCGCCGGATGGTTCCGATGTTGGTGCCGTGGTAGCGGTCGATTCTGATCCTTCGTCCGGTCCAGAGCCGTCTCCAGCATCGTCAGCGCTGCTGCACGCCGCGGCAACCAGAGCGAAAACCAGAACCAGGAACATCAATCTGGTCGATTTCTTGAGTTGGATCTTCATTGGATGGTCCTCCTGTTGCCCGATATCGACAGTCTCAGTGAATACCGATATCATGTATTCAGTTGAATATAATCAAAACTCTGTCCCTTGTCGAATAGAAACTACTCGAAATGGACAGGAGATTGCGGCTATTCCAACTGCGCTGCAGAAATCCCAGACAACCAGCAGTGTCATCCCCGATGTTCTCACACCTTCCAGCGGAATCGTCTAGTCGCGGGTCGGACGCTGACGCGAGACCCTTCGTATGCCCCGGAGAATCCTCTGCCTATGAAACCCGAGTCGGATCGTCGACAGCCCGCTGCTCTGCCGATGGCAACTGCTGGTCGACGGTTCCTTGACGACTCACACCAAACAGATCGGCCATAGCTCAGTCGGTGAGACCGGCAGAACCTCAGGCTTCTGCGTGTGTTGGGTATTCCCCGTCATACCCGAGGGAACGAGATGCATTCTCGCCAGCTTTGAGAAGTGCGGCAACGACCGGCGCCTGGTCGCTCACGAAGCGCGCAACCGGTAGAGATGCAGCGTAGGCGCCCACCGGCTGGCCGTCAGCGTCGAGGATCACGGTGCCAATACACGCGATGCCCTCATCGAACTCTTCGCGGTCGAACGCGACGCCGACACG
>VAPH01038216.1_pt1 | contig 14434 bp, 15 predicted proteins | sample 3393861 | NCBI WGS metagenome assembly VAPH01 (sample SAMN08290439, study PRJNA428436) | hydrothermal vent metagenome | isolation source: Deep-sea hydrothermal vent chimney | place: Atlantic Ocean: South-mid Altantic Ridge | reverse complement strand
GATCGACGAATATACCGCTTTTGTGGCCCGTTACGGCGCCAGGGGCCTGGCGTGGATCAAGGTGAATGACGCACAGGCCGGCCTGGCGGGCCTGCAGTCACCCATTGCCAAGTTCCTCGATGATAAAGCCTGGAATGGCATTGCTGCTCAAACTGGCGTTGAAAGTGGCGACCTGCTGTTTTTCGGGGCTGGAGACTGGCTGCAAACCAGCACCTTTATGGGCCATTTGCTGGTTCGCTGCGGGCAGCACCTGGAATTAGCAAGCGCCGGCTGGCAACCACTTTGGGTTACCGATTTCCCGATGTTTGAATGGGATGAAGACAATCATCGCTATACCGCCATGCATCACCCATTCACGGCGCCCATGGCAGATTCCGCCGATGACCTTCGTGCAGCTCCGGCCACAGCGCTGTCGCGGGGTTATGATATGGTGCTTAACGGCGCCGAGATCGGCGGTGGCTCCATCCGTATCCACAAGCCGGACATGCAGCAAGCCGTTTTTGAACTGCTCGGGATTGGCAAAGAGGAGGCTGAAGCAAAGTTCGGTTTCCTGCTCGAAGCCCTCAAGTACGGCTGTCCGCCGCATGGCGGCATTGCGTTTGGGCTGGATCGCATCGCTGCTTTGATGGCCGGTGAGGCCTCTATCCGTGACGTGATTGCTTTTCCGAAAACAACGACTGCCCAATGCCCTCTGACCGATGCACCGTCAGAGATATCAAGCGGGCAACTGGACGAATTACACATCGAGGTTAAAAAACAATGAAGTCAGGCAATCTGTTAGTTACGATTTTGGGGGTGGGCGTTTTATTGGGGCTAACAGATTCGCAGGCTGGGGAACCGAAGCAGCAACCCGCCAGGGAAGTACCGGTGGAAGTGTTTGCTGCGCATGCCCAGTACCAGAGCATGGTGGTCTCCCCGGATGGGAAGCACATAGCGTTTACCTTTGAAGAAGACAACAACGAGGTAAAACTGGCGATTGCGACCTCTGACATCAAGAAAATCACAGCCGTTTTCAGTTTTGGCAAGGATCGTCATGTCGGCAACCAGTTCTGGGCCAACAACAACCGCCTGATTATGAGTGTGTGGCGCAGCACCGGGTTTCTGGATGGCAGGCGCCTGAAGGGTAAAACATTTGTTGCCGACGTCGATGGTGGTCACCGGCAGGAGCTGCCCGCTGGTTTCCGAATCCTGTCCCGCCTCAGAAAGGACCCCAAGTACATTCTGATTGGCAAGTACGACTACAGGGACGAGGGCCAGATAAAGCTTCATAAGCTGGATATCAAGAACATCAAGACCAATTACATCGCTGGGATTCCAGCGGCGGTGAAAGGTGCACAAGTCGTCGATGTCGCCGTTGACACCAACGACCAGATCCGCTTCGCCATGGAGCGTGACCGGGGCAAAAAAGACTACGATGACGTTGATGATAGCTGGTCTTTCCACTACAAAACCGAGGACGGTAAGTGGCATCCGGTTAAACTGCAACAGGCACGTACTCCGGCGCGCTTCTTCAAACTAGGGTTTAACCTCGATAACAGCCTGTTCTACTTCGCTTCAAATTATGACATGGCAGAAAATGACACCATCGGTGTCTTCTCCCTCGACTTGAAAACAGGTGATGTTGCCCTGGTGTTCCGGCATCCTGATGTGGATGTCAGGGCGGGTATTCGTGGACCGGACGGAGAGTTACTGGGGGTTCGGTATGAGCCAGGATACCCCAAAACCTATTATTTTAATGACAAGGACCCGCGCGTCCAGGTACTGAAATCACTTAGTGCCACCTTTCCCGACCAGAATGTGTCCGTGACCAGCTATACCGAAGATGGACAAACTGCGGTTGTATCGGTCCGCAGTGACCGTAATCCCGGGGACTATTACTACTATCGTGGCGGCAAGTTGCAGTACCTGGCCAGTGTCCGTCCTGATATCGACCCTCAACTGATGGGCCGTACCGAGCCCTTCATCATGTACGCACGCGACGGTGTGAAACTATATGGTTACGTCACCTTGCCACCCGGCCGTGAAGCCAAAGACCTACCGATGGTCGTACACCCGCACGGCGGCCCGTATGGCCCCTACGACCGATGGGGGTATAACGAACAGGTACAGGTGCTTGCCAACCATGGCTACGCTGTTTTACAGGTGAATTTTCGTGGCTCGGGTGGTTATGGCACCGACTTTCAGGAGTCCGGTTATCGCCAATGGGGCCGCAAGATGCAGGATGATGTCACCGATGCCACATTGTGGGCGATTCAACAGGGCATAGCAGACAAGGACCGCATTTGTATTTCGGGTGGCAGTTACGGAGGTTATGCCACCATGGAGGGTGTGGTCAGGGAACCGGACCTGTACAAGTGCGCGATAGGCGTCGCCGGGGTTTACAGCCTGCCCTTATTCAGGAAAAAAGGGGATTACCGGCGTAACCGCGAAGCATCGGAAGTGTTTCTTGATAAATATGTCGGTAGTGATGAGGCCGAATTGCGGGCTTACTCTCCGGCCTACAATGTGGACAAGATCAAGGCGGCAGTGTTTATTATTCACGGCTCCAAGGATGTCCGGGTTCCGGTCGAGCATGCCGAAATCCTGCGTGATCAACTGGATGCGATTGGCAAGCCTTATGAATGGCTGGTCAGACCGGAAGGGCATGGTTTTACCCAGTCTGCTAATAAGGTGGTGCAGTATAAAATGATGCTCGAGTTTCTGGACAAGTATATTGGCAAGGGGCGCCAGGCCCTGGACTGAGTGGGGGCTGCACCTGTCGATCTGACACACAGGACTTTCGGCACTCAAAAAATTGAGTGCAGTTGCTATGATGGGCGCCGCTTGTGAATCACGGGGCTGCAGTTGCCCCGAACCCATCAAAGAGGACAGGACATGAAGCTCAAACATAGTCTGATTACAATTACACTGCTGTTGCTGTTGGCAGCGCAGAGTGCAGTTGCTGAAAAACCCGGTCTTGACCATTTTTTCAAGAAACCCGATTTTTCACAATTCCAGCTTTCCCCGAACGGTAAGTTTCTTGCCGGGCTTGCACCGGTCGGCACACGCCAGAATATCATCGTTATTGATCTTGAGACCAACAAAAGCCGGGCGGTAACCGCCGTATCTGAACAGGATGTCAGAAGCTTTCTGTGGGCCAATAACGACCGCCTGTTATTTTTCATGGACGATGACGGCAATGAATCCTTTGGTATCTGGGCCGTCAACAAGGATGGCAGTCAGCCGCGCACACTGGTGCAGGCGGCAGCGACCCGGCCAGGCCGCATCCAGTCAACCAACGTGATTGACGTACTTGAAAATGAGAAAAATTATGTACTGGTCAGCAGCAACGACCGGCGGGCCGCTTACCCTGATGTGTATCGGCTCAATATCATCAGTGCACGCAAGACCGTGGTGTACAGAAACCCGGGGAAAATCATCTCCTGGTTCACCGGTTGGGATGGCAAGGTGCTGGGTGGCATCTACCAGGATGAACTGGAAACGGGTTTTATGTTGCTGGACCCGAAAACGGGTGAGTGGGAGGAGATGACCCGTGCACGTTATGACGCACCTTCATTCACACCGGCGCTGTTGACCGCCGACGGCATTCACGGCTATGTCGTATCCAACCTGACGCCGGAAGGCGAGGCACGCGATAAGTCTGCACTCTACCGCTACAACTTTGAAACCCGCAAGATGGGTGAGTTGGTGTATGAAAACCCGGTGGTCGATTGCTGTGGCGTTGGAACAACCAGGAAGACCAAGGACCTGATCTCTGTCAGCTACATGATCGGCAAACCAGTGACCGTGTATCTGGATAAGCGCTGGAAAGCCATTATGGCGGGTATTAACCAGGCCTTGCCGGATACGGTCAATGCGATGACCAGCACCGACAAGGAAGAAACCATTGGGGTCGTGGTCGCCACTTCATCCACCCAGCCACCTGTCTACTACCTGTATGATTTTGCAGCGCATAAATTAAAATACCTGGCCGATTCCATGCCCTGGGTCAAACCGGAGAAAATGGCTGAAATGGTGCCTGTCGAGTTCCAGGCGCGTGACGGTCTGGACCTGCATGGCTACCTGACCGTACCCAACGGCAGTGATGGTAAAAACCTGCCGATGATCATCAACCCGCACGGTGGGCCCTGGGCCCGGGATGGCTGGGGTTACAACACTGAAATCCAGTTCCTGGCCAATCGTGGCTACGCTGTTTTACAGGTTAATTTCCGCGGCTCGACCGGTTTCGGCATGAAACATCTGTTGAGCGGCAACCGGCAATGGGGCCAGAAAATGCAGGATGACATCACCGATGCCGTTGCCTGGGCAGTGGATCAGGGCATCGCTGACAAGAACCGTATCTGCATCTATGGTGCCAGTTACGGTGGTTACGCCGCCATGGCGGGGCTGACGTTCACGCCGGATTTGTATAAATGCGGCATCAACTATGTGGGCGTGACGGACCTGCCATTGTTATTCAAATCTCTGCCGGACGCCTGAGGTGCTGCTGCTGTGGTGATGGCAGACCAGGTTGGCGATCCGAAAAAGGACAAGGCGTTCCTCGAACAGTGGTCACCATCCAACCACGCCGATGAGATCAAAGTGCCTGTTTTCATGGCCTATGGCCGGCGGGATCCGCGGGTTGTGATCGGCAATGCCAAGGTAATGGAAAAAGCCCTGAAGAAATATGGCGTCAAGTATGAATTGATGATCAAGGGCGATGAAGGCCATGGCTACCGCAAACAGGAAAACCGGTATGATTTTTATGGTCGCATGGAAACCTTCCTGGCTGAAAACCTGAAGCCGTAGCACGCCAGGACAGAAACTGCGTTATAGTCCTTTTTACCGGGGCCGGCAATCGCCGGCCCTTGGTTTCTGGGCCCACCGGGTTGACGAGATGCAGTGGTTGAAAACTGATGGCAAGCACGATTGAACACAAGCTGGACCGGGACGGTGTCACGGCAGCTTTGACTGCTTTCATATTCTGGGGCCTCGTGCCGATTTATTACAAGGGCTTGCAGACTGTGGGTTCCTGGGAGGTATTGGCCCACCGGGTTATCTGGTCGGTTCCGATCCTGCTGGTTTTTCTGGCAATCCGCGACGGCAGGACATTCTGGAAAAAGCTGCGTTTGCCGTTAAAAAGCATTGCGTGGCTGGTGGTGACCGGGCTGACGATTTCACTGAACTGGCTGGTTTTTGTGTGGGCGGTTGCAAACGACCACGTACTGGATACCAGCCTGGGATATTTCGGCACGCCGGTGGTCAATGTGGTGCTCGGCTACCTGTTCCTGAAAGAACGCCTGCCGGCGATTCAGTTGATAGCCGTCATCGTGGCTACAGCGGGCACCATTTATCTGGCCTGGTACCTGGGCAAGCCGCCCTGGATAGCGATTACACTGGCCATATCCTTCGGTATTTATGGTCTGCTGCGCAAACGCCTGCAGGTGGGGCCGATGCTGGGTTTGCTGTGGGAGACAGCCTTGATGTTCGTGCCGGCGCTGGTCTATTTGTTGTGGCTTGCATCCCGCTCCGGCCAGCAGTTTCTGAACGTTTCTGTGAGCATCGATTTGTTGCTGATCGGCTCCGGTTTTGCAACCATACTGCCTTTGATCTGGTTCAATATGGCGGCCAAGAAGCTGCCCCTGAGCATATTGGGCTTCTTTCAGTACATTGCTCCCAGCATGAGTTTCCTGCTAGCGGTGTACCTGTTTGGTGAAACATTTACGGCGGGGCATGCGGTGGCATTTGGTGCGATCTGGCTGGCCCTTGCACTGGTCTCAATTGAGCCTTTCCGACGTGCCAGGAGACGCCTGCGTGGCTGACATAGTACTCGTGCATGGTCTGTGGAACCGTGGCTGGTCCATGGCTGCGATGGCGAAGCGGCTCAGGGCCCGGGGACATGTTGTGAAGGTATTCAGCTATCCGACCCGCAGCAGGGATCTCGACGGCCACGCAGATGAACTGCATGCATTTATCAATACAACCGAACTTGAGGGGCTACACCTGGTCGGCCACAGCCTGGGAGGCCTGGTTATTCTGAATCTACTCAGCCGTTATGATGATGTGCCGCCGGGGCGGGTGGTGTTGATGGGCACGCCGGTCAGGGGCAGCCGGGTGGTCAGGCGCCTGGAGCATATGCCGGGGCAAAAACTGATATTTGGGAAAGCCGCTGGGGACCTGTTGAAAGGATTCCGGCAACCACCCGACAACCGGCAAACCGGTATGATTCGGGGTACACGCGCGGTGGGGCTCGGGCGGGTTTTCGGAAAGTATGACGAGCCCAATGACGGCAGCATCGCGGTCAGCGAGACGCAGCTTGAGGGACTGAAAGACAGCATCGAATTACCGGTGGCGCACTCTGAAATGCTGCTTTCTTCTGAAGTCGTAAGGCAGGTTGAAGCATTTTTGTTGCACGGTAAATTCAATCACGACCGTTAAATGGCGGCGGGTAAATGACCCACTTTAGCCACCGGATTGGCAGGTTTTCGTGATAATATTCCTGCAATCGTTTATCCGGTTCCCAAGGTAAAGAATTTATGGCAGGTCATTCCAAGTGGGCGAATATCCAGCACCGCAAAAAAGCGGTTGATGCCAAGCGCGGCAAAATATTCACCCGTATCAATCGGGAGCTAACCGTGGCCGCACGCCAGGGTGGTGGTGACCCCGATTCCAACCCGGCGTTGCGCCTGGCGATCGAAAAAGCCAACGCGGCCAATATGCCGAAGGATAATATTGAACGGGCTATCAAGAAAGCCACCGGTGATCTTGAAGGTGTCAACTACGAAGAACTCAAGTATGAAGGCTACGCCCCGGGTGGTGTGGCCGTGCTGGTCGAATGCCTGACCGACAACCGCAACCGGACGGTGGCGGAAGTGCGCCATGCCTTTACCAAGTATGGTGGCAACCTCGGTACCGATGGTTCCGTCGCCTATTTATTTACCAAGATCGGCGTGCTGAATTTCGCTCCGGGCACCTCCGAGGACGCGGTCATGGAGGTGGCGCTGGATGCCGGTGCGGAGGATGTTGTCGCCGAAGAAGACGGCTCAATCGAGGTGATCACGACACCTGAAAGCTACACCACAGTGGTCGAGGCGATGCATGCCGCCGGCCTGACACCGGAGAATTCAGAAATTACCATGCGGGCCAGTCTCGAAGTGGCGCTTGATGTCGAAACCGGCGAGAAAGTGCTGCATTTCCTGGATGTGCTTGAAGACCTGGATGACACACAGAACGTATATTCCAATGCTGATATTCCCGCCGAGGCATATAGTTGACGCGATGAGTAATCGCATGGAATCAGGCTAATCGAATGCGCATTCTCGGCGTTGATCCTGGTTCGCGAATGACGGGTGTCGGCATCATTGAAGTTAACGGCGACCGTGTGAGGCCGGTGTACTATGGTGTTATCAGGGCAGGTGACGGTGAGTTTACCGAACGCCTCGGCTGCATATTTTCCGGTTTACAGCAGTTGATCAGGGAACACCATCCGGAGCAGGCTGCCATTGAAACAGTTTTTGTTGCCCACAATGCCGCCTCAGCGATCAAGCTGGGGCAGGCGCGCGGTGCGGCCGTGTGTGCGGCGATTTCCTGCGAAATACCGGTATCGGATTACAGTCCGCGCTCTGTAAAACAGGCTATTGTCGGCCGTGGCGGGGCCGATAAAACACAGGTTCAGCACATGGTGGGTGTCTTGTTGGGAATCAGAGAACCCATTCAGAACGATGCAGCCGATGCGCTGGCAGTCGCTTTATGCCACCAGCACACGTCGCAAACGCTGGCCCGCATGGCGATGATGCAGGGGTAAGGGAATGATTGCACGCCTGTCAGGTATATTGCTGGATAAGACGCCGCCGCATTTCGTCATTGATGTCAACGGCATTGGTTATGAGGTTGAAGCACCCACGGGTGTGTTTCTCGACCTGCCGGAAAATGGCCAGCCGGTGGCGATCGTGATACATCACCATTTCTCCCAGGACAGCCAGACCCTGTATGGATTTACGTCCGCCACCGAGCGTGAATTATTCCGTAAACTGCTGAAGGTCAACGGCATCGGTGCCAAGCTGGCGTTGACGATATTGTCGGGCGCAAGCGGCGAGGAACTGAGCCGTTACGTGACCACCGCCGATGTTGCTTCGCTCACGCGCATACCGGGAATCGGCAAGAAAACGGCAGAACGCATCATCATTGAATTGCGTGACAAGCTGGGTGGGTTTGACAGCAGTTCTGCAGCTAGGTCACCGGCAGCCGGGGGGCTGAGTGCCAAGCCGGCCACTGAGGCCAGCCATGCGCTGGCCGCACTGGGCTATAAGCCGGCGGAGGTCAGCCGCATGATCAGTGCAGTGGCTGAAGCAGGCATGGATGCGGAGGAGATTATCCGCAAGGCATTAACGACCCGCGTGAAATTGCATGAATGAACGGGCCATGAGTGAAACAGACGAACGCATCGTAACGCCGATGGACACACCGACAGATCGGGCGGTGGAGGCCAGCCTGCGGCCCAAAACGATGGACGAGTACATCGGCCAGCCAGCCATGCGTGAAAAAATGTCGATTTTTCTTGAGGCGGCCCGCCGCCGCAACGAAGCGCTGGATCATGTACTGATTTTCGGCCCACCCGGCCTCGGCAAAACAACGCTGGCCCATGTTATCGCGAACGAAATGGGCGTGAACCTTCGCCAGACTTCCGGCCCTGTGCTCGAGCGAGCCGGCGACCTGGCGGCACTGCTGACCAACCTGCAGCCTGGCGATGTGCTGTTCGTGGATGAAATCCACCGTCTGTCGCCGGTGGTTGAAGAGGTGCTGTACCCGGCGCTGGAAGATTTCCAGATTGATATCATCATTGGTGAGGGTCCTGCAGCCCGTTCCATCAAGCTGGATTTGCCACACTTCACGCTGGTGGGCGCCACCACCCGCGCCGGCCTGTTGACCTCACCTCTGCGTGACCGCTTCGGCATCGTCGAGCGCCTTGAGTTTTACAGTGCACAGGAATTGAAGCAGATCGTGACACGCTCTGCCGGCATCCTGGACATCGAGTGTGATGAGGCAGGCTCCATGGGCATTGCCAGCCGCGCACGCGGCACACCGAGAATTGCCAACCGGTTGTTACGGCGGGTGCGGGATTTCGCCGAGGTCAAAGGTGATGGCTTGATCAATGCCGCCATCGCGGTGGGCGCCATGGATATGCTCAAAGTGGATGAATCCGGTTTTGACACCATGGACCGGCGCCTGCTGAGGTTGATCATCGATAACTTTGACGGTGGCCCGGTGGGCATTGAGAGCATTGCCGCCGCGTTGTCTGAAGAACGCGGAACGGTGGAAGATGTGCTTGAGCCCTTCCTGATCCAGCAGGGTTATATTACCCGCACATCAAGAGGCCGCATGGTGACCGCCAAGGCCTACCGCCATTTTGGCCTGGAAAAACCAACGGGTGCCGGGGATGATCTTTTTTAGGGAATCAGACCTGTACAAGAACCAATAACGCAACTGTCTGTCTGGAATGTAGGCGTGTAACGGATAGATCAGGGTGGAGATAAATAATGACAAATGACTTTCAAATCTGGCAGCTGATATTACAGGCAAGCTGGACGGTAAAAATTGTGTTGCTGATTTTACTGGCAGCATCGCTGGCATCCTGGATGATAATTTTCCGCAAACGCCAGATGTTATCTGCGGCTGAGAAAGGTGCAGACGGTTTTGAGGAAAGGTTCTGGTCGGGTACCGACCTGAGCCGGCTGTATGAGTCGATCAGTCGCAACAAGGCCGAAACCAGCGGCATGGAACGTGTATTCGAAGCGGGGTTCAGGGAGTTCTCGCGCATGCGCGAGCAGGGCCGGATGACGGCAGGCGTACTGGTGGAAGCCGCCCAGCGGGGTATGCGCATTGCGCTGGCCAAAGAAACCGACCGCCTTGAGCTTCACCTCAGCTTCCTGGCCACGGTTGGCTCGACCAGTCCGTACATCGGCCTGTTCGGAACCGTCTGGGGCATCATGATTGCCTTTCACCAACTGGCTAACGTTAACCAGGCCACCATTGCCATGGTTGCGCCGGGTATTTCTGAGGCGCTGATCGCGACAGCCATGGGTCTGTTTGCCGCCATCCCGGCAGTCATAGCCTATAACCGCTATTCCAACCAGGTGGAGCGGCTGGAAATGCGCTACGACAATTTCACTGAAGAGTTATCCAGCATATTGCAGCGCCAGGCGCTCTCGCTGACGGATGCCTAGAGGGTAACGAAGCGATGCGGAGCAAACGCAACAAACGCCAACTAATGGCTGAGATCAACGTGGTGCCGTATATCGACGTCATGCTGGTGCTGCTGGTCATTTTCATGATTACCGCGCCGTTACTGAATCTGGGTGTGGAAGTTGAATTGCCCAAGGCCAATGCAGAACCGCTTGAAAGCCAGCGGAACCAGGAACCGATGGTGGTCACCGTGCTTAAAAATGGTGACCTTTACCTGAACGCCGGTGGTGGGGATGATGGTGCCGGCAGCGGTCTGATCGATGCCGAAACGCTGGTGGAAACCGTGGCCGCGATCGTGCGCCGCAACCCGGATATACAGGTGCTGGTCGGCGGTGACCAGGCGGTGGGCTACGGGCATATTTACGACGCGATGGTGTTATTGCAAAAGGCGGGCGTGAGCAAGGTGGGCCTGATGAGCGACCCGCTGGACAGCGTCGAAGGCGGCTGATCACGCCGTGCAGGATTTTTGGGCACGCAGCAGGGCCTTCGGGCTGACTATCGCTGTCCATATCATCGTGGTTGCCGTTGTTGTGTTCGGTACGATGGACTGGAAACCTTTTCGCCCACCGATGCTGACCGGCCTGTCCATAGAGGCCGTCATGGTGGATACTACTGCGCTCAAAAAACGCCGTGAGCAGGCCAGGAAGGAAGCGCAACAGGCGGTTCAACGCCAGGCCGAAAAAGAACGCCGCGAAAAGGAACTCAAGGCCCGTCAGGAACGACAGGAAAAGGAAAAACGCGCGCGGGAGGCAGCAGAGAAACAGCGGCTGAAGGAACTGGCAGCGAAAAAGCGTCAGGAAGATATGCGTCTGCAAAAACTGCGTGAGAAGCAGGTGCAGGACAGGAAAGAGCGCGACAGGAAACGTAAAGAGGAATTGGCGCGACTGCGTCAACAACGCGAAAAAGCTACCAGGGAAGCCAGGATTGAAGAAGAACGGCTGAACCAGCTCAAGGCGCGCAGGCAGGCAGAAGCTGAAAACCAGCGCCAGGCAATTGCCGCTGCCGACCTGCAACGCCAGGTGGATGCCGAAGCCCGTGCGGGCAAACTGGCTTCACTGGAGCAACAATACAAGTTTGCCATCCAGACGCAGGTAACCAATAACTGGTTGCGACCCCCCACGGCGCGAGCGGGATTGCGCTGTACACTGAGAATCCTGCAGATTCCCGGTGGTGAGGTGATTTCAGCTACCATTGCAGGATCATGCAATGCCGATGAGGCGACCCGCCGTTCGCTGGTGGCTGCAGTGGAGCGGGCGGGCACGTTGCCTTACCGTGGCTTTGAAGATGTATTCCAACGCGAAATTGATTTTCTATTCAAATATGACGGTGATTAAGATTATGCAAAAAGTGATGTACGCCCTGGTGCTGCTGCTGTTTTCGCAACTTGCGCAGGCCAAGCTTGAGATTGAAATCATCCAGGGCAATGCCAGCGCTCTGCCCATTGCTGTCATCCCGATGCAATGGCGTGGATCAGGCCCACCGCCAATCACCAATGTTGCAGAAGTCGTGTCGTCGGATCTGTACCGCTCAGGCCTGTTCGCGCCGCTGGCAGACGAGGATATGGTCGACCGGCCGGTGGACGCCGAATCCATACGCTTTGGCACCTGGCGATTACTGAAGGTTGATTACGTTGTCATCGGCTGGGTCAATGATGCACCCGACGGCAATGGTTATGACATCTTTTACCAGTTGTTTGACGTGCATACGCAGGAGCGTTTGCTGTCACAGATTACGTCAGTGGGCCTGGGTGATCTGCGCTTCGGATCGCACCGTGTGGCCGATGCAATCTACGAAAAACTGACCGGTGTGCCGGGCGCATTCTCAACCAGGATCGCCTATGTCTCGGCAACGGGCGAGGGAGACGAGCGGACTTTCGAATTATTTGTGGCCGATGCAGACGGCTTTAATCCACAGCCGGTTGTCGGCTCCCCGGAGCCGTTGTTATCACCCAACTGGTCACATGACGGCAAGCGCCTGGCTTATGTGTCGTTTGAGAAAGGTAATTCGGCCATCTATATACAGAATGTTGCCACCGGTGCACGTGAACTGGTGTCGTCAGGCAAGGGCATTAATGGGGCACCGGCGTTCTCTCCGGACGACCGTTACCTGGCGCTGACATTGTCCTATTCCGGTAACCCGGAAATTTATATCAAAGACCTGGCCACCGGCCGCAATCGTCAGATTACAGACCACTGGGCCATTGATACCGAGGCGGCCTGGTCACCCGACGGAAAGTGGATTTATTTCACCTCTGATCGCGGTGGCAGACCACAGATCTACCGGGTGGCGGCGAGTGGCGGCAAGGCGACCCGAATTACCCGTGAAGGCGATTACAATGCGCGGGCAACAATTTCGCCGGATGGAAGCCGAATTGCTGTAGCACAAGGACGGGGAAACGAGTATCGTATAGCCATACTGGAACTGGAAACCGGGCGCATGCGTACCCTGACCCCAGGGGTACTCGATGAATCACCCAGTTTCGCGCCGAATGGCAGTATGATTCTGTATGCAACCCGCGAAGGAATCAGGGGTGTCCTGTCTGCGGTCTCGGCTGATGGTAATGTGCGTCAGCGATTGATTTTGACGGAAGGTGACGTAAGAGAACCCGCGTGGTCTCCTGTTATCAGGTAAACTTGGCACCCAATCCGCTTTTGCGTTTTAAAAGTAATTTTCTGGAGGAAATAAATGAATACTATGTGGCGCTTTCTGCTTGCCCTCGCCATAGTCGGCACGCTTTCGGCTTGTAAAACAACCGAACCTGAACCTCAACCTGAACCTGAACCCGTTACCGAGACGAAGCCTGCGCCAGTTGTAGAAGAGGCGACAACGATAGCTGCTCCGGACGCGCGTGATTACACCGATGCCAGAAATTTTGATAACAGCGAAAGCCTGTTATCCAAGCGAGTTGTTTACTTTGACTTTGACAAATCTGAAGTCAAGGCTGAATACCGTCCAATCGTTGCAGCGCATGCTGCTTATATAGCCAGTCACAGAAGTGCACGCGTAACCCTGGAAGGCCATGCAGATGAGCGCGGCACCCGCGAGTACAACCTCGGTCTGGGTGAGCGCCGTGGCAACGCTGTTTCCGGCCTGCTTTCAGCCGCCGGTGCCATGGGCAGCCAGTTGAACATCGTCAGCTACGGGGAAGAACGCCCTGTATGCCGGGTAAGTGATGAAGACTGCTGGCAGAAGAACCGTCGCGTGGAGATCATTTACACCGCGAGATGATGATGCGATTCCCGCACAGGACAGCAAGCCTGATGGCCGGCCTTGTGCTGGCCATCTTCGTTTCAGTACCGGCTGCTGCTCAGCAAGGTAACCAGGCGATGGTGAATCTGGTTATCCAGGTTCAGCAGTTGCAGGACGAAGTGCGGATGCTCACCGGTAAGATTGAGGATCAGTCCATGGAGATCGAGAACCTCAAAAACCGGCAACGGGATCAGTACCTTGACCTGGATCAGCGCATCAATGCACTGCGCAGTACCTCACCCGGACCCATCGTAACCCGGCCTGTGAATGCAGCGGGTAGTGTGACAACCGCAGGCGCGATCAATAACAACCAGTCGCCGGCGCTTACGCGAAATGATGTTCGCAGCGAAGACAGCCCCGAGGTGCGGGCACCGTCGGACAAGCCGCCTGCCGTCACTGCATTGCCGACCCCGGATACACAGGCACGTGTGATGCCGGCCTCCCCGGAAGCAGAAAAACAAGCTTATGACCGTGCTTTTCAGTCATTGAAAGCGCTGGAATATGCAGATGCGGCTGAGTTATTTCAGGCATTTGTACAGCAATACCCCAACAGTGAGTATGCGGATAATGCGCAGTATTGGCTGGGTGAGTCCTACTACGTGACACGCAATTACGATCTCGCCCTGGAGGCATTCCAGAACCTGTTATCCAGGTATCCGGACAGCCCCAAGGTCGCCGACGCCTTGCTGAAAATTGGCTATACCTATTACGAACTCAAGCAGTGGAACGAGGCGCGTGCTGCGCTGGAGCAGGTACAGCAGCAATACCCGGGCACCACGCTTGCCAGGCTCGCCGGCAGTCGCCTGAGAAGCCTGAAGCTCGAAGGGCATTATTAATCAAGAACCCGCTGTAGGAGGGACCAGCTATGCTGGTCGCGAAGGGTTTTGTAATCTGATAGGTTGAAGTATCGCGACCAGCGTAGCTGGTCCCTCCTACAGCCGGTTCTTGATTAATAATGCCCTTC
>VAPH01025839.1_pt1 | contig 14438 bp, 13 predicted proteins | sample 3393861 | NCBI WGS metagenome assembly VAPH01 (sample SAMN08290439, study PRJNA428436) | hydrothermal vent metagenome | isolation source: Deep-sea hydrothermal vent chimney | place: Atlantic Ocean: South-mid Altantic Ridge | reverse complement strand
CTGCACGAAACGAGGGCAAGCCCCGACACCGCAAAACCCTTGGGGCTACGACGATTCCCGGGGATCGCCGACGGTCACCTCGCGGATCCAGGCTGAAGGGGGGACCGCGAGCCTGCTACTCCGTACCGTCCCACAGCGAACCGTCGACGCGCCACTCCGGGGCCTGTCCCCACTGCTCTTCGTAGACGACCTCGTGGACGGGAGCGCGTTTGGCGAGGCCCCAGCGCCCGAGCGGGTACCCACACGGGATGGCTGCCGCGTTCTGCCAGCCCTTCTCGAGTGGCACTCCAAGAAGCTCGGCGACCTCTTTGGATTTGAAGATCCCAAGTACGGTCGTGATCGTCGTTCCGATCCCGTGACCGCGAGCCGCGAGCATCAGACTCCATACTGCGGGGTATATCGATGCCCCCGATGGATCGTTGCGGGAGTACGGGAGAACGACGAGCGGCACACTCCCGAAGTTGTCCGCAAGCCACTGCGCTGAGTTGAGGACGCGTTTGGTCGCTTCGTCACCGCTCGCCTCGGCGGCTTCCTTCTTCCCCTTGTAGAACGTTTCGTTCAGTTCTTGCCATGCTTGGGAGTACAGCTCTCCGAGACGTGTGATCTTGTCTCGGTCGGTGACGGTCAGCCACCGCCAGTTCTGGGTGTTGCCACCAGAGGGCGATCGAATGGCTGCATCGAGCATCGAGCGGACGATGTCGTCGGGTACCGGGTCGGAGGAGACGCGGCGCATAGCGCGCGTCGTGTACAGGGCTTCGTAGAGATCCATGGTGGGAACCTACCCTGTTGAACGTCGCCACACAATCGTCGGAAGGGTCTAGGAGGCCAGCGACGCCAGAACGGCGAACGCGAGGAGGTTGAGGGCGGTCCACGCCACGACGACGACGACGTACCGCCTCATCCACGTGATCCACTCAGCCACACCCCTCGTCAAGGCCGTTCCTGCGAGGAACCAGAGGGGGAGACTCGTGATCACGCCGAACACGAGCACCGTGAAGCGGGTCACGTCGATGAAAGAGAACGACAGGACCCAGGTCGTCGGCGCGGCTACGAGAAACAGGAACGATGCCGCCATCGTCGCTGCGAACTCACCGACGTCCCCCGACCTTCGGAACCCAACAGAGATGGCGATCACGACGAGCGCCAGCGGATACGACAACGCGACAACACCGCCGAGTAACGGCGAGATGGTCTGACGTCGGGGAGCGAAAGAGACATCCTTCTTCACGGTCCATCAGCGTACCGGGTTGTCTCGTCCTCACGCCACGGCACCAGGGCATCACTACCATCTGCGCCAGGAGGTCACATGCCAGATCGACTCGATTCCAACGCCGTCAAGATCATCGAGATCATGGGTGTTTCGACGAAGAGCTACGAGGAAGCCCTCGACCACGCCGTTGCGAAAGCTGCAGAGAGCATCAACGGGATAGCGAACGTCGAGATCGTGAAGCACTCGGCCACGGTCCGTGACGGCAAAGTCGTCCGATACGAAGCCACCGTCAAGCTGTCGTTCGTGGTGCGGTAGACCCCAGGCAGACCTTTCAGCCCTCGGCGAGATCTCACAACGCCCGTGTGACGTACACGGGGATCATCCTCTTGCGGTACCGGGACGTGAGATCCGTGTTGTTGAGCGGGCGTGCGAACTTCCGTGCAGCCTCGGCAGCCTCGGTGATCGCCTCCGGGCCGAGCCGACGGCCGACGAGGATCTCTTCTGCCTCGGGTACCCGCAGGGGCGAAGAGGCAACCGAGCCCAGCACGATTCGACTCGCGGTGCATACCTGATCGCCATCGAACGAGGCGGCGACGGCAACACCGAGAATCGGGAAATCGATACTCCCTCTGCGGCGCAGCTTCCGGTAGCTCGCCCGCAGGTCGGAAGAAGGTCGAACGATGACCCCGGTGATGATCTCGTCGGCCCCTTTGGCCAGATGCGCCAATCCATCGTTGCGGTAGAGATCCTCGAGCGGCATCGAGCGGGGGCCCTCGGGCCCCACGAGTTGCACCTCGGCTCCGAGTGCAACGAGTACCGGGGCGAGGTCGGAGCTGCTCACAGCCCAACAGTCTTTCTTTGCCGGGGCGACCCAGCATGTGTCTCCGCCTGCCTTCAGGCACGGTTCGGCGGCCTCGCGCCATGTCTGGGGGATGTTCAGCCAGTTGCACCGCGTGTCGACGCAGAGGTTGCCTCCGATCGTGCCCTGGTTCCGTATCTGAGGTGAAGCGACCGTCCTCGCTGCCTCCCTCACGACGAGTGGGATCGATTCGTGCTCTGCCAACGAGGACAGCGTCGTCAGGGATCCGATGTGCAGCGATCCATCGGACTCGACACGCACGCCGGCCATACCCGGAATCCGACGGAGGGACACGATCGTGGCCGCATCCGGGTACTGACGTCGTTTGAGGTTCGGAACCAGATCGGTTCCGCCCGCAGAGAGCATCGCACCATCGACTGCAAGGAGGGCTACCGCTTCGTCGAGCGTCCCGGGAGCTTCGTGATGCAAGGGAGGAAGCCGCAACATCAGGCCCTCACCCCCTCTGGTGGTGGATCCACCGGCATCGGGGAACGGAACACGTATCGCGGAAGCACCGACGGCCCGACTCTGCCCTCGCCACCCTTGGCGAGATCGTCGAGTGCGGACAGAACGGTGTCCGGACGAAGTGGCACCTGGTCGACACGGACACCGAGCGCGTCGTAGAGGGCGTTCACGACGGCCGGGATGACCGGAAGGAGTGGTCCCTGGCCGACCTCCTTGGCGCCGAATGGGCCCTCGGCGTCGAGGGACTCCACGATGATGGACTCGACATCGGGCATCTCGAGGACGGTTGGAATCTTGTAGTCGAGAAGGGACGGCCCGTCGTGCAGTCCACCACGGAACGCCTGCTCCTCCATGAGCACCTCGCCGAGAGCCATGTGGACGCTTCCCTCGATCTGACCCCGGACGAGCAGCGGGTTGATCGCACGGCCCACGTCGTGGGCGAGCCACACCTTGTCGACCGTGACGTGCCCCGTCTCGGGATCACACTCGATCTCGGCAACGGCAGCAGAGTATGAGTACGCAGGTGATGGCCCGACGCCTGCACCCCGGTAGTCGCCTTTGATGTCCTTCGGTGGTTTGTAGGTCCCGGTCGTCACGAGAAGCCCCCACCTCGCCTCGGCGATCCTCACAGCGTCGGCCCAGGGGATCTCACGATCACCGGCCAGCACGACGCCTCGACCGATCGTCACGGCATCGAGGTCGATGTCGAGGTCGTCGGCAACTGCCGAGAGCACGAGATCGGCAAGTTTGAGGGCCGCTTCGAGGGCAGCGTTCCCTGCCATGAACGTCACCCGACTCGAGTAGGACCCGAGATCGACAGGCGTGAGATCGGTGTCGGCGGTGATGAGTGCCAGTTCGGATGGGTCCAGACCGAGAGCCTCACCGACCACTGTTGCAAGCATCGTGGTCGATCCCTGGCCACAGTCCGCAGCCATGGAAAAGACGGTGACGCCTCCTCCACGGTCGACCTTGATCATGACCTCGGATTGGGGCATGTCGTTGAAGTAGATCGGCAGACCCGCTCCGGACATGTACGCACCAACGGCGATCCCGATACCCCGCCCTGGTGGAAGACCTCTGTGCCTGGCAGCGAACCCGGATGCCTCGACGACGCGGTCGATGCACTCGCCGAGTCCGCAACTCGTGATGCGAAGGTGGTTCACCGTGGTCGTGTACGGCTCGACGAGGTTCCGTTTCCTGATCGTCACCGGGTCGAGGCCGAGGTCTTCGGCGGCCTTGTCGAGATGTACCTCGAGGCCGAACCGCCCCTGGGGTGTGCCGTGTCCACGCTTCGGCCCGCATGCAGGCTTGTTCGTGAAGAACCGCGCCCCCTGGAACCTGTAAGCGGGGATCCGGTACGTCGTGGTCTGGAGCTGGCCCGTGTACAGGAGCGACGCCGCCCCGTAGCTGCCGTAGGCACCACCATCGAGGAAGGTCTTGAACGCCATGGCCGTGATCTCGCCATCGCTCATGAAGCCGGTCTTGACCCACATGAGAACCGGATGTCTTCCACGATGTGCATAGAAGACCTCCTCCCTGGTGAGCACGGTCTTGACAGGTCGACCGGTGATCAGCGCCAGACGCGCCGTGACGAGTTCGTGTGAGAAGACATCGGTCTTGGCACCGAACCCACCACCCGTCGGGTTCGCCGTCACCCGGATACGGCCCTCAGGGATCTCGAGCACCTTCGACAAGATGCGGTGGAGGTAGTGGGGTACCTGGGTGGCGGAGAACACATGGAGACGTCCGTCCTCCTCGACAACAGCAAGCGCCGCGTGCGTCTCGAGCGCCGCGTGGTTGTTGCCCTGATAGAAGAAGACGTCTTCACGGATGTGGTCTGCGATCTCGAACCCGGCGTCGACGTCCCCGAACTCGAGTGACATCTCACGATCCCTGTTGTCACGGGGCTCATCTCTGTGCATCGGTTCGTCGACGACTTCGACGGCATCATCGATCCCGGTGATCAGCGGGAGCGGTTCGTAGACGACTTCGATGAGGTCTACAGCGCGCTGTGCGATGTCCGGATCGTCCGCGGCGACGGCGGCGACCGGATCACCGACGTGACGAACCTTGTCGACGGCGAGCGCGTGCTCGTCCTGACTCACGGGGAGAAGGCCGAACGCAACGGGCATGTCGGCTCCGGTGAGGACCGCATGGACCCCGCTCAGGGCAACGGCAGCAGAAGTGTCGATGGACCGAATCCTCGCGTGCGCCTGTGTGGAGCGAAGGATCTTGCCGTGAAGTGTTCCCGGATACGAGACATCGTCGGCGTAACGTGTCGTCCCCGTCGCGTGGGCAAGGGCGTCGACACGGGGGGCAGATCGCCCGACGATCCCGTGGTGCGGATCGATGGTCACTCGCCGACCTCACTTGCTGCAGCGACCGCTCTCACGATGGCGAGGTACCCGGTACACCGACACATGTTCCCTGCGATCGCTTCCTTGATTGCGTCGTCGCTCGGTGAAGGGTCGCTGTCCAACAGCGCCGTTGCGGTGAGGACCATGGCCGGAGTGCAGTAGCCACACTGTGCTGCACCGTACTCCCCGAAAGAGCGTTGGAGCGGAGCAGGATCACCGATCGAACCGACACCCTCGATGGTGATGATCTCTGCATCCTGGGTTTCGACCGTCAGTGTCAGACATGACAGGATCGGAGCACCATCGACAAGGACGGTACAAGCACCGCACTCACCGAGCTCACATCCATGCTTCGTCCCGGTGAGGGAGAGATCCTCTCTCAACGTCTCGAGCAGCGTTCGGTGAGGAGCAACGAAGAGACGGCGAATCACGCCGTTGACGTTCAGTACCACCGGTTCCATCGTCTCTCCTGCTCCAGACCGAGCCATCGTAGCGCACCGACTCGTACGCCAGGCTGCCAACCGATATCGTCAGGTGTTGGGGATCTGGATGTACTCGAACTCGACCGGCTGTCCACCGATGCCCTTCTGCGGCGGTGCGATCCATGAGGCGAACTCACCGGGGGTCGTCACCTGCTGCATCAGGTCCTCGATGAACACCCTGTCACCTTCCGTCGGCAGATAGTCACCGCGGCAAGACTCCCACGTCGCCTCGTCTGTCACACCACCCTCCGGTGTCACCGCAAGGCCGTTGAACTCACCGATCTGGCGATGGAATGCAACGTGTGGGAGGGCGAGTTCGAACTCGATCCCTGCCTGGGAGATGTAGCGGTTCCAACGCTTGACGCCGCCTGCACAATCGTCGACGTAGTCGTCCCTGAGCCTCGCGTTGAGGGCGTTGAGAGCAGGGACTTCGATGCTTTGGAACTCCCCATCGACGAGTTTCGTCACCGGATAGGTCGAGTCGAGTAGCTGATGATCGTCGTCGATCGCCGTCTCGTGATAGCGGCCTTTGAGGCCCGTATTGAAAGCGTTCGCGGCGTTGGTCGACTCCTCGGCACCGAAGAGGTCGAGGGTGAGGGAGAAGTGGAGGTTCAGCTTCCGTTGAATCAGCGGCAGGTCGATGACGCCGAGCGAACGTATCCGCTCCGTGTCGTAGGGATCGTCTATGCCGGCGTCGCGCATCGCCTCGGCGCTCGCCTTGACGATCCGCCCGACACCGGTGGCACCCACGAACATGTGGTGCGCTTCCTCGGCGAGCATGAAACGACAGGTTCGCGACAGAGGGTCGAAACCGGATTGGGCGAGTGCCTCGAGTTGCATCTTGCCGTCGCGATCCGTGAAGTACGTGAAAAGGAAGAAGGAGAGCCAGTCGGGCGTCTCCTCGTTGAAAGCCCCGAGCATACGCGGGCGGTCTTCATCCCCCGAGCGGCGCCGAAGCAGTTCCTCTGCTTCCTCACGGCCGTCCTTGCCGAAGTAGCGCTGGAGCAGGTAGACCATCGCCCAGAGATGCCTTCCCTCTTCGACGTTGACCTGAAAGAGGTTGCGCATGTCGTAGAACGACGGTGCGGTACGTCCGAGGAACCGTTGTTGTTCGACCGATGCCGGCTCTGTGTCACCCTGGATGACGATGAGTCGCCGCAACATGGCCCGATACGCTCCAGGAACCTCCTGCCATGCAGGCTCACCCTTGTGCTCGCCGAAGGGGATCGTGCGATCCTCCTCCTGAGGAGCGAGGAGGATCCCCCAGCGGTACTCCGGCATCTTGACGAAGTCGAACTTCGCCCATCCGTCCTGCTCGACGCTCACAGCGGTCCGAAGCCAGACGTCCGCCTCCTGGAACGGGGTCTCGTGGATGAATCCACTCGGACCCATGTCCACCCACCATTCGAGGTACTTCGGGTACCACCGCTCGAGGGCCCGCAGCAGTTTCTGGTCGTCGGCGAGTCCAACGTTGTTCGGCATCAATGTCGAGTAGTCCACAGAGTCGATGGTCATCGGCGTGTCCCTCCTCAGGTTCGTTTGCGGTCGAAATCGGGTCGGCGCCCGGTGCCGTACCGCTGCAGGGCACCGTCGGACCCCGACGCGTTCGGTCGAGTGAATATCCAGTTCTGCCAGGCAGTGAGCCTGCCGAAGATCTTGGTCTCCATGGTCTCTGGTCCGGGGAAGCGAAGGTTCGCCTCCATCCCGGTGAGGGCGTCGGGAGAGAACGATGCCCGCTCCTCGATGGCGATCCGGAGCTCGTCTTCCCAGTCGATGTCGTCGTACGCGAAGGTGACGAGTTCGGCGTCGAACGCTTCGACGGCGTCGAGGGACTCCCCGAGCAGCGATCCAGCGCGGGCTACGGCATCGTCTCTACCCCAAAAGCGCGTGGCGAGCCGTGTGAGATGGTTGTCCATCGTCAGCGGCCCGAAGTTCATGTCGGTGAGGCGAAGTATCGGCTCGGTGAGATCCGACCCCTCGAACGTCCCTTCAAGCATGTAGCTTCGGTCGGCTGCAAAGGTGATCTCTGCGAGCCAACCGATGAAACAGCTCCCCGGCTCGATCAGCGTGAACGTGGTTCTCGACGTCTGGTCGAGGCGTCGCAGTGTTCGCTTGATGTACAGGACGATCTCGCGCACGGCCCAATGCCCCATGTTGTCGAGAAGGAACACATCGTGTGCCGCCGCGATCTCGGCGTCACCGTGCGTCTTGAGTAACCAGGTACCGATCTCTCGCTCGTTGGTCCGCATGTGCAGGATCGCATCGTCGAGCGAACGGATCACTTCCAGCGGCCAGAACGCGACGCCGAGCCCAACCACATCGGATCCTGTTGGCGGCGGGTACTCCGTGGGACCGTGAACGACGATGGTCGCTGTGCCGAGGCCATGATCGATCTCGATCTCGAGTGATGGGTACGTGATCGTCGTGTCGGTGATCTCTCGCTCGAGCGGGGTGAGTCCGATCCCCGGACCATCTGAGGGCCGATCACTCGTCTTGGCCATCTCATCGAGACGCGCATCGACGCCGGCAGCGAATCGGGAGGTGGGGATGGTCTCGTCGACGAGACGCCACTCGACGGCCTTGCGGCCCTTGATGCCCTCCTCGACGGTCGAGAACACGTCGGCGAGGTCACGCCGAACGAACCGTTTGTCGAGCAGGCGTGTGAGGCCCCCGGTGCCCGGGAGCACAGCAAGGAGCGGCACTTCGGGAAGAGCAACCGACGCTGTACCGTCGTCGACGAGGATGATGTGGTCTGCTGCGAGGGCCAGTTCGTATCCGCCACCGGCAGCACTTCCGTTGATCGCTGCGAGGTACCGCTGGCCCGAGTTGTCGCTCGCGTCCTCGATACCGTTCCGCGTCTCGTTGGTGAACTTGCAGAAGTTGACCTTCTCTGGATGGGTCGAGCAGCCGAGCATCTTGATGTTGGCTCCTGCACAGAAGATGCGTTCCTTGAGAGACTCGACCACCACGACCTTCACCTCGGGATGTTCGAACCGGAGACGTTGAACAGCGTCGTAGAGCTCGATGTCGACGCCGAGGTCGTAGGAGTTCATCTTCAGCTCCCAGGGACCGAGACCACCAGCCTCATCGACGTCCATGCCAAGGCGCGCTACCTGCCCGGTGAACGTGAGCTGCCAGTGCTTGTACTGATTCGGATGCGTGCGAAAGTCGACGTTCATGAGGCGATCGTACCAGGGGGGTACGGCTCCAGGTGAGGGGCCAACGCCATGTACGGCGGCGTCATACGCCGAGATGCTTGGCTCTGGCCTCGTCGTCTGCAAGCAGTTCGGCAGGTGTCCCCTCGTACGCCATCGTGCCCTTCGACATGATGTACACCCGATCTGCGACGCCTGTGGCCATGGGAATGTGCTGTTCGACGAGAAGGATCGACAAGCCCTCGGTTCTGAGCTCAGCGATCACGCGCCCGATCTCTTCGACGATGAGTGGAGCAAGCCCCTCAGACGGCTCGTCGAGCAGGACGAGACGGGGGTTCGTGAGGAGCGCTCGCGCAATAGCGGCCATCTGCTGCTCACCTCCGCTGAGGCGCCCTGCAAGCACGTCGCCTCGCCGGTCGAGGATGGGGAACAGGTCGTGGATCCGTTCCAGCGTCCAACTTCCACCGCTGCGTCCTGGACGCGCTGCAAGGGTCAGGTTCTCGCGGACGCTGAGTTCGGGGAAGAGCCGCCGACCCTGCGGTACGAGGCCGATTCCGAGGTTCGCGATCTCGAATGGGGGACGACCGACGAGTTCCTCGTCCTGGAAGCGGATCGATCCGCTCCGGGGAGGGACGAGACCCATGATGGCCGAGATCGTGGTCGTCTTCCCCATGCCGTTGCGACCGAGGAGGGCGACGACCTCCCCCTCACCGACCTCGAGGTCCACACCCTGGAGGATGTGACTGTCCCCGTAGTAGGCCTGAACGTCCTGCACACGCAACATCAGCCTGCACCTCCGAAGTACACCTCGATGACCTTCGGATCGTCCCTGACCTCGGGAGGGGTGCCGTCGGCGATGACCTCGCCATGGTGAAGGACGGTGATCCGATCGGCAAGGGTGAACACGACATCCATGTCGTGTTCGATGACGAGCAGGGTGACGTCTCGCGGGAGGCTCTCGATGATCCCCGTGATGGACGAAGTCTCGGCCGGGGACATGCCCGCGGTCGGCTCGTCGAGGAGAAGCAGCGCAGGGTCACCCACGACGGCAACCGCTATCTCGAGTTGCCTCTGCTCGCCGTAGGACAACTCGTGGACCTCTGTGTTGGCACGCTCCCCAAGGCTGAACCGCTCGAGGAGCTCGTCGACACGGGTCTCGATCTCGGGGAAGTGCTCGACGGGCGTGATGAAGTTGGGTGCATGTTCTGTCTGGGCGAGGACTCCGAGACGGATGTTCTCACAGACGCTCAACGACGGGAAGAGGTTCGTCCGTTGGAACGTGCGCCCCATCCCAAGGCGTGCGCGGCGGTACGGTGGCAGACCCGTGATGTCCTGATCCTGGTAGATGATCTTGCCCTCCGTGGGGGCGAGACGTCCCGCAACGAGGTTGAAGAACGTCGTTTTTCCGGCACCGTTCGGCCCGATGATCGCGCGTCGTTCGCCGGGCGCTACCACCAGGTTCACCTGGTGGACGGCGACGACACCGCCGAAGCGACGGGTGAGGTTCTCAACCCGGAGAGCGTCCACGTTTCCTCCAACGACGAATGAGACCGACGATGCCTCCTGGTGCGAACAGGACGAACCCGACGAACAGCAGCCCGAGAAGGGTTTGCCAGCGATCCGTATAGCTCGAGACGTACGAGCCGAACAGCCGCACCAGGACCGCTCCCAGCGCCGGGCCGTAGAGCGTCCCTGCGCCTCCGATGATCACCATCAGGAGCACCTCACCCGATACGACCCAGAACAGGTTCTCTGGTGCTGCGTGGCGGTTGAAGAAGACGAACAGCGCACCGGCAAGGCCCGCGACGCTCCCGGCAAGGACGTACGCCGCCATCTTGTATCTCCAGGTGTTGTACCCGAGGGAGGCGAGACGTTCCTCGTTGTCCTTGATCCCGACGAGTGCATGCCCGAACGGGCTTCCAACCACCCTGGCGAGAAACCACCAGAGGACGAAGAAGGCTGCAACGACGAGGTAGTAGAACGAGACCCGGCCGCTGAAAACGAACTCGAGCGGGCCGACGCCGATGAACGCTGCGGGGACCCCGGCCAACCCGTCCGAACCGCCGGTCACCGGAGTCCACTTCACGGCAAGGCCGAAGAGCATCTGACCGAAGGCGAGGGTGATCATGAGGAAGTAGATCCCCGACGTACGCAGCGAGAGAAAGCCGAGCACGACCGCAAGCAGGGCTGTGGTCACGAGCACGATGGGCATCACGACGAGAAGGTTCCCCGTCAGGTTGATCGATGTGTAGGCGGCTACGTAGCCGCCGAAACCGAAGAACGCTGCGTGCCCGAGCGAGATGAGTCCCGTGTAGCCGACCAGGATGTCGAGGCTCATGGCGAACACGGCGAAGATCACCGCCGTGGTTGCAAGGCTCACTTCGAACGTACCAACGATGAACGGCACCAGGATCAGGGCAACGCCAACCGCGGGAACCAACCAGCGAGGACGTTCAGTGGTGCCGACAACCGATCCCGTCGTCACGCGACCTCCCTGATCCCGAAGAGGCCTTGAGGGCGAACGAGGAGTACGACGGCCATGATGAGGAAGATCGCGAACAGCGAGAACTCAGGGAAGTACGCCTTGCCGAGAACGTCCGTCATGCCGACGAGCAGCGCCCCCCAGAACGCTCCTTTGAGGCTGCCCATGCCGCCGACGACGACCACCACCATTGCAAGGATGAGGAACTCGAAGTCCAACCCGGGGTAGATGCTCAGCACGGGAGCAGCGAGAACTCCCGACACGCCTGCCAGAGCGGTTCCGAAGACGAACACTCCGGCCACGACCCGCTCGATGTTGATACCGAGCGCTCCAACCATCTCACCATCTTGAACTCCGGCGCGTACGATCGCACCAAGACGCGTCCGTTCGAGAACGAGCCACATCCCGGCGGCCATGACAAGGCCAAAGACGATGATGGCGAGCCGGTACACGGGGATCTCGAACTGTCCGAAGACGGATGCCAGGCCATCGAGCAGGGCCGGCGCATCGATGGACTCGACGTACGCCCCGAACGTCCACCTCATGAGGTCCGCTGCGATGAGCGCAAGGCCCAGCGTCAGCAGTACCTGGATGAGGTGACCTCGCTGGTAGGTCTTGCGCAACAGCGTCACCTCGACGACGAGTCCGAGAGCCCCGGTAACGATGGGGGCCACGATCAACGCGAGCCAGAAGTTCCCCGTTGCCCTGATCACGGTCAGCCCGATGTACGCCCCGAAGAGCAGGAACGAGCCGTGCGCGAGGTTCACGACATTCATCAGGCCGAAGATCAACGAGAACCCGGCAGCGATGAGGAAAAGAAGCAGCCCGAGCACGAGGCCGTTCACCAACTGGGGTAGAAGCTGTTCCAACGAAGTACCTCACGCCGTGGGGCCGGTGACCCGGCCCCACATCTCGGTTGGCTGTGTGTCTCGGATCAACCCTTGGAGTCGTCGCCGGGATCGACGTAGTCGCCGAGCTCGTCGATGACGACGTTGTGAAGGGCCCCATCGACTTCCTCTACCCGCCTGATGTAGACAGGGTTGACGACGTTGTGGGTGGTCTCGTCGAACTTGAACTTACCCCTCGGGCTGTCGAACTTCACCCCCGCGATGGCGTCGATGAGTGGGTCGAGGTCCGTCGTGTTCCCTTCGACAGCGTCGATGCTGTCGATGATGACCCGAGCCGTGTCGTAACCCTGCATCGCGAACACGTTCGCATCCTTGCCGGTGCGCTCCTTGTAGGCAGCGGTGAAGGTCATATTCGTCGAGTTCTCGAGCTGCAACGCCCAGTGGAGTCCGCTGACCGTGCCGAGGGCGGCATCGCCCTGAGCAGGAAGGACGTCCTCTTCGACGGTGAATCCTGCTGCCACGAGGGGTATCTGTCCGGTGAGACCGAACTCGCCGTACGCCTTGACGAACGTGACGGCCGCTCCTCCCGAGTAGAACGTGTAGACCATGTCAGGGTTCGCCTGCTGGATCTCGGTGATGAACGGTGCAGGGTCACCCATCTGTGGGAACGGCGTGAACTGTGGCTCGGCCACGAGTTGACCCCCCTTGCCCTCAAACGAGTTGAGGAACGCACTGACCATGTCGTGTCCTGCGCCGTAGTCGGGGGCCGTCACGAACACCTTCTGCGCGACGTTGTCGTACGCCCAGTTCCCGAGCGGCCAGTTCGGCTGCCAGTTACTGAACGACGTCCTGAAGATGTACGGGCTCTTCTTGGCCCGGGTCAGCACGTTCGCACCTGCGTTGGCGATCAGCAGGAGCTTCTTGTTCTCATGGAAGTAGTCCCGCAACCCAACAGCGACACCGGAGCTCACGATGCCGGCTACGAGGTCGACTTCGTCCTGCTCGACGAGCTTTCGGGCCTTCTCCAAGGCGACGTCGGGCTTGAGTTGCGTGTCCTCCTGGATGATCTCGATGGTTCGCCCACCGGCCTCGTTGCCATTGTTCTCGAAGTACATCTTCATCGACTCGGTGATCGACTCACCGAGGACCGCGTAGATGTCGGAGTACGGGAGCAGGAGGCCGATCTTGAGAGGTCCGCCGCCACCGCTGCTACCGCCGATGGCGCCACACGCTGAAAGCAACGGTCCTGCAGCGACGGCTCCTGCGACAAGGCCCGTCGAGCGGATGAACGTGCGCCGGGTGACGCTGGTGGGAAGGATCAACCGCTTCGTCGTCTCGTTGTCGGTTCGTTTTCCATTGGCTGCCTTCGGATCCATGCGGTCCTCCAATTCGTCGAACACGATCCCAGTCGATCGTGGCGCTACGATAGCGATTGGTACCCCTGCGTGCAGGGCGAACGAAAGGAGGGGCCGTGAAGGACCACACCGTGACCGTTACGGCGGAGGAACTGACCTTCGCCTCGACCTTCAACGTTGCCGTGCAGTTCATCGACAGGAACGTCACCGAAGGGCGCGCAGACAAGGTCGCCATACGGACGAGCCAGGGTGAGCAGGTCACCTACGGGGAGCTGCTCGACCGCGTGAACAAGGCAGGGAACGCGCTCGGCGACCTCGGCCTCTCGAAGGGGGACCGTGTCCTGATGGTGATGAAGGACGACCCATCGTTCTTCTACGTGTTCTGGGGAGCGATCAAGGCCGGGTTCGTCCCGGTCCCGCTCAACACTTTGCTGGTCGCCAAGGACTACACGTTCATGTTCGCCAACTCAGAAGCTTCCACGATCATCTGGTCACCGGAGTACGACGAAGCGGTCCTTCCTGCTCTCGGCGCCATCGACCAGGGCCCTGCCCACCGGATCCGCACGGAGGGCGATGGAACGACGTTGCGCACGATGATCGAGCAGGCCGACACTGAGCTCGAGGCAGCACCGACGACTGCACTCGACGACTGCTTCTGGCTCTACTCCTCCGGCTCGACCGGGGATCCAAAGGGTGCCATCCACCGCCACCGCGACATGGTCGTCACCTCCCAGCGGTACGGCGTCGAGACGCTCGGCGCCAGAGAGGATGACGTCTTCTTCTCGGCAGCCAAGCTGTTCTTTGCGTACGGTCTTGGAAACGCCATGACGTTCCCCCTGTGGGTGGGAGGCACCGCGGTGCTCTTCGATGGGCGGCCAACGCCGGACACCACGTTCGACGTCGTACGCAGATTCCGCCCAACGCTCTACTTCGGCGTCCCGACTCTCTACGCTGCACAACTGGCAGCGTTCGACGAACTCGCTCCCGACATGTCGTCCGTCCGGCTCTGTGTATCGGCTGGTGAGGCGTTGCCTCCCGACATCCTCCATCGATGGAAAGAGCGCACCGGCCTCGACATTCTCGACGGGATCGGTTCGACTGAGCTGTTGCACATCTTCATCTCGAACCTGCCGGGTGACATCCGCCCGGGTTCGACAGGAAAATCGGTACCAGGGTATGAGGCCAGGATCATCGACGAGGACGGCAACGAGGTCCCCACCGGCGT
>VAPH01061566.1_pt1 | contig 14442 bp, 13 predicted proteins | sample 3393861 | NCBI WGS metagenome assembly VAPH01 (sample SAMN08290439, study PRJNA428436) | hydrothermal vent metagenome | isolation source: Deep-sea hydrothermal vent chimney | place: Atlantic Ocean: South-mid Altantic Ridge | reverse complement strand
TAAATAATAATATAAATTATGAATATAAATATTAAAGCGACAAAAATTGAGTTAACGCCGGCGATTAGGGGATATATTCAAGAAAAAATGGATATGTTGGAGAAGTATTTGGGTGATATCAAGGTAATAAATGCTGATTTTGAGGTGGAGCTGACGACGCGCCACCACCATAAGGGCGAAATATTCCGCGCTGAAGCGAACTTAAAGGTAGCCGGAGGCTTTCTTCGTGTTGACAAAACCGAGAAAGATTTGTATAAAGCTATTGATAAGGTTAAGGATCATTTAAAGGAGATGATAGTAGAGTATAAAGAAAAATTAATAGATAAGAAGAGAAGATAGTTAATTAACATTATGAAAATAGTAACCGATAAAATTTCAATCAAAGAGCTGAAAGAAATGTCGGACAAGATGTTCGGCAATTTAGTTAAAGCGGTTGTTGATATTGATAAAAAAATCATAGCCGTTGACAGCGAACTTCACGCTGACGAGGAAGCGCTTCTTTTGGAAAATGGATCAGAACAGAAAAATCTTTGGGGCATTAATATTTATCCCGAGCTAACCGGAGATGATTTTATTGAGTTTGATTCTATGATAAATTTGCGCCCATCCCAAGGCAATAAAAGCAGGGGCGTGGACAATATGGAAATTCAGAAGCAAATTTTAGAAACGGTCAATCAAATAATTACAAAATAATGGAACACCAGCATAAACAATTAGCGCGGGGAAGGTGGAAAAAACTGTCGTTCGTTGAGCAGATGGCTAATATTGGAGGTGAGGTTGAGCGGACAATAAAATGGAAGAATAAAGAAAATAAAGAATACAGCCAGCTGGCCTTTGAGCGCGCGCTGGAACTTTTGGATTTAACTATTGCCGATGAAAAAAACAAAAAACGGCTTAAGGAAATCGTCCGTGTAAGGGAGGCTTTATCTGATTATTTCGTTTTTCAGAATGAGTACCATTCAAGTGATGAAAAATGGAGGAGTTATTTTTACGCCTTTAATTTCGCGGCCAGAGTTAATATTTAGATAGCAGATAACAGACGGCGGATAACAGAATTGATTAACCGTTTTCTGTTGTCTGTTTTCTATTTTTTTATGAAATTATTTACAAAAATATTCGGGGATCCGAATGAAAAAGTTATAAAATCAATGCAGCCGATTATTGACGAGATTAATAGTTTGGAAGAGAAATTCAAAAAGATGAGCGACGAGGAATTGAAGGGAATGACTAAAGAGTTTAAAGGCAGGTTAGGTGTTTTGGAATCAGGAACCGGAAATCAGGAATCAGAAGATAAAGAAAGTATTCCAAATTCCAAATTAGATGAAATATTGCCCGAGGCCTTTGCCGCGGCTAGGGAAACGGCGAGAAGAGTATTGGGGCAAAGGCATTATGATGTGCAGTTGATTGGAGGCATTGTTTTGCATCGCGGACAAATCGGCGAGATGAGAACCGGCGAGGGAAAAACTTTGGTGGCGACTTTGCCTCTATATTTAAACGCTTTAGCCGGCAATGGAGCGCATTTAGTGACGGTCAACGATTATTTATCACGCGTGGGCGCCGGCTGGATGGCGCCGGTTTATCACGCGCTCGGATTAACGACCGGTATTATTATACATGACGCGGCTTTGCGGTATGATCCCGAATATATTGATGATACTCAATATGACGAACGCTTAAAGTATTTTAAGCCGGTTTCAAGGCGGGAGGCGTACGAATGCGACATTACTTACGGCACAAATAACGAATACGGTTTTGACTATTTGCGCGATAATATGGCGCCGAGCTTGGAAGCGATGGTTCAACGCGATTTAAATTTTGCCATTGTTGATGAAGTTGATTCCATTTTAATTGATGAAGCGCGGACTCCGCTTATAATTTCCGCGCCGGCTGAAGAGTCAACCGATAAATATTTTAAATTCGCGCAATTAGTTGAACGATTGGTTGAAAATGATGATTATAATGTTGACGAAAAAATGCGCGCCGCGACTTTAACTGAATCCGGCATCTCCAAGATGGAAAAATGGCTGGGGGTGGATAATATTTATACGACCGGCGGAGTACGCGAAGTCCACCACATTGAACAGGCATTAAAGGCAAGGGTGTTATTTCAAAAAGACAAGGAATATGTCGTGAAAGAAGGGGAGGTAATAATTGTTGACGAGTTCACCGGCAGAATGATGCATGGCAGGCGCTATTCGGACGGGCTGCATCAGGCCATAGAGGCGAAAGAAAACGTAAAAATTCAAAGAGAATCGCAAACATTGGCGACGATTACGTTTCAAAATTATTTTAGAATGTATAAAAAGCTCTCCGGTATGACAGGCACGGCTGTGACAGAAGCGGAGGAATTTTCAAAGATTTATAATCTGGAAACCGTAGTCGCGCCGACTCATAGGCCGATGGTGAGAGATGATAAAAACGATTTAATTTACAGAACCGAGCAGGGGAAATATGTGGCGTTAAGCAAGGAAGTGAAAAAAAGAAGCGCCAACGGCCAGCCGATTTTAGTCGGCACGATTTCAATTGAGAAAAATGAACTGCTCGCGGGTTTAATGGAGCGCGAAGGGCTCCGTCCGCTGGTTTTGAACGCGAAAAATCATCTAAAAGAAGCGCAAATTATCGCGGATGCGGGCAAGTTCGGCGCTATCACGATAGCCACAAATATGGCGGGACGCGGTGTTGATATTATGTTGGGCGGAGTGGAGCCATCTTACGCTTCCTCCTACGCTAAAGCTTCGGAGGATAAGGAAGCTTCGGGTAACAAGTCCGCGGACGCGACGAAATCCCCCCAGCCCCCCTTTGTTAAAGGGGGGAATAATAATGAGGAGAGTGAAGAGCATAAGAAGTGGAGAGAGGAGCGCCAGAAAATATTAGACTTAGGCGGTCTGCATGTAATCGGCACTGAGCGGCATGAATCAAGGAGAATAGACAACCAGCTTCGCGGGCGCGCCGGACGGCAAGGGGATCCCGGGTCTTCGCGGTTTTATGTATCATGCGAGGATGACTTAATGAGGATATTCGGCGGCGACAGGATGAAATCAATTATGGATACACTTAAGCTTCCCGAAGACACGCCGATTGAAAATAAAATTATATCTAAGTCTATTGAGTCTGCGCAGAAAAAAGTAGAGGGAAATAATTTTGACATAAGAAAACATTTAGTTGAGTATGACGATGTGTTAAATAAGCATCGTGAATCAATATATAAGAGGAGAAGAGAGATACTCGAGATGGGAGATAATGAAAATTCCAAATCCAAAATTCAAAATTTTAATTCCGAAGCTTCAGGACAAATTTTAAATTCCGAACAAACCACAAACCACAAACCACAAACTAAAATCTTATCTGATATTGTTCTTGAAATGGTGGAGGGTGAGATTGAGCAGGTCGTTGGTTTTCACACGGCCGGTGAGAGGCTTTCAGATTGGAATCTTGACGAAATCAGGGAGGTGGCGTCAACTATTTTTCCTGTTTCAAAAAGTTTAAAAGATGATTTAAAAGATATTATTAAAGATGGCGAGAAACTGGATAGAGCAAAAGCGAGAACGGCGATTATTGAATATTTGGAAAATTCAGCCAAAGATAATTATAATAAAATGACGGAAAAAGCAAAAGAAGCGGGGATTAATTGGCAAGAAATTGAAAAATCAATTTTAATCCGTTCTATTGATACGCTTTGGGTAGAGCATTTGGACGCGATGTCAAGCTTAAGGCAGGGAATCGGCCTGCGCGGCTATGGCCAGCGTGATCCGTTAATTGAATATAAAAAAGAGGCCTATGGGCTTTATAATGAATTAAATAATTTAATTCAAAAAGAAGTTGTTTATAGTATTTTTAAAGTCGGGCAAGTCCAAGAGATTATCGCTCCCAATATATCCGACAGAGCCAAAGAATTCAGCGCGCCGGCGAAAGAGATGAATAACGGCAATACTTCTTTTTCAGGGTTTAAAGGAATGAGCGCGGACAACGCTTCCGCCGCCCAACAAGGGAATGCCCCCTTGATAAAGGGAGTTGGGGGATTAAAAACAGGAAACACTGTTGATATGGTAAAGCAAAAAGTAAAAAATGCCGAAGGGGACAAAGTCGGCCGCAACAACCCTTGCCCTTGCGGGAGCGGGAAGAAGTTTAAGAAGTGCTGCGGGAAGTGAGTTGTGAATTAAGAATTACGAATTAAGAATTAAGAATATGAAAATATGGCAGAAGAACCGAAAATTTATTTCATAACAGGAGTTTGCGGGGTTGGTAAAAGCACTGTTATTCCATATCTTAAATCTTTTTTGCGTAAAAATAATTATGATGTCCGTGATTTTGACGAAAGAGGAGTGCCCTCAAAAGCCGGGAGAAACTGGAGGATAAAAGAAACGGAACATTGGGTAAAATTTGGGAAAGTTAATCTTAAAAAAGGTATTTCTACCTTTGTTTGTGGCTTTTCAAATCCAGAAGAATTAAAGGCGGAAAAAAATATTGGATTTATTTTATTAGACGCCGGTAAAAAAACAATTGCGGAAAGGATAACTAAGAGATATCAAACCGAAGAGAGTATAAAAGAACTAAAAAGAGTATCTGGGGGTACTGTAGAAAAATTTATTGAGAATAATACTAATTTTTCCAAAAAATTAAAAAATATATGTTTAAATGATGAAAGATGCGCTATTATCAATACAATCAATATATTACCGGAGCAGGTTGCTCGGCAGATAGTTGATGTTGTTAAGAAAAGAAGTGGTGGAAAAATTAAATAGAATAATTTTAGATGAATCATAAAGATGGAGATTGGCTTGACTTTTTTATGGTTTAGGCGTAAGCTAAGTTCAATATTATCCCGTACGTTTTATAAGTGATTATAAAAACTGCGGGATTTTTTGGTCTTTTGACAAAAAAATTTAAAATTATAGGGGGTGGGAGCCATGGGAAAAAAAATTGAAGAAGGAAAAGGAAAGGAAGTTGTGTATCTGCTTGGAGTTACTAAGACAGCGGGGCTGGATGAAAGCGCGAAAGCCATACATTTTGCAGTTAAAGCCCACGGTGATAAACTAAGAGACGATGGGAAAACAAAAACTTATGAACATCCGATAAGAGTCGGCAGAATGGTCCGTAATTTAGGGACACCGCTTAAGAAGGTGTTAGCTGATGATGTAACATTGGCCGCTTCTTTTTTACATGACACCGATGAAGATGAAGATGTGACAATCAATAAAATAAGAGAAAAATTCGGCAATGAAGTTGCGCACCTTGTTGACTTGCTTACCAAGAGAAAAGGAATGACTTTAGATGAGTACTACAAAAGGATTTCCGGCGATGTGCGAGCCATTTTTATTAAAGCCGTTGACAGGGTTTGTAATGTTGACGATGCGGCAGAGGTTTATGGCGAAGAGAGGTTGATTCGGTATGTTAATGAAACAGAAAAATATATTTTGCCCATGATGAAGGATGCCAGAGAAGATTATTTAGAGTATAGCGACCCATTGATCGTTTTGCGTGATTATATTAATGGGATTCTGAGGTCAGCCAAAAAGATAATTAAGCTTTATCAAGAGAATAGCAAGCTTAAGATGGGAAATAATAAGTTAAAGAAAAAATTAAAAGAGAAAAACGTTAAGGCCTGAATTTTCAGGCCTTTTTTTATGTTTGTTTAGCCAAAATTATAAAACCCTTGCATTTTATGTTGATTTGGCTTAAAATATGATTAGTTAAACAATTAATGTTGATAAGTGATGCCTATAGAGGCGTTTTTGTTTTAGTGTTAAGGAATTTCAATATTTGAAAAATTAAAAAATGATGCGGATTTCGCGAATTAAATCCCCCCAGCTCCCCCTTCGCTAAAGCTACGGAGGACAAGCCCCCTTTGCTAAAGGGGGGAATTATTAAGGATTAATTTATATGTCGGATAATATACTTACAAAAATATTCAGGCCAGGAGCGCGCGGAAAGATGCGGTGGGTTTTTATTGCGGTGATTCTACTTGCTTTAGTCGGCGGTTTGATTGACGCGGGCGCGTATTACAACAAGGGAGCTGATTGGCTGGCCGTTAAGACGAATAATACCGTAAAATTGCCATACACCAAGGAAATTGATTTTCGGCTTGGTTTGGATTTACAGGGCGGATCGCACTTGGTGTATAGGGCGGAAGTTGATAATATTGAAGAAAAAGACAGAGTCGGCGCGGTTGAGGGCGTGCGCGACGTGATTGAGCGCCGAGTTAATGTGTTCGGTGTTTCAGAGCCGATTGTGCAGACATCAAGAAGCGGTAGCGAGTATCGTGTGATAGTTGAGTTGGCGGGGATTAAGGATGTAAATCAAGCCATAAAAATGATCGGCGAGACTCCGCTTCTGGAATTTAAAGAAATAAATAACGAAATCAGGGAGCTTACCGAAGAGGAACGCAAACAACTTGATGAATTTAATAAAGCGGCCGAAACAAGGGCGGAAGAAGTTTTAGGCAAGGTAATTTCCGGCGGGGACTTTTCTGCGTTAGCCAAGGAACTTTCTGACGATAAAAATACAAAAGAAGCGGGCGGCGATTTGGGCTGGATAACCGCGCAAGACAACGCGCAGGTTTTTAATTTGGCGCAAAGGCTTGAAACAGGCAAAGCTTCTTCCGAGTTGAATAAAAGCGATTTCGGCTATGAGATTATAAAACTGGAAGACAGACGAACTAAAAAAAATCCGTTTACGGATAAGGAAGACAAGGAAGTGAAAGCGGCTCATCTGCTTTTATGCCATAATGAAGTTGAAGGATGCGAAAGCGGCGCAAGCAAAGAAGATGCCTTAAATAAAATTAATGAACTAAAAAAGCAGATCACGCCGGATAATTTCGCGGACTTGGCTAAAAAATATTCAACCGGACCTTCCGGGCCTAATGGCGGAGATCTGGGGTGGTTCAGCGCGGGGATGATGGTTGAGCCGTTTGAAAAGTCTGTGTTCGCTCTCAATGTTGGGGATATTTCCGAGCCGGTTGAAACCCAATTCGGCTATCATTTAATCTATAAGCAGGATGAAAGAGCGCAGGAAGAATTAAAAATAAGCCGTATTTTTATCAGAACAATGAGCGAACAGGATATTATCGGACCGCAGGATGAATGGAAAAATACGGAATTAACCGGTAAAAATTTAGAAAGAGCGAGAGTGGAGTTTAATCCTAATGACAATATGCCGGAAGTTGCCCTAGAATTTGACAAAGAAGGGGCTAAGTTGTTTGAAGAAATTACAGACCGTAATATCGGCAAACCGGTTGCCATATACTTGGACGGGTATCCTATAAGCACGCCTACAGTCAATGATAAAATCACCGGAGGCAAGGCGGTGATTTCCGGCAGTTTTAATATTAAAGAAGCGAAGCTTTTAGCTCAACGGCTGAACGCCGGAGCTTTGCCGGTTCCGATTACTTTAATAAGCCAGCAAACGGTCGGCGCGAGCCTAGGGCAGGAATCAGTTAAAAACAGTTTGTTCGCCGGCATTATCGGGCTTGTTCTTGTCGGATTATTTATGATTGTTGTTTATCGCTTGCCGGGAGTTTTGGCTGTATTTTCTCTAATAATTTACGGCTTGCTGGTTTTGGCGCTGTTTAAATTATGGCCGGTGACTTTAACTTTAGCGGGGCTTGCCGGGTTTATATTATCAATCGGTATGGCGGTTGACGCTAATGTGCTTATTTTTGAAAGAATTAAAGAGGAATTAAGAATGGGTAAACCAATGGATTTAGCGATTAATGAAGGCTTTAGGCGGGCGTGGCCGTCAATCCGAGACGGAAATGTTTCCACGTTGATTACATGTTTTATTTTAATTCAGTTTTCTACCAGCATAGTAAAGGGCTTTGCCATTACTTTAAGCCTAGGTATTGTCATTTCTATGTTTTCCGCTATCGTAATCACTAAGAATTTTTTAAATTTAGTTAGCGGAAAATGGCTGGAGAATAGGAAGTGGTTGATGGGTGTGTCAACTATGTCTAACACAGATCACAGATAAATAGTTTTAGGCGTTATAATCGCTGGTCGGTTTATCTGTGATCTGTGTAATAAAATTGTGTACAAAATAATTCAAAACAGAAAAATTTGGCTGTCATTATCAGGATTGTTGGTGGCGGCGTCCGTCATTATTTTAATCGCGTTCGGGCTTAATTTTGGCATTGATTTCACCGGCGGCAGCTTGCTTGAAGTTAGGTTTTTAGGCGAGAGGCCGACTGCGGAAGAGATTAAGGCGGCCGTGGGCAATTTGGACTTAGGAAGCTTAACAGTCCAGCCGGCCGGTGAAGACGGCATGCTTTTGCGTTTTCAAGATATAAGCGAGGAGAAACATCAAGAGGTGCTGACAACACTTAAAAATTTAACGGCGCAGGCCGCAGATAATGCCGTAGAGGCGAATGGCATTCGTCTGCTAGAGGAACTGCGTTTTGATTCTGTCGGGCCGTCAATCGGCGAGGAGCTGAAGAGAAAATCCGTTTATGCTATGTTTTTTGTTTTAATCGCCATTGTTTCATATATCGCTTGGGCGTTCAGAAAAGTATCAAAACCGATTGTGTCATGGAAATACGGAGTAGTGGCGATTATCACTTTATTCCATGATGTTCTGATTACTGTCGGCGTGTTTGTGATTCTGGGCAAGTTTTTCGGGGTTGAAGTAAACACCCCGTTTGTCGTGGCCATTTTAACGGTACTCGGCTACAGCGTTAACGACACCATCGTGGTCTTTGACCGCATCAGGGAAAATTTGCCAAAGAGCGAAGAAGACTTTGAAGGAACCATCAATAAAAGCGTTAATCAAACTATTACCCGTTCAATAAATACTTCCATAACAACTTTAGCCGTCCTGCTCTCAATCGTATTCTTCGGCGGCCAAACAATCCAGTCTTTCGCCTTGGCCCTATCGGTCGGCGTCTTCATCGGAACATATTCATCCATATTCTTAGCTTCGCCGTTGTTGGTGGTTTGGGAAAAGTTTCGGAGTTAAAAGTTTGTAAAGTTCATAAAGTTATAAAGTAGACTCATTATTTTTTAAAAAAACCACGGTTATGATAACTGTGGTTTTTTTAAATTTCAGTATTTTTTATCTTGTGTGAGATAAGATTAGTTTTTGAGTTTTTATGTAAAGATGGTATACTTTAGGTAGTTATTAACATAATAAAAAAAATTATAGCCTTACTCCATGTATTTGCAAAATAAAGTGGTTTTTCTCGAAAAATCATTTTATTTAAAAGAAATTAACTATACTAATAAAAATGTAACTTAAGCCGTTATGAATTACTGGACAAAACTTAGTATTGAATATGCAAATCAAAGAAATTATCTTGACGATCTTTTTTCTGTGTATCCAACAATTCCAAATGGCATAAGGGATATTAATCAGGAGCTATGGGAGGAGGTTGAGAAATCATTTAATAAGAAAGATAACACAAGTCTTATTGAAAACTTGTTAAAATTAGAACTTTTCCCAATAAAAGATTCTTATGTCGCATATTTAAAAAGAGACAAAACAGCCATTAAAAGAAACCCAAAGACGATTAATAGATTATCTGGGAGGCTTTATGAAATGGGGTTAGATAAAATTTTTGAAAAGGCGACAGAGCCAAAAGAAACAAACAGGCAAATAGGGCCACTTTTTAGGAGGTGGGTTAATAAAGGAATTTTAGGAATAAAACCCTGTTTATTAAAAGAGTTTATGGCATCAAATGAAAATGCTATTTTGGACGCAGGAGATAACGAGATGATGAATTTTGCGAAGAAACACCTGAATTATAAACACAAAAAAGGATTAGATTTAGTTGCGAGATTTAATGGAAAGTATATTATCGGGGAGGCAAAATTTTTAACTGATTTTGGGGGACATCAAAATGCACAATTTAATGATGCAATAAGCACGGCAAAAGCAAGGGCTAATGCTATAACAGTTGCTGTCTTAGACGGAGTGCTTTACATACCGGGGCAAAACAAGATGTATCAAAGTATTGCAAAGGACTTTAAAAAACAAAATATTATGAGTGCTTTAGTTCTTAGAGAATTTTTATATCAAGTCTAAAAATTATGTTTTTACAATATCCTAATAAAAAAACAGAAGAGGAGATATTACTTGGAGCAAGCAAAGTAAATTTAGTTTCTGTTTTTGGTAGTGGAGATAATAGGTTGATAAGAGGAGATAATTTAAAAATTCTTAAAAGCTTATTAGATGACTCTAGTTTAAAGGGGAAAATTGATCTTATTTATATTGATCCACCTTTTGCAACAAATAATCATTTTACAATCGGAGAAGATAGAGTTAGCACGATAAGCAACGGCAAAGACGATAAAACGGCTTACAGGGATGAGCTTGTTGGAAGTGAGTTTTTAGAATTTTTAAGAGAGAGGCTTATTTTTTTACGAGAATTATTGTCAGAAAATGGGTCTATTTATTTACATATTGATTATAAAATTGGTCATTATGTAAAAATTATTATGGACGAAGTTTTTGGCATAGATAACTTTAGAAATGATATAACTCGTATAAAATGTAATCCGAAAAATTTTAAAAGAAAGGCATACGGCAACATAAAGGATTTAATTTTATTTTATTCAAAATCTAAAAATCCGATTTGGAATGATCCAAAGGAAGAGTTTACAAAAGAAGATATTGAAAAACTTTTTAAGAAAATAGATAAAGACGGTCGTAAATACACAACAATTCCACTTCATGCTCCAGGAGAAACGAAAAATGGGCCAACGGGTCAAGAATGGAAGGGGCAAAAACCGCCGAAAGGGAGACATTGGAGGAGCGATCCAAAAATTTTAGATGAATGGGATGATCAAGGATTGATTGAATGGTCCGTAAACGGAGTGCCAAGAAAGAAAATTTACGCTGACGAAAGAAGCGGAAAGAAAAGACAGGATATCTGGGGATACAAAGATTATCAATATCCTACCTACCCTACGGAAAAAAATATTGATTTACTAAAAAGTATTATTTTAGCGTCATCAAGCCCCAATAGCTTGGTGCTGGATTGTTTTTGCGGATCAGGCACAACACTGCAAGCCGCCCAGGAGTTTGGAAGAAGATGGATTGGAATTGATCAGTCAGACGAGGCAATAAAAATTACACAAGAAAGATTAAAAAATATTCCTCCAAGTTTTTTTGTAAATCGTACCGATTATGAATATCTAGAAGCACAAGAGCATACCTCCAAAGAGATTGATATAAACACAAAGTCCCTTTCGGCCCATAAATTTAAAGAAAGAAAAGAGAAGATTTTGGTAAAAGAAAATTTAGTTAGAATTTAATGTAGGGCAAAGGAATTTAAATGTCTTTAAAATAAAAAATTTACAGTTAAGATATAATGTTTGTAAAATTTATGCTTATTAAACAGTCAAACATATTAGATATATCTCACCTAAAACCTGCGGCGATATCTTGTTTTTTGACAGGGAGTTTAGCTGGTAGGCGTTCAATAAAGCAGGGTCTTGATAAAAAAATATTACCTATACTGGCTAGACTTATAGACAAGGCAATTGAGGAGTACAATTGTGTAAAAGAGTTAGTAGAAGCTGAAGAGGTGGAAAGCGGGATGAGTTATAAAGATATTTTAAAGCGTAATCAAGGTCAATTTATTTATACATGTGCCATAATAAATCATCTGGAAAATTGCATCACAACTTTGGCGAGAATTTATAAAGTAAAAGAAAAATATTTCGGACATGCAAAAAATCAAGATATTATGGGTATACGAAATTCCGTTGAGCATGTTGAGGATAGGATAAGAGATGTTGTTGATGAACCCCCTGTTCTTAATATATTGAATGATTCGTTGGTCGTAGAAGTTGCAGCGAGGGATTGCGGAAAAATTTTTGTCAAAACAAAAGATATAGCCGAAGAAATAGACAGCTTATATGTCGAAATAAGAGAATTGCTTTCGCTGCGGCATAATCTTTCCTTGGGGGCTTTGCCGATTAGTGGTACTTCTTGACATTATTATGAAACAGGTTTATACTTTTAATTAAGGATAAATTTATGAGAAAATTATTACTACAAATCAATCCGCCGCACAACCATTCGTTTGTTACGTTTGGGAGTTTTGGTGTGTAGTAATTAAAAAGATTACAATCAAAATTAAGTCAGAACAGCCCAGACGGGTTGTTTTTTGTTCTTTTGGGTAGAGAATTTTATGTTAATAATTCGCATGTCCCGCATCATTCGCATGCTCGCCATTTGTAGCGGCGAGTCTAATCTACTTATTTGTAGCGCGGGTTCGCGGAGCGAATAACTAAAAGGAGGAAAAAGTATGAAAATAGGAGTTAAAATCGGGAGTAATGTGTTGGTTGGAAATGGCGGTGTTAAAAAGCCGCTCATAAAACATATTTGCGCGCAAATGGCAATTTTGTTGGATGAGGGGCATCAGGTATTTCTGGTAACATCCGGAGCCATTGCCAGTGATCCCAAGACGCACCGCTCGGAGAATCTTAGGGCATCCGTTGGCCATGTCAGGTTGGTAGGGCTATACGGCGATTATTTTGCGAAATTCGGCTACGAGGTCTCCAAGCTATTGCCCACCTATCATTATCTCCACAAAGGAGACAGCGCGAGCAAGGTATTTGCGAGAACTTTCAAGGAGGGGATGAAAGATAGGTATATAGTGCCTATTATCAATTACAACGATCCGGTGGATGACAAAGAAATAAAAGCTTTGCATGGCTACAGAGATAATGATAATTTGTTTTATGCCATTTGTTGTTTGGCAAAAGCGGATATGGCGATTATCGGAGTCGGTGTAGAGGGGATATTAGATAATCAAGGTAAAAAGATACCCGTGGCCGCGTTAGGAGAAAAAGGCAGGATATTGTCATACGCCAAGGGAGGCAGCAGCGCGGGATACGGCAAAAAAGGAATGGCGACAAAGATTGGTGTTCTGTATGGCTTGGCCGGAGACGGGGTTTATTCTGTTTTAGCTCCCGGGAATGAGCAAAATTTTATCCTTAGAGCGGCAGCCAAAGAAGAAAATTTTGGCACAATTTTTAAGCGCTAAACGCGCAAACAGCCCCGTTGTTAACCAATAACGGCGGGGCTGGCATTTTTTTGACAACTGCCACTGTTTTAGGGTAAACTAATAAGGTAATATTCTTAATTGATTTTTGCAGACCCTCGGGGTCTGCGCGCTCGCAGACCCCGAGGGTCTGCAAAAATACTTAAATCTTAATTCTTTTTTATGAGACAATCAGAGCTATTTACCAAGACAACAAAAGAAATATCAAAGGATGAAACAAGCTTTAACGCCCAAACTTTAATCAGGGGCGGTTTTATTGATAAAGTGGCGGCCGGTATTTATACCTTTTTGCCTCTGGGGCATCGGGTCCATGAGAAAATAAAAAATATAATCCGCGAGGAGATGAATGCTATCGGCGGCCAGGAGATTTTTATGCCGGCTTTAATCCCGAAGGAAATGTGGGAGGCGACTAATCGCTGGGAAAATTTTGACGCGTTGTTTAAACTGGCCGGAGCGGATAAAAAAGAATACGCGCTGGGCGCGACGCATGAGGAAATTATTACGCCTTTGCTTAAAAGGCATATTTTTTCATATAAAGATTTACCTAAGTTTATTTATCAGATACAGACTAAATTCAGGAATGAATTGCGGGCTAAAGCCGGGCTGCTGCGCGGACGGGAATTTTCCATGAAAGATTTATATTCGTTCCATACGAGTGAAGAAGATTTGAGCGAGTATTATAAATTGGCGCAAAAAGCGTATTTTAAAATTTTTGAGCGATGCGGCTTATTGGATTTGACATATTTGACATTCGCCTCAGGCGGGTCATTTTCCAAGTATTCCCATGAATTTCAGGCTTTATCTGAAAACGGCGAAGATTTAATCCATATTTGCGATAACTGCAACATCGCGGTAAATAAGGAAATAATTGAAGAGCAAAAAGTTTGCCCGTCATGCGGAAACAAAAAATTGCGCGAGGAAAAAGCGATTGAGGTGGGGAATATTTTTAAATTAAGCAACCGCTTCTCTAAAGATTTCGGTTTTCAGTATACTGATGAGAACGGAGAGAAAAAAGATGTGATAATGGGTTGTTATGGCATGGGACCTTCAAGGATTATGGGAACGATTGTTGAGGCGCGTAATGATGATCGTGGGATAATTTGGCCCGAGGAAATTGCGCCGTTTAGAGCGCATTTAATCGTTTTAGACAGCAGACAAGAGACAACAGAGAATAGGGATGTAGCTGACAAGATTTATATTAAATTGCAAAATGAGGGGGTTGAGGTGTTGTATGACGACAGGGAGGTTGGAGCCGGAGAAAAATTCGCTGATGCTGATTTGATTGGCTGCCCGATAAGAATAGTGGTGAGCGAGAAGACATTGAATAAAAATTCGGTTGAGGTTAAGAGGAGAGACAGCGAAGAGGCGGAGTTGGTTGGGGCCAGCGAGGTTGTAAATAAAATTTCTAATTTCTAAATTCTAATTTCTAAAATAAAATGTCT
>VAPH01049477.1_pt1 | contig 14450 bp, 15 predicted proteins | sample 3393861 | NCBI WGS metagenome assembly VAPH01 (sample SAMN08290439, study PRJNA428436) | hydrothermal vent metagenome | isolation source: Deep-sea hydrothermal vent chimney | place: Atlantic Ocean: South-mid Altantic Ridge | reverse complement strand
TCCTTTTCCATCAAAGGGCCGCCGACGCCTTCGAACAGAACGTCTCCGCCGCACCGTTCCTTGAGCCCCGCCATCAGGCGCGCGCCGAGGGCGTCTCCCGAGGGTTCCCCGGCGATCAGGAAGAAGCGGGGAGAGGAGGGCTCCGGTTTCACGGTCCCTCCGGAACTTTAACGCCGACGACGAACAATCCGGCCCGGTCGGCGGCCTTAATCACCTCGTCCCGGCCAATGACCAGCGCCCCACCGGCTTCAACGGCGATCCCGGACAAGCCCGCGCGAGCGGCGGCGTGAACGGTTTCAATGCCGATTGTCGGAAGATCGGCGCGGGTTTCCTGCCCGGGTTTGCTGACCTTGACCAGGACGCCGCCGTTACCGGGGTCTTCAGCGCAGGGCGGCCTGTTCCCGCGCACCCTGGCCAGCATGGCGTCCGTGCCGTCTTTGCCTTCGACATCGAGAACGCGGCCGCCCTCGACGACGACGCCTTGGCCGAGGTCGCGGGCCCCAAGTTCACGGGCCGCCTCGATCCCCTTTTCCATATCCCTGCGCGCCCGGCCATCGGGCTGGACGGCGCCGAAAGCACCCTCGGCGGCCAGGACTTCGGGAAGCAGGCTTTCCGCGCCGACGACGCGAAACCCTTCCTCTCTTTCAAGGGTCCGGATCACGGCCGAAAGGAAACCATCGTCGCCAAGGGCCGCCGCGCCGGATTTTATGAGAAATTTCAGGACCACGGCGTCGGGCATCATCGCCAACAGGGACGGACGGTGGATCGCCCCGGCCATCACCAAGTCCTCCACCCCCTCCTCCCTAAGGCGCCTTATGGCCTTCCCGGCCGCGCCGAGACGCACCCACATATGGGGAATATGGCCGTCGGCGACGGTTTCCCGGGGAGTCTGGTTCTTAAAAGCGACAACGAAAAACGGGCGGCCTTGTTCCCGGCAGGTGCGGACGATCCGTACAGGAAGCTCTCCCCGTCCGGCGAGAATGCCGAGTTTAGGCCGCATCTTCCATGCTGGGTTGGCAGATCGAACGCGACGTATCGGCGCGGATGAAATCGACGATCTCCATCACCGGCTCCACATCCTTCATCAGTTCGGCGACATCTTCCAAACGTTCGGCCATGGTGCCCTCGGGGGCGAAAAGCAGCCTGTAGGCGTTGCGCAGGGCATGGATCGTATCCCTGGAGAAACTCCGGCGTTTAAGGCCGACCACGTTCAAGCCTTGCAAACGGGCCCTGTTGCCGGTGATCGAACCATAGGGAATAACGTCTTTTTCCACCCCGGACATGCCGCCGATCATGGCGTGCCGGCCGATACGGACGAATTGATGCACCGCCGACAAGCCCCCGATAATGGCCCATTCGTCGATCGAAACATGGCCGCCGAGGGTCGCGTTGTTAACCAGGATAACGTGATCGCCGATCGTACAATCGTGGGCGACATGGGCGGCGACCATGAAAAGACAGTTGTTGCCGACCCGCGTCTTCATGCCGCCGCCTTCGGTTCCGGGATTCATGGTGACGTGTTCGCGGATAACGTTGTTGCACCCGATCGCCAATTCGGACGGCTCCCCCTTGTATTTCAGGTCCTGCGGTTGGTGGCCGATGGAGGCGAAGGGAAAGATCTTCGTATTCGCGCCGATGGAGGTTTTACCCGCGACGACCACATGGGATACGAGGGATACGCCGTCATCCAGGATCACATCGGCCCCGACCATGCAATAAGGACCAATGGAGACGTTCTCGCCAATTTTCGCCCCGTCTTCGACAAGCGCGGTGGAGTGGATCGTATTCATGGGATCAATTATCCATAATCATTGCGGTATAGGTCGCTTCGGCCATCAGGGTCCCATCGACCTTGGCTTCACCCTTGAACTTCCATACGTTACCCCGGTTTCGGACTTTTTCCACATGAATGTGAACCCGGTCTCCCGGCACGATGGGCTTGCGGAAGCGGGCGGAATCGACGGCCATGAAATAGACCAGTTTGCCTTCCGCCTCCTCGCCCAGGGTTTTAACCACCAGAATGGCCGATGTTTGAGCCATCGCTTCGATGATCAGCACGCCCGGCATGATCGGTTGTGACGGGAAATGGCCTTGGAAGAACGGCTCGTTGACGGTGACGTTCTTGATCCCCACGGCGCTTTTATCGGCAATCACATCGACGACCTTATCGATCATCAGGAAGGGATAACGGTGCGGGATCATTTCCATGATCCTGGCGATATCGATCTCGCTCGTTTCAGCCTCGTTCATTTCAGTCATGGACGGCGTTTCCGCATCCATTTTCGGTCATCCATTTTTCTTTTTTCCCATTTTTTCAAGAACGGCGATCCCACGAAGCCATTCGCGCACGGGAAGCGCCGGCGCGCCCCCTACTTTCAATCCCGGCGGAATATCGCGCATGACGCCGCTTTTGGCCGCTATTTGAACGCCGTCACCGATGTTGAGGTGCCCGGCAAGCCCGGTCTGTCCCCCTATCATAACAAAATCGCCGATGGTTGTGCTTCCTGAAATTCCAACCTGCGAAACGACGATACAGCCACGCCCCAAGCGCACGTTATGGCCGATCTGAACCAAATTGTCGATTTTCGTCCCGGCCCCGATAACCGTATCGGGAACCGCGCCCCTGTCTATCGTCGTGTTGGCGCCGATTTCGACATCGTCTCCGATCACGACCCGACCCAATTGGGGAACCTTGCGGTGGCCTTGAGGCCCAAGGGCGAAGCCGAACCCGTCCTGACCGATGCGGACGCCGGCATGAACGATGACCCGGGCGCCCAGGATACAGCAGGCCAGGGTCGCGCCGGGCCCAATGGAACAACCGTCGCCGAGAACCACACCGGGACCGATAACCGCATTCGGGCCGACGACGCAGCGCCGCCCCAGTTCGGCCCCCTTTCCGATAACCGCGCCCGGCCCGACGGAACAGCCCTCGCCCAGGCGGGCCGTTCCATCGACGAACGCCGTGGGCGCGATGGCGGGAACGGTTTTATCAACCGGGTAAAAGGCCTCGGCGACGTCGGCATAGGCGCGATAAGGTTCGGGCGTTAACAACAACGCCATGCCCGGCGGCGCTTTATCCGCGAAATCGGGATGGGCGAGGCATGCGCCCGCTTTGCTTGTTTTGAAGCACTCGACGTATTTCCTGTTATCGAGAAAACTGACCTGTTCCCGGCCCGCCTCGTCCAAAGAAGCCACATCGGAAAACGTCCGGCCGGGGTCATTCCCTTCGCCGATTTCCGCCCCTGAAATTTTCGCCAACATCTCCAGTGTGAAGGGCCCGGCGGCGGAAAAGAAACGCGGATCGGGCATTGTTTTATTTTCCTTTGGCGGGAGCGGCCTTCTTGGATTGTTCTTTTACGGCCTTCTCCAAGTCCGGGACTTTCAGGGTCGGCATATCCTTGTCGATTTCGTTGAGCACTTTATCGGTAATGGAAAGCATCGGCGTGACGAGAACCGTCTGGTTCCGCCTCAGGATAAGGTTCAGGTTATTCTTTTTGGCTAAATCGGTCACGATCGCGTTCAACTTCAGCTCCACCTTCCTCATGGCATCGAACTGCGCTTGGTCCAGTTTCCTTTTCCTGATTTGGACCATGCGCTGGACGTTAAGGAAGTTCTCCTCGAATTTCTTGCGCTCCTCTCCGAAGGCTTCCGGGGACATGATCGTGCGCTTTCTTTCCAGCTCCTGATTGGTCTTACGAAGCTTTTCCTCCTCTTTCTGGATCGCATCCCTGAAAGAGACCTGATATTTTTTGATTTGCTCGCGGATGTTCTTAACCACCTTGGCGCGCTGGCGAATGGCCTCGATATCGATGACGGCAAGATTCACGAATCTGCCTTTAGATTTTTTCTCCGCCTTAGCGCCTTTTTCTTGCGCCACGGCAGGAGGAACCGTCATGGAGAAGGCCAAAAGAACCGACAATAAAATCGTAAATAACCTGAAAAAACGCATTTTCTAGAACCTCGTACCGAAATTAACACGAACCGTCTCGGTTATATCGAAATCTTCCTTAAGGATAGGGAACCCGACATCAAACCCAAGAGGACCCAACGGAGACGACCACGTCAAACCGGCGCCGACCGATGCCCTCAATGAACCGGTATCGTTGACATCGTTGCCCGATGGACTGAGCTTTCCGGAGCTGCCCATATCCGAAAACACCCTGCCCAGAATTCCCAATGACTCCGGCAAACCCAATGGGAAGGACATTTCGGCGGTCCCCCGATACATCCACTCGCCGCCAAGGGCGTCTTTCGTATTCTTGTCGCGGGGTCCGACGCCCGCCGTGGCGAAACCGCGCAAACCGTCTCCACCGATGAAAAAGCGGTCGAGCACCTTCACATCCCGCCCGATCCCGGCCATTTGTCCCCCCCGGCCTTTAAACGTAACGATCCAGCGGTCGGCGAGACTGTAGTAATAGGCGGCGCTGACCCTGTTCCTTATATACCTGTTCGTTCCTCCCAACCCGGCGAAATCGTTGGTCATGCTAAGGACATAGCCTTCGGTCGGCCTAACGCGGCTGTCGCGCCTGTCGTAGGAAAGCGAGTGAGAGACCTGGGAGAGGACGGACGACCCTTCCTGATCCCTGATGTAGGGAGAGGCGCCGTTATCCACCCCTTCGATATTTGAATTTTTAAGGGTGTATTTCCAGCTTTGGTATAAATCATCGGTTATGGGGTAGCCCATGCGCAGGGCTCCGCCGGTGATCTTCGAATCGAACGAACTCGTATCCTGGTAATCTCGCGCGATGCGGAACAAATCAAATCCGGCGGACACTTCACGGCCCATGAAATAGGGTTCGGTAAAGGAAAGGTCGACCTGACTTTTACGGGCCGCAACGGTAAGTTTCAGGTTTAAATCCTGGCCATGGCCCAACAGGTTCTTTTCCCGGATGCCGATATCCGCCAGGGCGCCGCTCGAGGTGGAATAACCGAGGCCCAAGGATAGCGAACCGGTCGATTTCTCCTCGACGTTGACCTTGACGACTGTTTTATCCGGCGCGCTTCCGGGAATCTGCTCGACATCGACCTTTTCGAAGAAGTCGAGGTTTTGTATCCGTTGTTTCGAGCGCCTGAGCTTGGCGGTGTTAAACGCGTCCCCTTCGACAAGCTTGAATTGGCGGCGGATGACGGAATCGGAAGTCCGGACGTTTCCTTCGATGTCTATGCGTTCGACGAACACGCGCGGCCCTTCGTTGATTTCAAAAGTCAGCGAGATCGTCTTGTCTTTCCGGTCCCGGTTGACCCTCGGGCGGACATCGACGAAGGCGTAACCGAGATTGCCCGCGGCGGATGAGAGGTCTTCGATGGCTTTTTGGAGTTTTTCCACGTTGTACCAATCGTTTTCCTTGAACTTGATAACGTCTTTAAGCTGTTCGGGTTTCAAGTCACGCAATCGCGCCGCGACCTTGACCTTGCCGAACTTGTACCGTCCGCCCTCTTCGACGGTAAAGGTTATGAAGAATTTCGTGCGATCGGGCGTCAATTCGGCCAAGGCCGAAACGACGCGGAAATCGGCGTAGCCGTTCTTTAAATAAAACCGGCGCAGGAGTTCCCGGTCCAGCGTCAAGCGATCCGGATCGTAGGTATCGTCCGATGAAAGAAACCGATACCAGCGTGTTTCCTTTGTCCGGATGATTTCCCTGAGCCTCGAATCGCTGAATTCCGTGTTGCCGACGAAACGGATGTTCTGGACTTCCGTTTTGTCGCCCTCGACGATCTCGAAAACCAGATCGACACGGTTTTGCGGAAGCTGAATGACCTTGGGATCGATGATGGACGCGAAAAAACCGTTCCTCCGGTAAAGGGTAAGCAATCTTTTTACGTCGTTTTGAACCTTGGTGCGGGTATAGATGACCCTGGGCCGGAGCGTGACTTCCTTATCGAGATTTTCGTCCGAAATATCTCCGTTCCCCTCGAAAGCGATGCGGTTGATGACCGGGTTTTCAACGACGGTGACGATGAGCGAACTTCCCTGCTTGCGGATGGAGACATCGGCGAACAGACCGGTGGCGAACAGGCTTTTCAGGGAACGGTCGATGCGGGCGGGCTTATAGGCGTCGCCTTTCCGAATGAGAAGATAGGACCGCACGGTGGCGGGCTCGATACGCTGGGTTCCCTCGACGATAATTTCCCTGATGATATCCGAAGTTTGAGCCCAGGAAGGCGCACTCACGCTTATGGCCGCCCCGAAAGCAGCCAAACCATAAACAACGCTTAAGATGCGAAATAGCCTCCGCACGTTCCCCCCAAAATAAACCGAGAATAATCCCTTACGTGATGAGCTGCTTAAGAAACTCTATCACCTTGAGTTGTTGTAAATCATTCCACGTGGCAAAAACCATCAAGAGCAATACCAGAATCAGGCCGAAACGGAAACCGTATTCTTGCGCGCGCGCGCCTAACGGGCGGCCGCGGATAGCCTCGGCGAAGTAGAAGGCCAGGTGCCCCCCATCGAGCATGGGGATGGGGAAAAGATTGATAAGGCCCAAGTTTATCGATAAAGCCGCCATGAAGAAAATGCAATTTACGACGCCCGTACACATCTGACCGGACAATTTGGCTATTCTAATGGGCCCGCCCAGTTCCTCGGCCCCCCGCTCTCCGGAAATCATTTCTCCGATGGAGGCCAGGATCCCGGCCGTCATATTATAGGTTTGGCTCACCCCCATCTTTAAGGCGTTGAAGGGGGATTGACTTACATAACCGATGGTTTTCACATCCGCCACGATCCCCAGAATTCCCCTGCCCCGTTCGCCTTCCACCGCCACCAGGCGCGGCGTGGCCCGGAGCGTGATTTCCCGTTCCGAACGAAGAACGACGAACAGAAGCTTTTGTTCCGGCCGGACCGATACGATGCGTTGAAGGTCGCTGAACCAATTGACGGCTTCTCCGTCTATGGAGAGGATCTTATCGCCGACCAGGAACCCGGCGTCACTGGCGGCGCTGCCCGCCTTGACCTCGCCGACGACGGCATAGGGGACCGGCTTTCCGATAAAGGCGAACATTCCGGCGAAAAGCACGATGGCGAAAATAAAGTTGGCGATCGGCCCGGCTGCGACGACGGCCGTTCGTTGGGCCAGGCTCTTGTAATGGAAGGAAAAGGCCTGCTCCTCGGGCGTCATCGGCGGCCTGTTTTCCTCTTCGCCCTCTTCGCCGTCCTCGATATCGTATTCACCGAACATCTTGACGTAACCGCCGAGCGGTATGGCGCTGATTTTCCACCGGGTTCCGACGCGGTCGGTCCAGCCATAGATTTCCGGCCCGAACCCAATGGAAAAGACCTCAATCCTGACCCCGTTGCGCCGGGCGATCAGATAATGGCCGAGTTCGTGCACGAAAACGAGAATGGTCAGGATCGTCAGAAAGGGGACGACGTAATCCCAAAGAATATTCAGAAAACTCATTAACATGTGATGTATCCGGGATTTCCGTCTGTTGTCAGGGTCTTATACATAAAAACGATCAGATGTCTCCGATCAGGCCGGCCGCCAGGTCTCTCGCCATGGCATCGGCCTGGGTCACGTCCGACAGGCTTTCGAGTTTTTCGATCCGGGCCTTCTCTAGGGTTTGTTCCACGATCCGGGAAATGTCAAGGAAACCGATCCTGTTATCGAGAAAACGCTGCACGGCGACTTCGTTCGCCGCGTTCAGGACAGTGGGGGCGCTTCCACCGGTTTTCAAGGCCTCGCGGGCCAATTTCAAAGAAGGAAACCGCTCGTAATCCGGTTCCTCGAAAGTCAATTGGCCGATCTCGGCGAGCGAAAGCCTGGCCGCGGGGCTCGGCATCCGTTTCGGCCAAGCAAGGGCATAAGCGATGGGGGTGCGCATGTCGGGCGTCCCCAATTGGGCCAGCACCGATCCGTCAACGTAATCGACCAGGCTATGGATCACGGATTGGGGGTGAAGCAGGATTTCGATCCGGTCTTCGGGGATGGGAAACAGGTGGTAGGCCTCGATCAGTTCGAGTCCCTTGTTCATCATGGTCGCGGAATCGACGGATATCTTCGCGCCCATGTCCCAATTGGGATGGGCGACGGCCTGATCGGGCGTTACGGCCTCCATTTCCTCAAGGCTTTTTTCGCGGAACGGCCCGCCCGACGCCGTCAGGATAATCCGCTCCACCCTATCGGGCGCTTCGAAGTCGAAGACCTGGAATATGGCGCTATGCTCCGAATCGACGGGAAGCAGCGTCGCCCCGCAGCGGGCGATTTCGGCCATCATGACGTCCCCGGCCGATACCAGGCATTCCTTGTTGGCCAGGCCGATGACGGCGCCGCGCCGAACCGCCTCAAGGGTCGGCGCCAGCCCGGCCGTCCCGACGATGGACGCCATGACCCATTCGGCGGGGCGGGCGGCGGCCTCGATCACGGCTTGGGTCCCGGCGGCGGCCTCTACCCCCGTCCCTGAAAGGGCGTCTTTTAAGTCGGCGTACAGGCCGGGGTCGGCGACGACGGCGTGCCGGGCGCGCAAGGTCCGGGCCTGTTGGGCCAGGAGGGCGACGTTGGTGTTGGCGGTCAGGGCCTCGACCTCGAAGGCGTCCGGGTTCCGCATCAACAGATCGACGGTATTGCCCCCGACCGACCCGGTGGACCCCAGAACGGTTACCCGGCGCGGCGCGGCGTCTGAAACGGGGGTTGTCCGGGTTACAGCCATTTCAGGATATTGCCCTGCACGGCCCAGCTAAGCAATGCCGCCACGCTCACCACCGCCAACAAACCATCCACCCTGTCGAGAAGTCCGCCATGGCCGGGAATAAGGTTGCTTGTGTCCTTAACGCCGAAACGGCGCTTGACCCAGGATTCGAGAAGGTCGCCGAGTTGTGAAACGGCGCCGAGCGCGGCGCTCAGGGCGGACAAGGGAAGCAAATCATCCTTTCCGAGAAGAGACGCGCCGAGCGCGCCGGCCGCGGCGGCGCAAAAAACGCCGCCGCCGAAACCGGCCCAGGTTTTTTTCGGGCTGATGCGCGGCGCCAGCTTCGGCCCCCCGATCGACAGCCCGAAAGCATAAGCGCCGCTATCGGCTGCCCAGACCAGGGCCATCAGCCAGAACACGGCATGGCGGCCCACATCGCCGTCCGCCCTGAGCCAAAGCAAGGCCAGGCTGGGCGCGCCGATATAGAGAGCCCCCCCGGCCAGCCAAGCCAAGCGGCCAAGGGAGAGTTCTCTTGAAACGCCCCGCACCAACCGGTTCCATTCCCAAGCCATGACGGCCAAGGCGCCGGCGACCAATATATCGAAATAAGGCGACCCATAATAAACGGCCGCCAAAACGGGCGGCGCCAGGATCAGGGCGGAAAGGACGCGCGCCGTCAAGGCGCCGCGAAACGGATCAGCCACCGGTTGCGCCGTAGCGTCTTTCGCGGCTGAGAAACTCGCGAATGGCGGCGTCGAAGTCCTCCTTGGTGAAATCGGGCCAAAGGGTATCGACGAATATAAGCTCCGCATAAGCGAGCTGCCAAAGAAGGAAATTGCTGACCCTCTGCTCTCCGCTGGTCCTGATCAGGACATCGGGGTCGGGCATGTCCGAGGTGAACAGTTTTTCAGACAAGGCCCGCTCGTCGATATCCCGGGCCCGGAGATCGCCCGCCTCGACCTCTTCGGCGAGCCGCCGGGCGGCCCTGGCGATCTCGGCCCGGCCCCCGTAGCTGAGCGCGATGGAAAGGGTCAGGCGTTTGTTGCCGGCGGTCAGTTTTTCCGCTTCATCGATCATTTTGACGATATCGGCCGACAGGCGCTCCCTATCCCCGATCACCTTCAAACGGATCCCCTTGTCGTGCAGGGACGCGATTTCGCTCCTGAGGTAATAGCGAAGAAGCCCCATCAGATCCTGAACCTCGGGCTCCGGGCGTTTCCAATTCTCCGAGGAAAAACCGAAAAGGGTCAGGTAGGAGACCCCGGCGTCGAGCGCCGATTGGATGGCCGTCTTGACCGCCTGGGCTCCGCGTTTATGGCCCGCGGAACGGGGCAATCCCCGGGCGTGGGCCCACCTGCCGTTGCCGTCCATGATGACGGCGACGTGAACCGGAGGCTCCGGCGTTTCGCTATGGGCTGCGACGGCTTTCATGGGGTCAAACCTGCATTATTTCTTGTTCTTTATTGGCCAGGGTTTCATCCACGGCCTTGACCGAAGCGTCGGTCAGATCCTGAATTTCCCCGGCGTAGTCGCGATGCTCGTCCTCGGAAATATTTCCGTCTTTTTCGGCCTTTTTCAACTCGTCCATGGCGTGGCGGCGCACGTTACGGACCGCGATGCGCGCTTCTTCGGCATACTTGCCGGCGATTTTGCTCAACTCCTGGCGCCGCTCCTCGGTTAAAGGCGGAATGGGAACCCGGATCAATTGCCCATCGACGGACGGATTCAATCCGAGACCGGATTCATTGATCGCTTTTTCAACGGCCTTGACCAGGCTTTTGTCCCAAACCTGGACCGTCAACAGCCTGGGCTCGGGAACGCCGACGGTTCCGACCTGGTTCATGGGCATATCGGAGCCATAGGCGTCGACGGCAATCGATTCGAGAAGCCCCGTCGAGGCGCGGCCGGTTCGAAGGCCGGAGAACTCCTTATGGAGGACATCTTGCGCCCCTTCCATCCTGCGTTTGACGTCCCTTTTAAGGGCGTTGATGTCCGTTTCCCCCACGAAACCCTCCTTTGAGCATAATTAAAAAAAGCCATGGCGGGCCTTTTTAATAAAGCCCTTATGAAACCATTGTAAATCTACCATTTCCACAGACAACGTCGGCGAATGCGCCCGGATTGTGTATGGAAAAAACCAATATAGGAACCTTATTCTCCCGAGACAACGCAATCGCGGCCGTATCCATGACCCTGAGGTCACGGGCGAGAACGTCCTGATAGCTCAACCTCTCGTACCGCTCCGCATCGGGCGTTTTTTTCGGGTCGGCGCTATAGACCCCATCGACCTGGGTCCCTTTAAGCAAGGCGTCGCAATTCATCTCCGAGGCGCGCAGGGCCGCCGCGGTGTCGGTCGTGAAGAAGGGATTTCCGGTCCCGGCGGCGAAAATCACCACCCGTCCCTTTTCCAGGTGGCGCACGGCGCGGCGGCGGATATAGGATTCGCAAACCGTCGGCATGGGGATGGCCGAAAGAACGCGGGTTTGAACGTCCATTTTTTCAAGCGCGCTTTGCACGGCCAGTGAATTCATGACGGTCCCCAGCATTCCCATGTAATCGGCGCTGGTCCTCTCGATGGAAGCCGCCGCTTCGGAAACGCCGCGGAAGATGTTGCCCGCGCCGACAACCAGGCAAACCTGCACGCCCATGCCGTGAACGGTGCGGATCTCGGAACAGATTCGATCGACGGTTTCCGTGTCCAGGCCGAAATCCTTTTTCCCCATCAACCCCTCGCCCGACAACTTCAAGAGAACGCGCCGGTACTTCGGTTCATGAGGCATGTTTGTTTTTCCGCTTTTTGAATTGAAACAGGAGCCGTTAATTCAATAACGGCCCCTTATATCACGCTCGGGACCGTTAACAATTATGTTCCGGCCACGGCGGCGACTTCGGCGGCGAAATCCTCTTCCTTCTTCTCGATGCCCTCGCCCAGGGAAAACCGTTCGAAAGAGGCCACCGAGACGGGGCTACCCATATCGCCCGCGGCGGCTTCGACGGCCTTTCCGACCGTTTGGTCCGGGTCGATGACATAGGTCTGGTCGAGCAGGCAGACTTCCTCGTAATACTTGCGCAAACGGCCTTCGACCATCTTCCCGATGATGTTTTCGGGCTTGCCCGAGGCGCGCGCTTGGTCGGAGAGAACCTTTCGTTCCCGCTCCAGGGACGCAGGGTCGAGATCGTCGCGCGACACGGCCTGGGGGGTCGAGGCCGCCACATGCATGGCCACCATCCGGCCCAGTTCGGAAAGCTTGGCCCGGTCGCCGTCCGAGGCGAGCCCGACCAGGACGCCGATTTTTCCCAACCCCGGAGCCAGGGCGTTATGCACATAAGCGCCTATGGCGCCGCTTTCCACGGACATGACGGCGGCGCGGCGCAGGCTCATGTTCTCGCCGATGGTGGCGATCATATGGGTCAGTTCTTCACCGACGGTCCTGCCGGTTCCGGGAAAGGACGCCGCCTTAAGGGCGTCGATGTCGCCTCCCGTCTCGAGCGCCAGGGTGGCGACCGCCTTGACGAAGGCCTGGAAGGTCTCGTTTCGGGCGACGAAGTCGGTCTCGGAATTGACCTCGACGATGGCGCCCTTGGCGCCGTCGACGGCAACACCGACGAGGCCCTCGGAAGCCACGCGTCCGGCCTTTTTCTGGGCCGCGGACAGGCCTTTTTTGCGCAACCAATCGACGGCTTGTTCCAGGTCGCCATCGGTTTCGCTCAGCGCCTTCTTGCAATCCATCATGCCGACGCCGGTCTTTTCGCGCAGTTCCTTCACCAGACTGGCGGTAATTGCAGCCATCTCAATCCTCGCTTGAATATATCGTTATAAGGTATTGGTTAATCGAAGAAAACGCTACTTGGCATCCTCTTTCTTTTGTTCTTCCGCGGGCTCCGGCTTCTCTGCGGGCTTCTCTGCGGCCGGGGCTTCCGGGGCGGGGGCTTCAGGTTCCGCCGCGGGGACTTCCTCGGGCAACGCCTCGGCGAGGGGGTTTTCCACCGCGCCCAGGTCCTGGCCCGTGGACGCCACTTCCTGCTGGATGCCGTCGAGAACGGAGCCGGCCATCAGGTCGCAATAAAGGTTGATGGCGCGGATGGCGTCGTCGTTGCCGGGGATGGGGTGGTCGATGCCCGCCGGATTGCTGTTGGAATCGATAACGGCGACGACCGGAATGCCCAACTTGTTGGCTTCGGCGACCGCGATGGATTCCTTGTTGGTGTCGATGACGACCAAGACATCGGGCAGTCCGCCCATTTCCTTGATGCCGCCGAGGGCGCGTTCGAGTTTGTCCCTCTCGCGGGTCAGCCCCAAAGTTTCCTTCTTGGTCAGGCCCGTGTTTTCCTCGGACAGTTGCACGTCCAGGTCGCGCAGGCGCTTGATGGAATTGGAGATGGTGCTCCAGTTGGTCATCATGCCGCCGAGCCAGCGGTGGTTGACGTAATGCTGGCCGCAACGCTTAGCCGCCTCGGCGACCTTGGCCCCGGCTTGGCGCTTGGTGCCGACGAACAAGACCCGGCCCCCGGAAGCGACGGTGTCGCGAACCGTTTGCATGGCCCGCTGCAACAGGGGAACGCTCTGTTGAAGATCGATGATGTGGGTGCCGTTGCGGATGCCGAAGATGTACGGAGCCATCTTGGGGTTCCAACGCCGCGTGCTGTGTCCGAAGTGAACGCCGGCTTCCAAGAGCTGACGCATGGTGAAGGCGGGAAGCGCCATGATAAGTGATCCTTTTCCGGTTGAGCGTCGGCGGGTTTGGTCCGGGATCATCCCGAACACCGGAGCGACTGGCTCGGCGAATTTGCGCCGGGCGCCGCGTACCCGCGTGCGAATTTGGCCGCTGTGTAGACCCGCGCGTCCCGAAAGGCAAGGAAAAAGGCTAAAGCTCGGGGCCGCTGGAAAGATTGCGCAAAATAAGATTAAGCACCGGTGGGCTATCCGTGGTACTGGTAACCTCTGGATATGGGATGCTCAAGATGAACGATTTCAACGAGGTCTTTAGGAAAACGGGCGGAACGCTATCCATCGCCGCCGGTTTGGCTTTATTCGCTTTCCTTCCTTCCGGCGGGGCCTTGGCCGGTCCTTCCCCGAAGGGCGGGCGCACCGTTCTGACCGCCACCGTCGTCAACATGCGGACGAACGTTCCGCCCCGGCCCGCGAAAACGCCGCCGGACGCCAATTGGTGGCTTTACGACGTGGAATTGAAGGAAACCGGCGGAAAAACGGGCGTGACCCTGACGTCCTGGCGGAAATGCTACTTAAGCCCGGTTCCCATAAAAACCCGGTGCGAGCCCTGGAAGGACAACATCAAGGAACTCTACGGGACCGACTACATCCCGAAAGGAGGAAGCGTCCGCATCCTCAAATCGGCCTGGGTTTGGGCGGAGAGAACGGGGTACGAGTACACGATCACCGCGACCTACCGGGGCCGGGACGACGAGGGCCGAAAAGTGGAAGCGGGTTATAAATTCTCGATCATATCTGAATAGAACCTTATGTTTCCTCCACCCCGGCGACGCCGGGCATGCCGCCGATTTCCATGAGCACGGCGGGCGATACGGCGTACTTTCCGGGCAAAAGGACCTGGGCCTCGTTTTCCCCATCGACCCTCGCCGAGAGCACGACGCTTCCCCCGCCCCCGCCCGCGCGCTCCAGGACGGTTTTGATGGCGGACAGGGAGTCCGGGGTTTCGATCCTCACCTTCAGTCCATGGGCGTCGCGGGACGTCACCCGGTCCAGGGGCTCGAAAGCGTGGGCGGTAAATCGCGCCGTCTCGCCTTCGAACTGGACGGAAGCCTTGATGAACAGCGACTGACCGACGTCCAGAAATTCC
>VAPH01014741.1_pt1 | contig 14450 bp, 13 predicted proteins | sample 3393861 | NCBI WGS metagenome assembly VAPH01 (sample SAMN08290439, study PRJNA428436) | hydrothermal vent metagenome | isolation source: Deep-sea hydrothermal vent chimney | place: Atlantic Ocean: South-mid Altantic Ridge | reverse complement strand
TCTTAACCTCTGTCCACTGTGGAATATTATTTTTATTTTTCAGATTTATTTTTCAGATTTATTTCAGGTTTCACAAGAGTTCTGATAAAAGCCACAAGGCTATTGATTTCAGAATCATTTATGACTTTCCCCCAAGGCGGCATCATTGGAGAACGGCCTAATGATGGGCCACCCTCTTTTATCACCTGGTGAATTTGAGTATCAGACAATGTGGCCATCACAACTGCATCTGTATGATTGGCTGGAGGCACACTCATGTTAAAGGAATTAAATCCATTACCCTTGCCTGTCTTCCCGTGACAAAGAGCGCAGTAGTACTGATACATCTGCTCACCATTCTGTTGCTCACGGTTTAAATTTGTTGAATGTTTTTGAGGAAACAAAAAACCTGATGTCTCTGTATGTTCTTCATCCGAGCCCAAAACAGTCTGGGCCGACAACCAGATGAGCATTGGTGTGAAAAATACACTACATATTATAATGAGTATCCTTTTTGACATTTTTGACATTATTTTTTCTCCTTGGTGCTTACCAGAAATGCCGTCAACGCCTCAACCTCTTTATCTGTAAAATCGTATACGGGTTCTACCGAGTGCTTAAGAAATGCCTTTGGATCTTTCAAGTAATAAACGATCCACTCGGTTCTGAGCCGCTTACCGACTGATGTAAGGTCAGGTCCGATAGTGCCACCCTGAAGGTTAACTTGGTGACAGGCATTACAAGCATATTCATCATAGTAAAGATCCTTACCCATACTTATTACCTTGGGATCCTTAAGTGACATTCCCTTAACGACACCAGTAAGTTTCTCGACCCTGTCATCAACAAGTGTTGTCCTGAAATAGGAATAGAGTGTATCTACTTCTGGTTCAGAAATCTTTAACCTGGGCATACGCTCTACAAGTATTGGACGAATGGCATAAGGTGTCTTCATAAAGTCTTTCAGCCACTTCTTTTTAACACGACTTCCTTCAATCGAAATATCAGGCGCCAAGTCCCCGCCTTTACCATTTATTGTATGACAGACAAGGCATCTGTACTTATCCAGAACTTCACCAAATTCACCCTGTGGATTATAGTCCGACGGATGCTCTCCAAGATGCAGATGATAGGATGCAGGCACAGCCTCTTTACTACGACTCATAAGATAGGTCGTTAGAGCATCCGCTTCCAGATCACTGAAAGTAAAATCAGGCATCTTCAGTCCGGCTTTAAAGAGCCTTGGATTTTTCATCTTGTTATAAAGCCAGTTTGGAACTGTGTGGTCCTCATGAGGGACCTCAATGTCACCAAAATCCATACGGCTGATATGTGAATCTCCGATTGCTGTAAGATCCAGACCGATTTCACCACGATCTTCCACTCCCTCTATCTGATGGCATCCGGTACATCCGTATTTCTCGATAAGTTCCTTACCGCGGCCTACGTTTGCCGATTCAACACGCTGCATATTTTGCTGGATAATATCGTCTTCCAGTTCCAAATCTATATACTCTTCAACAATAAAAGCTACCAGATCACGAATATCCTGATCACTAAAGCCATAAGCCGGCATCAACGTATTAGGTCTCATCGCCCGTGGATTTTTAATCCACTCGAAAAGCCATTCAGGGTAAGCCTTTGACGAAACCTTGGCAAGGTCAGGTCCGATATCACCACCTTTTCCTTCGAATGAATGACAGGTCACACAACGCGACTCACTCAATATCCGTTTTCCTCTGGCGTAAGACCCTCCTTTAATCAGGTCAGCCTCTTCAACCCTGACACGAGGGATAAGAAAACGAGTGATGTCTGCCGCATCCTCTTCCGAAAACTTGAAGTTCGGCATCTTTGTCTCTGGAAGATACATCTGCGGGTCCCGCAGCCACCTGTAAAGCCAGTCAATTTTTAATTTCTCTCCAACTTTAACTAATGGTGGACCGACTTTTACTCTTTCTATTCCTTGAACATTGTGACAGCCGCGGCAGCCGTACTCCTTAAACATCGTACGTCCCTTGGCAAGAACCGGAGCCTGTTCTTCAATAAAATCTCCGTGACACGTTGAGCATGAGTTCTCCATAAAGTTCTCATTAGTAATAGCCTCGTACCAATCCTCTGTAGGACCATGAGCATCCTCAACCGAGGTAGCCAAACCCTGACCACCATGACAAATGGTACAGCCGAAAGTCTCGAAGGAATGTTTCTCTGCATTAGGATGAGTCGTGTAAGGTTGAGGAGCATCAGCAAACCTAGGGTCCTCAACACCCAGATGGCACGTCTCACAACGATCAACGCGATTTAATTTTTCAAGCCATCGCTGCCTAACAACAAACTTAACATCGTCAAGTTCTGATTCATCTCCACCCTTCTCTTTCAAAAGCTCTTTAAACTCTTTTTGATAAGAAAGATACGGCCGGTTGTAGTCCTTCCATATCTGCCAAACATAAAACAGAAGAATTAAAAAACTTAAAAATACAAATATACGTTTCATTCTTACCCCTATCGAAATTCACACAGACAAAAGCCGCCCGGTATTAACAACACATTTGATTCCCTGTTGTTTATTTTTTTTCAGTGTTTCTCCAGCGTTTTTCCAGCATTTTTTTCAGTGAGTAGGCCACGGCTCCCAAGGCCAATAAAAACCCCAAATCGGACCTCTCATAAAAGTACCCACAATAATCAGGCCTATAAAGACAACCACAAATATAGTAAACAATACGTTGTATAGCCTTCGGCTGGGATGAAACCAGACCCCGGTTCCAATGCGGCTCCGGTCGATATACGGCACCAGAATAAGAACGATAACACCAACTGTCGGCACAAAAATACCACCCCAAAAAGGCGGTCCCCACGACAGCAGTTCCTGGAGACCAAGGAAATACCAGGGAGCTTTGGCCGGATTAGGTGTTACCGATGGATTGGCCATTTCTTCAAGTGGAGCATTAAAAAACACCGACATCCCCATAATAAAAATCATCACCAAGTAGAAAAGATTCAACTCTTTAATAAGAAGATGTGGCCAGGTTGTAGTCATCTTTTCAGGCTCTTTACCAACCTGCGGACTCTCCCCCTCAACCAGGTTCATCAGACCATATGATTTAAGATCTTTTTCCTGCTCGGCCATTCTCTGTTCATCAGACACTGGCATTTATTCCTCCTTTTTACTCAGTCCTCAGCTATCTTTCCTGAATTTCCTGATTTTATTCCTCAGGTCTGGCCAAACCGCCATCCTTTCGGATTCTCCAGAAATGCACTGCTATCAGCATGCTTGTAATCAAAGGCAGCACCATAACATGCATTACATAAAAACGAATCAAGGCATTCTGCCCGACAAGAGTTCCACCAACCACCAGATATCTCATGTCATCCCCGATAATCGGCATCGTATCAATCAGGTTTACCACAATAGTGATAGCCCAAAATGCCAGTTGATCCCACGGCAAAAGATATCCGGTCAGACTTAAAGCCAGGGTACAAACAAACAGGATCACTCCAACACCCCAGTTAAACTCCCTGGGCTGCCGATATCCTGCTGTATAAAAAACACGGCACATATGCAGAAATACAAGCGCAACCATACTGTGCGCCCCCCAGCGGTGCATATTTCTGAGTATCATGCCAAAGCTAACAGCAAACTCAAGATCCTTCATATCCTGATAAGCCCGTTGTACATGCGGAATGTAGTAAAACATCAGCAGTATTCCGGTAATACACAAAATAAAAAACAAGTAAAGACTTATCAACCCAAGCCCAAGTGTCTTCTTAAAACGCAAGGAATCCTTGTATACCTTGACCGGATGAATATGAAGAAAAAGATTACTTGTAACAACCTCGGAACGGAGCCTTGTATTTACAGGCATTCCGTGGCGGAAAACCGATTTCCAAAATCGGTTCTGAAATATTAGGTTTTTTATTTTTTCGATCATGATATTCGTTTCCTATATAAGATAGTTATGCCTTTTCTTTTATACCGTTCATGCCGTTATGGTTAAGACCTGAGAGAACGGAACAATCCGGTCTTCATTTACAAAAAGCTTGTTATCACTTCCCAGGGTAACCTCATACCATGGTAGAGGTCTAGGCGCCGGACCGGCGATTACAACCCCCTTTTCGTTAAAAATACTTCCATGGCATGGACATTCCCAACGATCTCTCTCTGCTATCCAGCGCGGTGTACAACCCATGTGCGTACATACAGCAGAGATCACTTTATACTTGCCACCGCTGTTGACCACAAAGATCCTTTTGTCTGGAAGAAAATTTACTCCCTCTGGATAGTCTTGCGGCTTGCCGATTTTATATGATTTAGGCGGCTCATAAAGAATATTGGGAACCATATACCTACCGGAAGCTACTGAGATTCCGCCAAAGGTTCCAAGGGTGGCAAACCACCCGAGATAACTAAGAAAATCACGCCGATCGTGCTTTTCACTGCTCAAACCAATACCTCCTCTTCCTCGAAACGTTCCATGGTAATTGCACCTGTAGGACAACGCTTGGCGCAAAAACCGCATCGGATACATCTTTCATCATCCTTTATAATCGCAGACCCCTTAGGATGATCTGTGCCATAGCGAGCGCGGACAACTTCTTGTAATTTTTTGTCCTCGCGCATCTGGCTGATATCAATCAGCCTCAGACAAGACTCCGGACATACATCTGCACAGCCGCCACAAAGAATACATTTGCTGCTGCTGAAAATTGTATTTATATTGCACCGATAGCAGCGAGCGCTCTCCAGCAGTGCGCTTTTTTCACTATATGGTGTCTCAACCTCACCTATACCTGTTCTACGGTTTATATCGATAACAGGCGGTTTTTGCCGTGGAATCGTATCGAAATTCTCCGGCATACGGTGGAAAATCTCTTCAGATTTCCATACTCTTTTGACTCGTACTTCCCTTTTTAGGTACTTTTCTATAGACCTTGCAGCCTTCTGCCCATTGGCCACGGCATCTATAATGATTCGGGGACCGAATGCCACATCCCCTCCTGCATAAACACCCGGAGCCGTTGTAGCCAGAGTACCGGAATCCACTTTTATCAAACCACGCGCGGTTGTTTCTATCCCATCATCCTCTCGTATCCAGGAGAGGTCCGATGCCTGTCCGATAGCCAATATAATGGTGTCCCCCTCAAGCACATGTTCACTTCCATCATGATATGAAGGGTTAAACCTGCCGGTTGCATCTACCACAGACCGCACGTTTCTGGTCTCCAGACCAATGGCCTTGCCGTTTTTTCCCACAATCCGCTTGGGTCCTTTGGAACAGGCCAGGATAACACCTTCTTCAGTAGCCTCTTCTATCTCCCATTCCCATGCCGGCATCTTGTTTCTGGACTCAAGACAGACCATAACCACCTGGTGGGCGCCTATCCTAAGAGCACTGCGTGCCATGTCAAGCGCTGCCTCAATATCGGCCCTGGCTTCAGAAACCGCGCCTGCAGATGCAGTTCCCTTGGGGATGCTTTCCTCTCCAAGCCTCCTGGCTGTACGGGCAATGTCCACAGCAACATTACCACCACCGATCACAATGACCTTTTCGCCAAGGTCCACTTTGTAGCCAAGATTGGCATTTAAAAGAAATTCTACGCCGTTTATAACACCGTCAAGCTCAGTGCCCGGGATATCAAGACCGCGGCTTTCATGGGCTCCTATCGATATAAAAATCGCATCAAAGCCTTCCTTACGCAGATCCGAAAGAGAATAATCACGTCCCAGTTTTGAGTTATACCGAACCTTAACCCCCATCGAAAGGATCGCATCCACCTCTCGTTTAATAAGGTTTCTTGGAAGTCTGTATTCAGGAACTCCGAGAATCATCATGCCGCCGGCAATGTCCCTGGCTTCAAAAACCGTGCATTCATGCCCCAGCCTGGTCAGGTCATGAGCGCATGACAGACCTGCAGGTCCAGCACCGATTATGGCCACTTTTTTACCTGTCTTCACAGGCTTAAGGCTTCCAGGAGCAGTGGAATGGCGAAGCGTATCATCCAGATTAAGGAGGCGCTTGGACTCTACTCCGTAAACCTCAGTAACAAAGCGCTTCAGTGCTCTAATTGATACGGGATCTTTTTCGACCTTTCCCTTCCGGCAAACTTCCTCACAGGGATGAGCACAGATCCTTCCGCAGATCGATGCAAAAGGGTTCGGTCCCCTGGCAATTGCATAGGCTTTTTCAGAATCACCATCAGCAATAGCCTGCACATAAGCTCCGGCTTTGGTACCCACCGGACATCCCCGCTGACAATTGAAATTATTGCCCAGGTATGTTCCGTTAACTAAACGCGTCGTGTATCGCTTCATATCAGTGTTTTAGAAACTCCACAATTCCTATGCCAACCACAAGCATTACCAAACCCACAACTGCGCCAATGGCCAAAACGAGCGTTATTTCTTTTTTCACAGAGTAATCTTTCTTGTCATCCATAAAGCCCAGGACTCCTTAGCAGACTTGTTTATCCTTTTTTTACCTTTTCTTCAGACCTTTAAACTTAACTGAAGCGGTCTTTCCCGCCTCAACAACAACATCTTGTGTCACCTCTTTAAGCTTCTCATGCCACACCTTCAACTTGAAAGAGCCCGGAGGAACATCTTTAATCTCGAAATTGCCTTTTTTATCGGTAAGGGCAAAGTATGGATTCTGAAGAACAACAACAAAAGCATCCATCTCCGCATGAACATTACAAAGAAGCGGGACTTCTCCAAGCTTGTCAAATGTTTCAGTCTTTGTTACTCCAACCCCATATGTTCCAAGGTTAAACTCTTTCGCAGATCCTGGAGGTGCAAAAACGTTGTGAACCACATTGTCATCATTAACAAAATCGACAGTGGTTCCCTTTAACACAGCCATGATACGCGGCTTAAATGTCAGATTGCTCTGGCCTATAGACACATTCTCCTTAGGAGGAGGAAAGGTTCCATCCACATGATCAACATAGACAATGGCAGGATAGCGTTTGACCCATGGTGTCTTTACCAGTCCCTTTATAGTACCGCCTTCATGATGGCTGCCTCCGTGTGCATGCCCCGCCTCTTCCGCCTGAGCAATACTTCCGAACGAAAGCAAGCCGGCTACTGCTATAGCAGCGATGAAAAATGTTAATATTTTTGACTTACTCATTTTTTAAAACCTCCAATTTATTTATAAGTTTTGATTGATTAATTAACATTACTGTTTCAAACATTCAAATATTTAGAATGCATAATCCAGACTGACCACAACGCGGTCACCCTGGCCAACCATTGTTGGCTCGTTATCCGTATAAAATCTTCCCTCAAGATTAAACTTCACATTGGCGCGAGCCAACATTACAGCGCCAGCAACTATCCTGGATGTATTATCGGCACCACTAACACTTAGCCCCTCAAAGCGGAAATAGGGCTGTAACCATGGATAGAGAAAATATTCCGCCTCACCAAAATAAACATCTTGATCCAACAAGAAACCCGACATATGATCCTCAATATCTTTACCGGATATATACCCGGCAGCAACCGATAAATCCCTGTAGTTCACACGCAGATCAACACCATAGCGATCAGATACTTCGTCTTGAGGACCGTTGTAGCTGCGGTACCCGAAAAACCCGAAAGCAATCGAATCGTCACGCCAGTAACCGGCCGGAGTTGTAGAAAGTCCGCCCTCTTCAGTCGTTCCGCCTGAGCCGTCATAGCCAAGCCCGCCTATCTTAAACGATGCTGCGCCGTAGAAATCCTTTTTAGCTGTATCACCATTCCCCTGCATAATACCCAAGTTGTATCTCCACCACTTATCAAAACCGTTCAGCTCAAATCCTGCATTGCTGCCGCCTTCAGCGTGCAGACCCATTGCGGATGTATAGAGATACATCTCGTTCGTGATCATGTTATGACTTCTGGTATTAGGTAAAGCCAGATCCTGCATGCCAACACTTCCTATCTTTATGTTCAAGTGGTTCTCGCCAATTGTGTCATCAAGAAGATCTTCCCACATCAACCAAGCAGCAACCTCGGCCTCATCCTTAAACTCAAACTCGACGAAGAATGACATATCCTCACCCATAGAACCGGCTGCAAGTATTTTTGTGGATGGAGCATTGAAGTTAACATCGTCCTGGATATCGTATGTATTACTTTGTGTGAAGCGTATAGCAATCGGAGGCATACCAGGAATATCCGACGGCCAGACAGATTTCGGAAAAACTCTCTTGTACCCTGCCGCACCTAAACTCATTGGCTGGTCTTTAATAAAAAGCTCGTCTCCACCCGGCATCTTGTAACCATTTAAACGAAACGCTTCACCTTGAGCCGTCAATCTTGGAAATGTGGCATGACAGGTGATACAGGCAGTCTTATATTTTCTTGCAAAGGCCGGAATGGCCTCGGCATCTTTTGGAGCAAACTCAACCCCAAAAGCCATAATCGACAAAAGTAAAATCCACAATGTTAACTTCTTCATAAGTGTATTCCTCTCCTTAAATTTCTAAGATTTCTAAAAAATTCTAAAAATTTCTAAAAACACAATATTAAAAAATGTTTTTATTTTAATATTTAGTATTTAGTATTTTTTAAATAGAAAAATTATTTAATTGTAATAAACAGTATTCTTTTAGAAGCAACTTCAATGCCAGAACTGGCTAAACTGGAAAAGTTAATCTTTAACTAATTGTTTTTAAAAAGTTTTCAGATGAAATATACAAAAATAGCGTATCTAAAGAGAGGAATCATCTTCCCAAATATGGGAAAATAAGCGGGAAGCACAGTCCCATTTATGGGAACATAGTGTTGTGGTTATCCAATACCAAGTTCTTCTATCTTGCGGTAAAGAGACGATTTACTTAAGCCCAGAATGGAGGCGGCCTTCAACTTGTCAAAGGAAACCTCCTCCAGTACAGAAAGAATGGATATCCGCTCAAACTCTCTCACACTCTGTTTTAAATCACCGCGTCCGATCAGACCGGAGGTCTTTTTTGAATCGTTAAGCTCGACAGGAAGATCATTGATTTCTATGATTTTCTTGTCGCATAAAATCATAGCCCGTTCAATCACGTTTTTCAGCTCACGAACATTTCCTTTCCACCTGTGGCTTAAAAGAAGCTTCATAGTTATGTTGTCAACGCCCTGTATGTTCTTGCCCAACTCAAGGTTGAACTTACTTATAAAGTGACGGACCAGCAAAGGGATATCGTCAATCCTATGCCTTAGAGGCGGAATATGCAGCCGGATGACATTAAGCCTGTAGTAAAGATCCTCCCGGAATTCTCCCTGCTCCATCATCTGTTTGAGATCCCTGTTACTAGCGGCAATAATACGTGCGTTTAGTTTTTTGGCTTTTACCGAGCCAAGCGGCACAAACTCCTGTTCCTCGATCACCCTCAGGAGTTTTACCTGGGCATCCTGCGGCATCTCAGATATTTCATCAAGAAATAACGTGCCTTCCTCCACAACTTGCAGATAACCTTCCTTATTGCCGGAGGCTCCGGTAAAAGCTCCTTGTACATGCCCGAAAAGCTCGCTCTCCCATAAGGTTATCGGAATGGCGCCGCAGTTTACAGGAAGAAACTTTTCATCTTTTCTGGGGCTGTTAAAATGAATGGCGCGGGCTATCACCTCTTTTCCCGTGCCGCTTTCACCAGTAATCAGGATATTGCTTGAGGTGGTCGAAACCTTACGAATCATATCAAAGAGATCTTCCATCGACCTGCTTTTTGCTATAATATTATGAAAATCGTACTGTTTTTCTACCTCCTGCCGCAGAATCTGGTTTTCGCGTCTGATCTTAATGTAGTGATCAATCCTGGATATTTTAGCAATGACGTCTTCATATATCAGAGGTTTCAGCATATAATCAAACGCTCCTTTTCGAAGAGCGTTTACTGCTGTCTCAACAGAAGCATAAGCTGTAATCATAATGACAACAGTTTCCGGAGAGATATTTAAAATCTGTTCCAGAAGTTCCAGCCCACTCATTCCAGGCATCTTGATATCAGAAATTACGATATGGACATTTTCCTGCCTTACAACAGAAAGTGCATCCTCTCCGCCTGCTGCCGAAATAACCGTATAGCCGGCCTGACTGATCTCGTCAGATAAAAGATCTCTAATCGCCCGCTCATCGTCCACAACAAGCACCGTTGTATTTTTCATATCATCTTTCCTATTGTAATTTTGTTGGAATCTTCATTGTAAATACAGACCCACTGCCTTGTTTGTTTGAAGCCCGTATCGAACCTCCAAGGTTCTGCATGATTCCATAGCTTACGTAAAGCCCGAGCCCTGTTCCCACTCCCACGTCTTTGGTGGTAAAAAAAGGTTCAAACAGATGCGGAAGCTGCTTTTCGGGAATGCCGGGGCCTGTATCTTCAAATATAACGGTAACGAAATCCTCTTCATATCTGCTGGTTACAGAAAGAACGCCTTCTCCGTTCATTGCATCACCTGCATTAAAAATGATATTCAAGCAAGCCTGAAGCAGTTGGTCCCCATCCAACTTTAATGCCGGAATTTCACTATCCAAGCTGGTCATTACACGAACATTTTTTAGGCGTTTGTCATATTTGGCAATCCCAAGAGCTGACGCAATAACCTGATTAACATGAGTAAGGCTCTTACGGTACTCTGTAGGTCTCGAAAAATCCATCATCTCCCGCACAATCCTGGATATACGATCAATCTGCTCCTTCATAACCCGTGTCTTTTCTGATGTAGAATTACTACCAGAAACCATGTTTCGTGCCCCTGAACCGTTTTCAAGACTTCGGAGCAAAGATGATAAGGCAGCCAGTGGATTACCTATTTCATGCGCTACGCCTGCCGCCATCTGACCAAGAGCCGCCATCTTTTCCTGATGCATTATTTGAACTTGGGCCTCTTTAAGGCTGGATGTTCTTTCCTGAATAATCTCTTCGAGACGTTCGGAATAGTTTTTCAACTCATCCTCCATCTTTCGCTGCTGAGTAATATCCAGGATATACTCGACAAATCCGATAGTATTATTTTCCTGGTCCAGCACAGGATAGGCATGAATCCATAATATATGTTTCACTCCACTTTCAAAAACAATCTCTTTTTGAAGATCGCATGACGCCCCCCTCTTCATTGCAAAAAGGCCGGAACAGTCTTGGCAAGGAACTTCTCTGTGCCATAATAGTTGATAACATTTATGCTTATTTTTACTTACACCGCCCACATTCGTTATAAGCTCGTCGTAAGCGTTATTTACTTGGATAATCTCGTAATTCCTGGATATGTAAGCGATTCCAGCCGTGATTCCATTAAACATGGAAATCATGGTGCGCCTGGCTGTTATAAGTTCCTTCTCCCGCTCAGAAAGAGCTTGCGCCATACGGTTAAAAGACCCGCCCAGTTCCTCCAGTTCGTCACCCGTATCAATGGAAACACGCCGTGTTAAGTCCCCGCCAGCCATACGCTCCGTGGTCTGAATCAGCTTTTTCAAGGCTCCCCTTAATCGTCGATCAAGGAAATATCCCAGAGATATTCCGGTAAGAATAAAAAGAGCTATAAAAGTGATTCCAAGATATGTGATATTTTCTAAACGCCGGTTTGCGCGACGCGTATTTATTCCCAGGTGAAATCCTCCCACATTCCTTCCTTCGTGAACAACAGGTGTGTATATATCAAAAACATGCCCTGCTCCGTGCAAAAACCCCTTGCCCTTCCCTATTTCTCTAATAACAGTTAAATATCTGCTTATCCCTTTATTATCTCTGTTTTTTGTGTCTGCTGAAAGCATACTTAATTTCCCACCTTCTGCAATCTCGTCACCTTTTTTATCCACAATGCTAATATATTCTAGTTCTCCGTCTTTGAGAACATCTTCAACAAGGCCATTCAGAAATACTTTATTCTCATGTAACAGAGACTCAGAAATTACTGCTGAAATTACTGCCGAAATCAGGTTTGCCTTCATCCGTGCGGCGTTTATCAACTCCTCTTCAACAGCATGATGTTGCCTTACAACAGCAAAGTAAAAAAAGTAGGCAATCAGCACAGCGTAAACAATTGCGATAGAAGTAAAAGCCTTACGACGAAGACTGATTCTTCTCTTTTTATGCCGCTGCCCGGAGCAATTTGAACCGGGTGTCAGTTTATCCATATTGTTACTTTACCAATAAGTCGTAGTTTAAACACTGTAAGAATTCACAACACAAAAAGTTCGTCGGGTTTTTTTACACTTTTTTTAGATCAAAATAACGTTTTTGTAAAAATAGTATCCTTTTGATACACTTAACATTATTAGCCAAACTACTGTAGAGGATCTACCCCATTGATTTTAAAACTAAAAATAAGTAAATTTCAGGATGCATTCAACCAGTTTATTGGATGTCGGAAAATTTTACACTTTTAAGTCGTACATCTCTTCAGATAACAATAAAACACTTATTTTTCATACTGTTACATACTTAGCACACTTATTGCATGTAAATTACTAATATTTATGTTAGTAGATGTATCTTCCATGAAATTACATAATATTAGGAGGGAGAAACGTGACAACATCTGAAAAAAGAAACTTTGAACGTTATATTGCTAAAGAACATGCTTTTGCCCTATTAAAGCCTTACTGCAACAAATTAGGACAAATTAAAAATATCAGTAGAGGTGGAGTAGCATTTGAGTATCTGGTATTTGACAAGTCTGATGAGGGTGCATGGCTTTCCGAACAGTTACGGCTAGACATTATCTTGACCCCTGAGGCCTTATACCTTTCTCAGGTTCCCTGTGAAATTGTTTACGATAATGTCGTAAATAAAAACCTACCTTTGCTTGTGCAAGGCATAGAAAGCAGGCTTTGCGGTCTTAAGTTCGGCAAGCTTACAGAAGACCAGTCCGGCACTCTGGAGACATTTCTCGAAAAGTATGTCCTCAGAACTTATAAAACGGTAAAATAGTCTATTCTGGAAGTTTGGATATAAGCACACTGCACGGTGCATAGCTCAAAACTCGCCTTGAGACTCCTCCGAGCATACCAATAAGACCCTTTTCGCCGCGACAGCCTATAACAATCATGTCACTATCCATATCTTTTGCGCTGTTAATTATAGCAGGAGCAACTTTGCCAGATTTCACAACTGTCTTCACAGAACCAAAACAGCCCTTAAAAACTTCCTGCTGCCGTTCCAATAATTCCTCTGCCGCTGACATCTCCGCAGCTCTCATCTCCGCAACTGTTTCCTTTACATGATCGTCTATTTCGATAGCAAACCGCTCAGGAATATCACCAAGCGGCGAACTCGTAACATAAATAATAGTAAGCTCGGTAGAGGATGGCAATGAAAGTGAATATAGTGCGGCTGCGGCTTTTTTAGCGCAAGGCGATCCATCAGTGGCAAACAAAACCCGTAGAGGATGCCCGTCTACCTGCTCACCCCGTGAAGGCTTTACAACAAGAACCGGCATAGAAGCATTTATTGCAACTTTTCGCGTAACACTTCCTAACAAAAACGATTCCAGCCCCATAAGACCACGACTCCCGATTACGATTATATCAGCTTTATTTTCATTAGCGGCTTCCAATATCTCGTAATACGGATATCCTTGATGAAGGTGTATCGCTACTGTAACCTTAGTTTCTTTGAAATACCCACTGGCTTCATCAAGTATTTTCTCACCGAGCTCTTGTTGAACCCTAAAAAGCTGATCATAATGCTCATACGTCTCCCCAAAGCTACCAGGCAAATTTATAACATGTACAATATCAATACGATCATCTTTGCATAGATTAAAACAGGAAAGAAACACCGCTGCCGCCTTCGAGTACTCTGACCCGTCTGTTGTAAGCAGGTAGTTCATGGCATCCTCCTTTTTTTGGTGAGGGAAAACATCTCTGTATCGGCCTGGCCGTTTGCTGCGCTGCAATAACTCCTAATTCCATCGTAACACAAAAAATACGACATGGCATCCCAGAAGATCAGGCAGAATCGTTTTTAACATCAAATAAAAGAAGATGCAATAACCTCTCTTGTGGCAAAGCATCAGCGTCAATCCGAAATCGGTTATCCAAGCGATAGCCAGCCACCCAGACTATCTTCCCTTCTTTTTCTCCTTTTTCTCCGCATACAACCAGCGGCACCGCATCACGCTCAGACGCCGGGACCTTCTCATCCACAAAAAAATCCTGAAGTTTTTTGCTTTTGCCTTCTTTTAAACCAAATGGGTAAAAAAAATCTCCAGGCCGCCTGGAACGGACCTTAAGAGGACCGTCTATCTTTGACGGATCAACAGCAATCATAGACTTCCCGTTCCCGAATCCATCTGAAACAATACCGAAACCCGCTTCTATTCGGCATCCACCTAGAAAAGTCACACTTCCAGGAATATCAAGATTCATAGGTGTGATAGCACAGATATCCGCCTTAAAAAATATTTTATAACGTGAATACTCGCGCTTTATTATCAGCCCGCCCGGAAGGTCAGCTCTTCCACCGGACGCCAGGCTCTCAAGAGCCGCCTCTATGTGATAAAAAGC
>VAPH01007919.1_pt1 | contig 14451 bp, 11 predicted proteins | sample 3393861 | NCBI WGS metagenome assembly VAPH01 (sample SAMN08290439, study PRJNA428436) | hydrothermal vent metagenome | isolation source: Deep-sea hydrothermal vent chimney | place: Atlantic Ocean: South-mid Altantic Ridge | reverse complement strand
TCAGTGAGTATCAGGTTAAAGCCGGATTTATATACAAACTTCTTTTTTTTGCCGAATGGCCGAGTGAAGCGTTCAACGATAATAAAACCACTGTTATGATTGGAATATTAGCTAAAGACAATTTTGGAGATATATTCAAGAGCGTTGAGGGGCAAGTTATTAATAAAAGAAAGCTAGTCATCAAAAAAATAGATAAAATTCCACAAAAAGAAGAGCTTAGACAGTTCCATATTTTATTTATAAGTCCATCTCTAAAGGATAAGATGGGAAGTATCCTGAGCTCACTGAAAGGTTTTCCGGTTTTAACTGTTAGCGAAGTTAAAGGATTTATTCACTTAGGCGGAATGGTAAATTTTATAACACAAGAAAATAAAGTAGGGTTCGAAATAAACAGAACAGCTGCCGAAAGTGCAGGAATCATGTTCAGCTCAAAATTGCTCAGAGTGGCAATCAGAGTTATAGAATATTAGCATGCAGGGAGGGAGAAAGGGCAAAAAGATATCTACATCAGAAATTATTGGCAAGCTGTCTATCAGACACAAAGTCGTGTTGATAATAATGTTTGTTAGTGTAACTACGATGTTACTGGCTGGTGGAATTTTTATAACGTACGAATGGTTTTTTTTCCGAGAGCGCATGGTAAACGACCTCTCTGCACAGGCAAAGATGCTGGCTGATAACAGTATAGGAGCTCTCTCCTTTGATGACTCAAAAGATGCGGAAGAAGTGCTGAGGTCATTGCAGGCTAAAAAACCTATAGTCTTTGCATGCATCTACCGCATTGACGGTACAATATTTGCCACATACCAGCGTAAAGGATTCAGACTGGAGACTACACTTCCAAAGCCACAAAAGGATGGCTACCATTTTAACAGGAACAGCCTGGTTGTATTCAAGCCTATTATCCTCAACAACCAATCCATTGGAACAGTCTATCTGCATTCTGACCTTAGTGAGCAATCGGCATTTATAAAACAAAGTGCAATAGCGTTCACTTTGATGATATCGTTATCATCCATTTTTATCTACGCTTTATCTTCAAAAATACAAAAAGTGATTTCTATGCCAATTCTTTCACTTGCAGAAACAGCAGGTGAAATTACTGCAAAGAAGGATTACTCTGTACGTGCAGATAAAAAAAGTGAAGATGAGGTGGGACATCTTATTGATTCCTTTAATAATATGTTGGAACAGATACAGAAGCGGGATGATGATCTTCGGGAAAGTGAAAAACGTTATCGTACACTTTTTGAATCAGCAAACGATGCCATCTTTATTCTGCAAAATAATTTGTTTATTAACTGCAACCAGAAAGCCCTTGAGATGTTCGGATGCAAAAGGGAAGAAATTATTAATCAGTCGCTGTATAAGATTTTTCCTCCGACGCAGCCGGACAGCAAAAACTCTATCAATAAATCTTTAGAAAAAACAGAAGCCGCATTCAATGGTATCCCACAGTTTTTTGAATGGAAACATCAGAAGTTTGATGGTACACTCTTTGATGCAGAGGTGAATTTAAATGTAATCGAGCTGAGTACAGGAAAATATATGCAGGCTATCGTCCGAAATATTACCGTTCGCAAACAGGCTGAAAAAGAACTGGAAAAACATAGAATGCACCTTGAAAAAATGATAAAAGAGCGCACTGCCGAACTGCATTCTGCTCAGGAGGAGTTGTTACGAAAACAGCGCCTTGCCGACATCGGTCAATTGACAGCCACTGTTAGTCATGAACTCCGTAATCCTTTGGGGAGTATTCGTAACTCTCTTTCCGTTATCCAGCGCCTGGCGGGCAAGGATAATCCAATGATGAAAAGCGCTTTGGGAATAACTGATAGAGGGATAAGCCGTTGCGACAACATAATAAACGAATTGCTGGATTTCACACGGATCCGTCAACTCAATCTGGAAAGTACTGATATTGATGCCTGGCTTGCTGAAGTTTTGGACGATTATCGACATGCCTCGGAGATTGATCTTGTTCACAATCCTGGAGCTGGAGTAGAAATTTTATGCGATCGGGAATATTTACTGCGCGCGGCTCTCAATGTTCTAAATAATGCTTGTGAGGCAGTAACAGCGAAAGAAGGCTTGCAAGTTTTTTCACGGACACCACGGGTAAGCATTAGCACACGTACCTTAGATAACTGCGTGGAAATAGAGATTGCCGATAATGGATTTGGTATGTCAGATGAACAACAGGGGAAAATTTTTGAACCTCTCTTTAGTACCAAGAGTTTTGGCGTAGGGCTGGGTTTATCGGTGGTCAGCCAGATTATGAAGCAGCATGGCGGCAGTGTTCATATTGATAGCGAACCTGGGCAGGGTACCCGAGTGCGTCTTTTACTGCCGTTATATCACATAAAGAATAAAGCAGTTATCAGGGAGGCATAATGAGAATTGAAAGTGTTAGATGGTTTTATGCATATCTGTTCTTTTTGTACCCTGATACCTACTCCATATAAGGAGATGGCAAAATGAAACCACTACCTGTTCTTATTGTTGATGACAACTATGATTTCGGCACTGGTTTGGCAGATCTTTTGACTTTGGAAGGCTACGCAGTTGAACTTGCCTGTAGCGCGGATGCTGCTCTGGAAACGCTAAAGAGTTTCCCCGCAAAAGTAGTTCTGATCGATATTCGCCTGGGTAAGGGTAATGGTATAGACTTGCTTAAAAGTTTACAACGTCTTCATCCAAAACTCTTGTGTGTGATGATGACAGCATACGGCGACCTCGACACAGCTATACAAGCATTGCGACAAGGCGCTTACGACTATCTACGCAAACCCTTTCACTCCGAGGATCTTCTGGCCACTCTGCAACGTTGCTTTGAACGAATAGATATAACTCTGAAGAAATCTCTGGCTGAAGAAGCCCTGCGGCGTTCACAGAAAATGGAGGCCATCGGTCGTTTGTCCGGCGGTATCGCCCATGATTTCAATAATCAGCTTGGCATAATAATCGGTTATCTGGATTTATTGAAAAGCTATAATGCCAGTGATGCGCAACCAAGCCGATGGCTGAATACAGCTACCGAGGCGGCTCTACGTTGTACAGATCTGACCCGTCAGTTAATGGCCTTATCCAGTCGCAAGATAAAAAAAGAGACGGCTCTGAATCTAAGTAACACGTTAAAAGAAATGGAGAGCATAATTAAGCGCTCAGTTACCTCAAGGGTTGAGGTTCAGTACTCTCTGGCTAATGATCTGTGGTTGACCGAAATCGAAATTGGTGAATTGCAGGATGCCATTTTAAACATTGTATTAAATGCCCGCGATGCTATGCCTCGCGGTGGTAAGCTATTGATTGAGACTACTAACAAACACCTGGATGTTAATGATACCATCTTCAAATCCGACCTAAACTCAGAACATGAAGTTGGTGACTACGTACAGTTGATGCTGAGTGATACTGGTATAGGTATGGATAAGGAAACTCTTGATCATGTTTTCGAGCCATTTTTTACCACAAAGACCGAAGTCAAGAGTACTGGCATGGGAATGTCTATGGTCTACGGTTTTGTTAAACGCTACGGCGGTTACATCAAAGTGTATTCTGAACCTGGTTTGGGGACTACGATTCGGATGTATCTGCCTCGCTCAATGGCATCCGAATCAGTTGAAATTGTAGGAAATTCCAACAAAACCGAATTACCAACAGGCAACGAATCCATTTTGATCGTTGATGATGAAGTTGGCCTGCTAATGTTGGCCGATGAGTACCTAACCGATCTTGGTTACCGTACACGCACCGCTGAAAATGCCGCCCAAGCTCTAGAAATATTGGGAAATTTGGAAAAAGAAGATGATATTGACTTGATCTTTAGTGACATAGTAATGCCAGGTGGTATAAACGGCTATAAACTTGCGCAACAGGCAACAAAACTCAAGCCTGGTCTCAAGGTTCTTCTGACCTCTGGTTTTACATCAAAAACTATTGACAACAACGGACTGCACCGGTTGTTCACACACCTCATTAACAAGCCATACCGTAAAAGCGATTTGGCGCAACGAATCCGATTGCTGCTTGATAGTAAATTCGAAGCTCTTGCAAAGAATCAGAATACATGTGGTACAAAGGTAAATATTACAGAAGCTACTATTTTAGTGGTCGATGATAACGAGGATATGAGGGATTTGTTCAAACTCAATTTGGAACATCTGGGTTGCAAAACCATTTTGGCTGGTAATGGCTATGATGCTATTATTGTCTACCAGCAATTACAGGAAAGTACTCATCCCATAGATGCTATCATCTTGGATCTAAGCTTTAACGGCAGCATGGGAGGGAAAGAGATTGCGAATAAAATTTTAACCATTAATCCTCAAGCCAAAATCATAGTTTCCAGCGGCCACACGGATAGCCTGGAAATGACTCGTTATAAAGACTATGGATTCAGCGGTGCACTGGAGAAAGATTTTAATCGTAAAAACATCAAACAGGTAATTGAGCAGGCTCTCTCAAGTAATTTATGAGAACTTTTCAGGAGATATAACATGAAACAACCGCGTGTTTTCATTGTGGAAGACGATCGTGATTTTGCAGAAGGACTTGCCCTGCTGCTAAATGTGGAAGGATACGAGGTGACAATTGCCTTTAGCGGTGAAGAGGCTGTTGAAATATTCAAGCATCAAGATTTCGACATCACCTTCATGGATGTGCGGCTACCTGGAATGAACGGAGTAGAGAGTTTTTTCGAAATTCGCAAACTCAAGCCTGGCGCCAGAGTAATGATGATGACAGCTTATAGCGTTGAACAGTTATTACGTGAAGCCATAAACGGGGGTGCACTGGGAGTACTTAACAAACCCCTGAACCCTGATAAAGTGTTGGATATGTTGAAGACTGTCAAACCTGCGGGTGTTATTCTGCTGGCCGATGACGATCAGGACTTTTTGAGTACTCTGGAGATTTTATTGAGCAAGTCAAATTATAAGGTACTGTTGGCACACACAGGTCAGGAGACGGTGGACAAAGTTTTAGAAAATGATGTTAATGTTCTGATTCTAGATCTGAACCTACCTTTATTAAGTGGACTGGAGGTGTACTTGGAACTGAAACGTCAGGGCCGCACTTTGCCAACACTTATTGTTACCGGCTATGCAAGAGAGGAAGCCAATAGCATCGATAAATTAAAAGAAATATCGGTTGCTGGTTGCCTGATAAAACCATTTGCCCCAGAGGCTTTGCTGTCTGCGATAGAAATGTTGATAAAAAAACCGGATGCTAAAATCAGTGAAAAATCCTAATAAGTACAATATCAGAGTGTTTAGTTACGTCTGCACTTTTCAGGTGCATTAGATAAAGATGGAGGTAAGTGATGAATAAAAACAATTACTGGTCCCCCTATATTGCCGGCATAGGACTTGGCCTAACACTTCTTGCAACTTTTTACATTGCAGGATGGGGTTTAGGAGCTTCAAGTGCATTTTCATTACTTACAGGCGTGGGCGTGGGCAAGATCAGCCCGGAGTTTGCAAACAGTCTGCAATATTTTTCAAGATATCTAGACGTTGCATCACCTCTAAAGAACTGGATACTCTTTGAAGTTATTGGCCTTCTTATAGGAGCCTTTCTTGGCGCATCTTTAAGCGGTAATTTCAAGATAAAAATAGATAAGGCTTCAAGCATGAGTAATAATAAACGACTGATGTTTGCATTTGCTGGTGGTATTATTATTGGGTTTGCCAGCAGACTGGCCAGGGGATGTACGAGTGGAGTAGCTCTTTCCGGAGGCGCACAATTAGCACTATCAGGGTGGGTATTTGTAATTGCAATGTTTACAGCCGGGTTTATTTTTGCAGCAATTTTCAGGAGGTTTTGGTCATGATAGCTCCTTTGGTGGTAAGTCAGAACATGAGTCTTTTTTTGGCGATAATACTTGGTGTTTTCTTCGGAATATCTCTTGAAAGAGGCGGGCTCGGTAACCCTCATAAATTGTCAGGAGTTTTTTACCTAAGGGATTTCACGGTTCTAAAAGTAATGTTTTCAGCAATATTGGTAGCTGCATTCGGGCTTTACCTGTTGTCTGACTTAGGACTTCTTGACATCAAAAGAATCTGGATTGTTCCAACCTTTTTCTGGCCTCAGTTAGTTGGTGGTCTGTTGTTCGGGGTTGGATTTGTGGTGAGCGGCTACTGCCCCGGCACAGTTGTAGCTGGTTTTGCAGGAGGAAGACTTGACGCACTGGCTGCTATGTTAGGTATTGGTGCTGGATCTCTACTATTTGCGCTCGTCTTTCCCTTAATAAAGGGGTTTTACATGTCGTCCTTTATGGAAAGAATAACACTGCCTAAGTTGTTAAATGTAAATCATTGGGTAGTTATATCGTTTCTTTTTATTATGGCAGGATTAATGTTTTATATAATTGAGTTGCATGAAAAGAAAAAAGGAGGGAAATAATGCCAAAAGCAAAAGATTTTTTGAGCCCACACTCTATGTTAACACCTGGTCTTGCGGGTGCAATTACAACGGGGATTGCTATGCCTTTGGTAGTATCTTTTGAGTTGAAGTTTAAATGGGTGGCGCTTGTTATAGGTTTTATGCTGGCACTACTCATCGTGCTGCAATTCAAAGAAAGTATCTCACGGCTGGAAAAAGCCATATACTGTGTACTAAATACGCTAATTATTTTTTCAGTAAGCGTGGGCACTGGTATCAACTTGAATTCTCCCCCTCCTCCGCTTGACCCATTGCCTCTCGATCCCAGTGTACTTGAACTTATCGAACGATCTCAGGCTGGTAACTCGGTTATTAATGCCATTGGCTTTATGGGAATACAATCAGCTTATGCTCAGGAACCCGAAGAAGAAAATAATATAGAAAACAATATTAGTAAACGGCCTACAGAAGAAAGGTCTACAGAAGAAAAGGACAAGCCTAAATTGACAGAGAAAGAAATTCGACGACTTCGTGAATATATAAAGAAACAAGAGAAACAGAAAAAAGAGCAAGAGAAGTATTACCAACGCTGGTCTTGGTAATTAAAGAGGTAATGTTAGAGAAGCAAAAGTCCTTTTTTATTTTTTTAATCTTTTTTAATTTTGGCTTGACAATCTAATTATTAAAGAACTACAATGAATCACAATACAGGTTCTCGTAAGAGAATAATAGGGAATCCAGTTAAAATCTGGAGTGGGCCCGCCGCTGTAATCAGGGACGAAAGCCGCAAAAAAGTCACTATCCAGTTAAAATTTGGATGGGAAGGCGCGGTCAGTAGAGTGATCTGAAAACCAGAAGACCTGCCTGTAAACGTATAGAGTTCTTGCAATCTTCGTGGAACCAGGATTGTAAAAAATGTTTGTGGATTAAAAAAGGGACAATCCCCAAGCTCATAATTTGAGTTTGGGGATTTTTTTATGGTTAAAACAAATGGAAAGGAGGTGAAACTAAATGCAAGAAGAAGCTTTAATTACAGTAAGTTCAGATAAAACCAACGCATTACTTGGTTTTACTGGTCTGGTTGTTGCTATTTTCATGACTGTTTTTATGATAATCGTGGTTTATGGAGTTGATGCGGCAATCCCGGGTGTACATGATACTTTTCATGATTTTAGACATTCAATCGGCATTCAGTGCCACTAATAATCTGCGTCTCCCCTGGCTTGCCCACTCAGGGGAGACGTCTGACTTTGCAATGTGAGGATGATAAATGAATCAAAGGTCTATTAATTTACTGAGAGGTATTTCTGTTGGAATCTTATCAGGGATGATATGGGGTATTCTAGTGTTAGTTATCTCTTCATTTACACAGCTTTTTGCTTTTGACTTTAGTTTCTTAAATGATATTTTTGTCTTCATTGTAGGCGGGGCAGGTTTTGGCCTCTTACTGGGCGCATTTCTGGAAGTTTCAAAAAACAAACTTCCGTTTCAAGCAATTATGGCCAAATCAATAACTGTATCTGTTGTTATCTGGCTTTTATTTTTTGCTGGAGGTTTGTTGCTCCACATCCTAAAGCCAGCTAGATACCACTTGGAAGGCATTCAGCACTTACAGGGGTTTTTTCTGAGTATTCTGCTTGGTTTAGTTTTCGGAGTTTTCTGGAAAAAATGGGAGGGCTACTCTAAAGAAGCATAAAAATTAAAACTATATAAAACTTATCTACAGGAAGCCCTCAAAGGGCTTTTTAAATTAAAAAGGGAAAACGGTGAAAAACCGTTGCGGACCCGCCGCTGTAACCGGGGACGAAAACCGCAAGCAGTAAAAAAACCACTGTCCTGCATTTGGATGGGAAGGCGCGGCAAGTAGAACGATCCGGAAGCCAGAAGACCTGCCTGTAGAAGCTATTTTTAGACCAACACTCTTCGTGGAGAAAGGAGTGAGGGTATATGTGTATCGAGGATAAAAACGGAATCCCCGAACCTGTTAACCAGTTAAACAGGTTCGGGGATTTTTTTGGACTAAAACTATAAACAAGAAGATTAAATCTTCTAATTAACAACAATTCACCTAAAAGGAGAGCAATATAAAAATGATTACATTACCTATTATTAGACGATGTATGCCTGTTTTATTCGTATTTTGTTTTCTGTTTTTTTCTACTTTAGTTTTTGCTGAAGATGGTAAATTTTCAGAGCAAGACTCAACAAATATTGATGTTGATAGGTTAGATATTTTAGAAGAAAGATTGAGAGAGTTAGAAAGTAGAGCAGTTCTTTCCGAGCCGGAACTGCTTGTAAAGCAGAAAGAGATATTTGTTTGTAATAACGGTCATGAATATAACGACGGAGGTAATGGAAAATGTCCACTGGACGGGCTGCCACTGACAAAAAGTTTTACATACCAAAGAGAGAAGGTATACAGAAGACAGACTATCAGTGAAAAGATCGAAGAGGTCCTGGCTGGTGAAGCAAGAAAAGGGGTTAGCATAGGTATTAGCAGTACTGCGACTGTTCAGGATGCCTTGCGGTTGAAAGGAAACAGTAATGAAGTTAATGGAGACTTATTTGGTGTCGGATCTCTGGATATATTCTTTATTGCCAAACCAGCTCTTTATACAATGTTCTTTGTAGATGTTGAAGCTATCGGAGGATACTCACCAGATACTCAAATAGAAAATATATCTGGTTTAACCAGTGATAGTGCAAGGCGCACTGTAAGTAGAGATGTAAATGTAGATGGTCGTATAGATGGTAGAGAAATGAATTTACGTGAAGCCTGGTTGAGTACAGAGTTACTTGGCCAGCGACTGACAATTACTGGTGGGATACTTGATCTTACCAACTATTTTGATTCAAACACAGTTGCAAATGATGAAACCACACAGTTTATTACAGATACGTTGGTCAATAATCCGCTTTTGGCTGCGCCTGGTAATAATGGAGGTGGATTGACAGCGGTTTTTGATTCTAAAACAGGACTGATATTTAAAGTGGGACTACAGCGTGGAGAAAACGCAATGAGCAATCTGGAGAAGAAAAATTATTCTGTTTTTGAAGTTGACTACCTATCCCGTTTTGGAGGCCTGCCGGAAGGGCATTACAGGTTATGGTACAGAATTAATGAAAGTACAAATCGTGAAGATATGGCCTGGGGCACAAGCATAGATCAGAAATTAACTCCCTCAGTAACTCTATTTGGCAGGTTCGGACAACAATTTACCTCAAAAAACGTTAACCGTGATGATTTCTTTTACAGTGCCGGAGTTCAGTTTAAGACACCTCATGTTTTCGGAATTCAGGACGCATGGGCAGTAGGCTTTCAATCTACAGACCTGGCATCCTCCGGCGAAAAGGAAACGCTTGTGGAAGGATATTACAATCTTTTTCTTACTGACAACCTTAAGACATCGTTTCATATCCAGTATCTAGCTGATTCGAATGTCGGTGGTGCAAATAAAAGCTATATGCTTCCTGGAATGAGAGTACAACTTGATTTCTAGTTTCACACTGTTGAACTGATTTCAGTCAGATTGTGTCAATTAAGTAAAATTATAACTTACTAAGCTTATCAACCTAAGGAGGATTGAAATGAAAAAAATTTTTCTATTTTTGTTTTTGTTTACTATTTTGTTTTTTTGTCAACCGTTAAGAAATTCTTTTGGAGAAGAAAAAGTCGTAATAAAAGATCCCAGATCCGTATGCGTAATTGTAAACCGGGATTCCAATGATATCGCGTTTATGGACTTAAAAACAAAAAAGATAATTGGAAAAGTGTTCTTAGGTAAATGGGTTAACCCGCATATGGCTGCAATGACTCCTGATGGACGTAGAGTGGTAACAGGAGGAACAAGGGCTAATAAGGCTTATATTATTGACGTAGCGACTATGAAGCTGATTAAAACAATACCAGTTGATATAGCGCCGGAACATCTTGCCATTACACCGGACAGCCGCTTTTACTACCAGGGCAATCCTGATGGAGATTCTGTCTCGATTATTGACCTGGTTTCTTTAAAACTAATAAAAAACTTAAGAGGTTTTGCCGAACCTTTAAATATCACTTTTATCCCTGACGGTTCAAAGGCCTATGTAGCAAACTATGGTGGTCATTGGGTCGGTGTGATCGATGTTAAACGCCATGAGCTGTTAAAAAAAATAAGAATAAGCTCAGTACCTGGAGTCAGCAAACTTGATCCAAACAAATACTTGAATGAGATCAGGGGTATCTCCAACGCTTCTATCACAAGGGATGGCAGGTATCTTTATGCCGCAGACGGAGACTTGGGTGTTGTAGGTGTGATAGATACCAGGGAGGATAAGATTATTACAGTAATTAAAGTAGGTGCCGATCCCTGGCGCGCTTATCCAAGTTCAGATGGAACTAAAATGGTTGTACCGAATAATGGAGATGAAACCATATCTATTATTGACATTAAAAAGAATAAGGTCATTGCCACATTAGAAGCTGGTCCAGATATGGTTGGAGTAAATTTTTCTAATAACAAGGCTTTTGTTATCAGCAATTCCAGCAGTTTTGTTTATGTCTACGATCTAAAGAAACTGAAACCAGCAGGGCGTATCAAGATTGGAACAAACCTGGAGCTGCAAACTGCCGCCACAGGCGCAGATGGCGAAAAGATGTATTTAACCAGTGCTACGGATCATTCACTTTATATTATTGACGGTAAAACAAATGCAGTTGAACGGGTTCCTGATGTCGGGTTATATCCCTGGGGATCTTTTGTCCTTGAAGGCAGGGATAACTACTGCCACTAATCGGCAGAACAAGTGCACCAGGATGGGCGGGATGGTAATCCATTTCTCCCCGCCCATCCTGTCAGGAGTGGAGTCGAAAAAATGAAAAAATATCAAACTAACAATTTCATTAAAAAAATAGCAATTGTTATAAGTGTAGCTGTCTTTAGTTCTTTAATTATGTTTTTTTATGGAAAGCAAGAGTCGGCTTCCACAAAAAACGGCAAAGAAATTAAAGGCCTGGAATATATCTGCTCTATGCACCCAAATTACATTTCTAAAACCATGGGAGATTGTCCTATTTGCGGTATGGACCTGGTAGAGAAGATTGTTACACAAATGCCCGGAGTCAAACTTTCGAAAAGACAGGCGGATGAAATAACTCTTACTAAGGCAAAAGTTTCGATGGAAAAAATAGAAAAATGGATAAGAACAGCAGGCTCTAAAGATCATAACACCAAGCAAATAAACGGTACAGTTTACGGAAAAGATGCTCAGTTCATCAGGCTTGGACAACAAGTTCGTGTTTTTCCTCTGGTGGGAAGAGAGCCTGTGTTACAGGGAAAGATTACAGATTTGCTGCCTGGAAAATCTGAAAATGATACTACAATTGTGCAGACAAACATTTCCGATCCATGGTATCAGAAGGCTGATTATTACATCATGGAAATTATTGTTGATCTGGGCACTTATCCCTCTATTCCTAATGAAGCTATTATCGAGGAAAACTCTGTCAGTGTTGTTTATGTTATGGGAGATAACGATAACGAGTATCTTCCTGTAAATATCTCCACTGGTATACGTGGAGAGCTCTATACCAGAATAATAGATGGCATTGATTTGGGAGATGAAGTAGTCACCTTTGGAAGTTTTTTTCTGGATGCTCAGTATAAGCTCCAAAAGCAATAAGCCCAGTTACCGGATTTACAATGATCGAATCAATAATTAATTTTTCTATTCAGAAGCGCAAGGCTGTTATTATGATTGTTTTTCTTGCAATCGGCCTAAGCCTTTACTCTCTAGTACATTCTCCAATGGACGCTGTCCCGGATATTTCGGATCCACAAATCATTGTTTATTCCAAGTGGCAACGAAGTCCTCAATTATTAGAATCACAGGTAACTTCACCCATTATTGCTTCTCTTCGAGGTTTAACCGGAGTTAAGACAGTAAGAGGAGTTTCATATCTGGGTTATTCATTTGTTTATGTGATTCTTGAGACTAAGAGTGATCTGGAGAATGTGCGCCGCAAGGTGATGGATAGCCTTAGCGTCATACGAAACAAACTCCCAACAGACGCAGATATTGAGATAGCTCCTAACGCAGGTGCTATGGGATGGATTCTTCAATACGCGCTGCTGGATAAAGACAGAGCCTATGATCTTCGTGAACTACGCCTGATTCAGGAAAACACCATTAAACCTGCTCTCGAATCCATACGTGGAGTGGCTGAAGTGGCAACCATTGGGGGCCTTGTAAAACAATACCAGTTAAAACTTTATCCTCCTTTACTAGCGGAAACAGGTATTTCTCTGGATGTTGTTGTGGATAGATTAAAAGCTGCCTTTCATGAAGTGGGCGGAAGAGTACTGGAAATTACCAATCGGGATTACCAGATCAGGGGGTTAGCTTCATTTGAGTCAGTTGATCAACTGGAATCCATGTTTGTGGGATACTCCAAAGAGGGTAAACCTGTTCGAATAAGGGATATAGGCTATATTCAGGTTGGTTATGACCTGCGCAGGGGAATCGCTGACTTAAACGGCAAAGGTGAAGTGGTTGGCGGAATTCTTATTGCCGGACAAAATGAAAATGTTCTGGAACTTCTGGGAAGAGTCAAAGTAAAAATGCAGGAAATAAGTAAAAAACTTACTCAAGGAATTGAATTGGTAACGGTTTATGACCGTTCCGGCCTTTTGCTAAAAACATTATCCTCCTTTTTTAAAACCCTGGCTTATGAACTTCTGATAGTCGTGCTTGTAATGAGCATCTTTTTAAATAATGCCAGAACCGCAGCTCCCTCAGTACTCATACTTCTTCTAGGTACTTTGTTTACAGCTATTCCGATTTATATGTCTGGACGAACATTAAACCTTTTTTCCCTGGCAGGTCTGTTTTTAGCATTAGGAGAAATGGCGGACGCCGCCATTGTAATGACGGAAAATTGCCTTGCAGAGATGAACGCCGCTGGAAAGGTCGACGAAAAGAGGAAAAGGGAAATTATTCTCAAAGCCGCTGCCGGAATGGGTAGACCGTTATTTTACTCTCTTTTGATTATCATGGTTTCCTTTTTACCGGTATTTTTTTTAGAGGCGCAGGAAGGGCGATTGTTTGATCCTCTGGCATTATCCAAAACTTTTGCCATGTTTTTTTCCACAGTACTTACATTTTTCTTCCTTCCCGGACTGATCCTGACTCTATCCAAAAGCAAAGCTCTTCCTGGTCCTGGAAGAATATACTACTTTATGATTCGCGTATATAAACCTCTTCTGAAAGCCGTGCTGAAGTACAAATATATTTTTATATTTGTGAACATACTAATTATGGCTGTCTCTCTTCCTCTTTTCTGGAAATTTGACAAGGCTTTTATGCCTGAATTCGAAGAGGGATCTCTGCTGTATATGCCGACTACCCTTCCTGGGCTTCCGGCTAAAGAGGCTGGTTGGATTCTAACTCAAATGGATAAGAAGCTGAAGAAATTTCCTGAGGTCAAAAGTGTTTTTGGTAAATTAGGACGAGCTGATACTGCTACAGATCCAGCTCCATTTACCATGATTGAAACAACGATCCTTCTTAATCCGATGGATAAATGGCGCTCTGGAATGACGAAAGATAAATTGATAGATGAAATGAATAAGGAGATGAAAATAACTGGTTTTATAAATGCCTGGACCCAGCCCATAAGAGCTCGTGTGGATATGCAGACAACCGGAATTCAGTCTCCAGTGGGCATTAAGGTTATGGGTAAAGAGCTGAAAAACATAGAGGATATTTCTAAGAAAATAGAGTCTTTACTAAAAGATTTTCCAGGCACAAAAAGTGTAATTGCAGAACGGATATCAGATGGATATTTTATTGATGTAAAGTTTGATTATGATCTTTTAGCAGAGCATGGCATATCTGTTGATGATGCTGTTCTGTACGTTCAGTACGCCCTTGGAGGCGAAAACGTGGGCATATTAAAAACAAATGACGGCCCGGTTCCCCTGAACATTCAATACACTGTGGACTATATCGATACAGTGGAAAAAGTAAAAAATCTAATGATAGTAGCCCCAGGAGGAAAGGTGGTTCCTCTTTCAGAGGTGGCTT
>VAPH01023426.1_pt1 | contig 14458 bp, 13 predicted proteins | sample 3393861 | NCBI WGS metagenome assembly VAPH01 (sample SAMN08290439, study PRJNA428436) | hydrothermal vent metagenome | isolation source: Deep-sea hydrothermal vent chimney | place: Atlantic Ocean: South-mid Altantic Ridge | reverse complement strand
CATCGCTGGAGTGCGGTGTTCATCGCATGCGCTGTATTACTGCTGGCATTTATTGTACCGGTTATACAGTTGAGCATATGGGCATGGGGAGTCGCCGCAGAAGACATGGATGAACGCTATCTGGCTTTGTTGCTGCATACACTGACGCTTGGCGGTATGGGCGCCGGTTTAACGATTGTCAGTGCCATGATATTGGCTTTTACTCGTCGTACACATAATGATTTTGTGGTGCGGAGCTCAGTGAATATTGCCACACTAGGTTATGCACTGCCCGGGTCTGTGTTGGCTGTTGGTATTATGCTCGCCTTCACCAGCATAGATAATGTACTGGTAACGATGGCAACTGTGATCGGCTGGCAACCACCGGGGCAGATACTGACCGGCAGTGTTTTTGCTCTGGTAATGGCCTATATGGTGCGTTTCCTGGCTGTTGCCTACGGGCCGATAGAAAGTGGCCTGGCTCGTATCCGCGTTAGTATAGCTGAAGCGGCACGCTGTCTGGGTGATGGCCCGCTGGCCACCCTGTGGCGAGTCTATCTGCCCCTGTTACGGCCGGGCCTGTTTACCGCTGCTTTGCTGGTATTTGTCGATATAATGAAAGAAATGCCTGCGACCCTTTTGCTGCGACCCTTTGGCTGGGACACACTGGCTGTACGGATTTATGAAATGACATCAGAAGGCGAATGGGAGCGTGCTGCCTTACCTGCGATTACCTTGATACTGGCTGGCCTCATTCCTGTTATTGTACTGGTCAGACGTTCGGCAAACATCGGGGCTAGATATGTCAGAAATACTTGAAATTAAATCGATATGCTGCGGCTATGAAGGCACTGTAATTGTCAATGATTTAAGCTTGAGTCTGCGTGAAACTACACAGAACTGCTTGCTGGGGCCTAGCGGCTGTGGCAAAACAACGGTACTACGAGCCATTGCCGGATTTGAGCACATTACCCATGGTGAAATAGTTCTCAATGGCAAGGTTATTTCATCAAGAAATATTCAGGTTCCCCCTGAACATCGGGGCATCGGCATGGTCTTTCAGGACTACGCTCTTTTTCCACATCTGACGGTGGCTGCTAATGTGGCTTTCGGGTTGCGCAAACAGGGAAAAAAGAAGCAGAGAAAAGTGGCCGAAGAGATGATGGAACTGGTTGGTCTGGAAGACTATATAGATCGTTATCCGCATGAGCTTTCAGGTGGCCAGCAACAGCGGGTCGCTGTAGCACGCGCACTGGCTCCGAAGCCTACCCTGCTGCTGATGGATGAGCCCTTCTCGAATCTTGATAGTGATTTACGTGAACGACTGGTGCTGGATGTGCACGAGATATTACGACAGCGACAGACGACCACCTTATTTGTTACACACGATCAGGAAGAGGCCTTTGTCATTGGCGATCATATTGCGGTGATGAATGAGGGAAATATTAAACAATGGGATACGCCGTATAATCTTTATCATGAGCCGATAAACAGGTTTGTCGCCGACTTTATTGGCCAGGGGCGCCTGATTGAAGGCGTGCTTGCCAGTCATGAGACGGTGCAGACGTCATTAGGTTTACTGGCAGGAAACCGTCCCTGTGAATGGCCGCCTGAAACACGAGTCGATGTTTTATTGCGCCCGGATGATGTACTGCTGGGTGTGGATAAGGGCGTTGATTGCCTGATAACCGACCGGCATTTCAAAGGTGCCCAGATCATGTATACCCTGCGTACGCCAACTGGTGATGAGTTGTTATCACTGGTACCTAGCCACTTTGATATTGATATTGGACAGAAGGTGAGGGTGACGGTAGATGCGGAGCATCTTATTGTTTTCAGGCAGTAGGGTGGTGGACTCGATTTAGTGCTGGAGGGCAGCTGAGTGCATTTCCTACCTCATTGATAATAATAGGATAATACGAAAGACCTTTCCAAGCCAGTAAAGTAGAACTATGCTTTTATATGGGTGTAACAGAACAAAATTGTTGAAGTGGATGATCAAAAGCTAACGGCGGTTAGCGATAGCTTTGTATCAGACTCCCGGTCACAGGTTTATGGCATGCCACCAGGCAATTTTGACTATCAACGATCAAAAGATAGAGGGTAAGACCATGAAAAAATTCATTCTTGTCGATAATGAAGGCAACACCAGTGACCATCAACACATAGAAGCTGGCAAATTCCATTTGAGAAAAGGCGTTGCCTTAGACGAGTCAGTCGCAGCAGTCATGAATAATGGCGCTAATTCGCCCATTCTTGCAGTAATGCATTACCCAGGTGTGATTGATGACGGGCTTAAAATGTTTTTGCTGCATGTCTGGAGTCTTGACAACGAAGCATACTCCATTGTTAAAGAAGTGGAGCTGCCGGCTATCACTACCGAGCATAAGCTTGCTTTTGCGATCAGAGCAGTAGGCGCAATTTATGATTTTCCAGTCTATAAGCAGTGGGCCGATGGATGGATTCACGGGCATGATCGTTCTATAGATTCGCTTACAAAGATAACAGGTGAGATCGATGAGGAAATCGAAGAGCTGGAAAATATAAAGAAAGTTTGCTATTCAATGGGGCTTGATCTTGATGCAAAGGATGGTGTTAAAAAGGCCCAGTTCGAAAGAGCCAGAGTGGTATTTCATGCGGCGGCTCTGTCGCAGAATTCTCAGGAAGTGAAGTTCTTCGATGCGAAAATCACGCAGATATTCAGTGGCATTGAAGAGTTCGTTGATTCAGAGAACCTGGTCAGCCTGTCTGATGAGATACTTCAGGTAGCCTGAGGGAAAAATGGGTTTTGAGTGTTTCGTCCTTCGTGGACGAGACGCTTTAGCATAATCCAGGTAAAACAATTAGACTGTAGGCAATTCGTCCAGGATGGACGAACCCTGAAAACTGTACTTGCAGTACTCACCACATAAAGGCATTCTCCCCGCCATGGAACAGGCACTGGAAATCTTACGCGATACCTTCGGATATGATGAATTTCGTCATAATCAGGCGGATATAATACAAACTCTTCTGGAGGGCAAAGATGCCCTGGCTTTGATGCCGACCGGTGGCGGAAAATCTTTGTGCTACCAAATTCCGGCTATTTGCCGGCCCGGTACGGGTATTATTATTTCACCATTGATTGCCCTGATGCAGGATCAGGTTGATGCCCTGAAACAGCTGGGCATTTCCTGTGCTTTTATCAACTCTACGCTAGACCGTGATCAGCAGCGAAAGGTCGAAAACGCCCTTGTCAATAATGAGCTGGATCTGCTGTATATAGCACCGGAACGCCTACTCAACGAATACACACTCGCCTTGTTAGAACGCAGCCAGATAGCACTGTTTGCGATTGATGAAGCACATTGTGTGTCGCAATGGGGGCACGATTTTCGGCCAGAGTACCAGCGTTTATCCATGCTGCATCAGCGCTTTAGTAATATTCCGCGAATTGCGCTGACAGCGACAGCGGATGAAATGACGCGCGACGAAATTAAAAGCCAGCTGGATTTACATCAGGCACGTACATTTATTAGCAGCTTCGACCGAAAAAATATCTGTTACCAGGTCGTGGAAGGTAAAAATGGCCGGGAGCAGCTGTGGCAGTTCCTTGAAAAGGAACATCCCCACGATTCGGGGATAGTGTATTGTCTGTCGCGGAAAAAAGTAGAAAAGACAGCACAGTGGTTGACTGAAAAAGGCCGTGTTGCGTTGCCGTATCACGCAGGTCTTAGCGATGTTATCCGTCAGCAGCACCAGAAGCGCTTCTTGCGCGATGAAGAAGTCATTATTGTCGCGACCATCGCCTTCGGCATGGGGATTGATAAGCCCGATGTGCGTTTTGTGGCGCATCTGAGTCTACCTAAAAGTATCGAGGCCTATTATCAGGAAACCGGTCGTGCCGGACGCGATGGCCTGCCAGCAAACACCTGGATGAATTATGGCCTGCAAGATGTCATTTCCCTGCGTCAGATGGTTCAATCCAGTGAGGCAGCCGAAACCTATAAACGTGTATCAATACAAAAGCTCGAGGCGATGTTGGGTCTGTGTGAATCCGCAGATTGTCGACGGCAGACCCTGCTTGCCTATTTTGGTGAGACGCTGGCTGAACCCTGTGGTAATTGCGATAACTGCCTGACGCCACCCGAACTTTGGGATGCCAGTGAAGCTGCCCAAATGGCGCTCTCCTGCGTCTACCGGAGTGGTCAACGATTTGGTGTCAACTACCTCATCAATATCCTGCGAGGTAAACAGGATGAAAGAATTTCAGCCAACAGGCATGATGCTCTGTCTACCTTCGGCATAGGGGCAGAAGAGAGTGTTCAGTACTGGCGAACATTGTATCGTCAACTGATTGCACTGGGTTTTCTGGAAGTGGATCCTGATGGATACGGTGCCTTGCGGCTGACAGAGAAATGCCGACCACTATTGCGTAGTGAAATCGGTCTAAAACTTAGACGACAACGCGACGTTGAAAAAAGTGTTAGTAGAAGAAAAAAACATCAGACTGTAGAGATGCTGGAAGAAGACCAGCCATTGTTCAGCGACTTGCGACGTTTACGCAAAGAATTCGCTGATGCCCAGGGGGTGCCACCCTACGTTATTTTCCATGATGCTACCTTGCAATCTATCGCACAGTATCGCCCTGAAGACACGGCTGCATTACTGGATATTCCCGGTATCGGTCAACATAAACTGGACCACTACGGTGAGCGTGTCATTCAGGTTGTACGTGAGCATATATTATCTGTCTGAAAACCTCGAAAAGGTATGGCATGTATCAGAGGTTCCTGAAGATGTGTCTATATTAATCATAGGCATGTAAAGTTCCCCATAATAAAAAACTGTTCAGTAGACCTGGATCAAAGAAATAAAATACGATTAGCAGTATCGCTTATCGCTATGGAATAGTGATATTGTATCGGTCCTGGAACGTGGTATTGCAGTGGGTGGGGCGACCGGGCTACTTGCTGCTGTCGTAGCATTCAGCTTCCCACCTGCAGGCCTTGTTCTGGGTGGCGACGCATTACCAGGAATTGCCCTCGCCGGCAGCGGATTTGGCGCATGGTTGTCCACCATGATCGGCGTAAGTGTGCCAAACAGTCATCACAGGAAGTTTGAAGAGGCTGTTAAGCAAGGTGAATTATTAATGCTGGTCAACGTGCCGAAGGCTCGAGTAGAAGAAATCGAGGAGATGGTGAAACAGCATCATAATGATGTGGACATAGAGGGTACGGAACCTACGATTCCTGCTTTCCCATAGATCAGGTACGCGCAGTAGTTTGCATCAGATCAGGTCGATATGAACTGATAGTTGTAGCCATAGAACATTGCCCCTGATGACAGGGCATGTGGAGGTTTGTCTTTGAAGAAAAGTATGAAGCTGCATGAAAAAAATTTATTTTTACAATCCAAATACAGCTTGACCGCAAGTTTTTATGATTTTCTGGATTACCCGTGGGAGAGGACTTATCGAAAATGGCGTCCTGCATTGGTCGGCGATTTAAGGGGCAGTGTACTAGAGGCAGGAGTTGGCACAGGGAGAAATCTTGAATTCTTTCACGAAGATGTAGATCTCGTTGGAATAGAGTTATGTGAACAGATGTTAAGTAAGGCTGAAAAAAGGGCGAGAGCAGCCATCTGCAATGTGGAATTAATCAATGATGATGCGACTGTCATGCAGTCAATTGATTCAAATCACTATGACTGGGTTGTTTCTACTTTTATGTGCTGTGTAATGCCGGATGAGATACAGACACTTGCTCTTGAACAGTTCAGCAGAGTGCTAAAAAAGGGAGGGCGATTCAGGTTGTTAGAGATAGTCTACTCAAAGAACAAAGAAATAAGGCGAAAGCAGGATTTCTTTGCCCCATTTGTGGAAAAAGTTTACGGCGCAAGGTTTGACAGGAATACCCTTCAACATATTGAGCGATCTCCAAATCTAAAAGTGACGAACACTTCATTTATGAAAGATGATACCTATTTATTAATCGAAGGTATCCGCGTTTAGGTGCCCCCTGGACTCACTGTAATTTATAGAGAATAAAAGCCTGTAGTTTCATACAATAGGAGCCTGACCCAGTCGGCTTCTCCTTCAATGAGACTAAATCGCTATTTTACACCCCAGCCAGAATTATCATGATTCCTGTTAGCCAGCGCTTGCTCAAAGGCGGGCTAATTGCTGTGATAGGGAAGAGCGCTGTCGCCATTGGAATTATTCTGGTTAATGTTTTAGTCGCGCGTTTGCTGTCACCTGAGGAAACGGGGCTTTTCATGCTGGCTTTGAGCATAGTCACTGTCGCAGCCGTTATTGCCGACTTTGGCTTTGGGAAAACTTTGCTGCGGACTATCCCTGATGCGATGGCAAGCGGAGACAAGGTGCGTGCCCTGTCTCATATCAGACAAGTCTTCTATGCAGGATCACTGACCATCCTGGTCACGGCGATACTGCTTATCAGCCCGGTTGGTGTCTGGATTGCCGGCAAACTGTCACATGGTTTGTTGCTGGGTGAATTGATGCCCCTGATAGCGCTGTGGCTGATTGTGACCGTCGTAATCAGTCTGCTGGCTGAGATCTGCCGGGGGTTTCATCATATCGCCTCGGCAATATTTTATGGTGGTGCACTGACCGGTCTCGGTAATATCCTGATTGTATCAATTGTTCTTGGTATTGCCTGGCTGACATCAGCGACAGTAAGTCTTAGCAATGTGCTGGTGCTTTTTATTCTCGCGGGTGCTGTGCTGTCAGTTTTTGCTGTATTGAGGTTATTTAAAAGCCTGAGAACTGAAAATCTGACGACAGATAGATCTTTAAGTCGGCTATTCAAAATGGCCTGGCCATTCTGGATATCCAGCATGGCATTGATACTGTTGGTACATGCTCAGATATGGATTTTGGGCTATCTGCGCCCCCCGCAGGAGGTTGCGGCTTTTGCTCTTGTCGCCAGGCTTGCCCTGCTGGTCAGCTTCCCGCTGGTCATATTAAATAGTGTGTTGCCTCCCTTAATATCAGAGTTGTATGCGAAGGAAAATACTCAGAAAATGGAGCGTATGTTGCGTATCTCAGCAGGTTTAACTACCCTTGTTTCGCTGGTAATTTTTTCTGTGTTACTGCTATTTGGTGACTGGCTGTCAGGGTTTCTATTTGGTGAATATTTTAAAGGTAACTGGAATATCATGATGGTGCTTGCTGCTGGGTGGTTATTTCATGTCTGGTCTGGCTCGGGTGGCTTTGTATTAAATATGACGGATAACCAGAGGAGTGCGATGACAATAAATCTCGTGGGAGGAGGTTTAACCGTATTAGCAGGTCTGTGGCTGACTATGCTGTATGGAGGACTGGGGATGGCAATTGCCTCGTCGTCAGGGCTGGTGCTGGTAAATATATTGATGTTGCTGGTCATTCGCTACAAGCTAAATATTCGCATCTATGCGGGACTATCCGGTCTGCAGGATTTAAAGCAGGAATTGATCAGGCAACTGCGTGTCCGGCAACAGAACGCAGCAGATTAAGCGATGAGAGCTCTTATTACCTGGTTAAGGAATAGACGTTTTCGTGTGCGTCAATTTACAGCCAGGTACCCCTGGTTGTTTTATACGCTCTACCAGTTAAGTCCCGGCAACAGGAAACTGATGGTGACGCGTCACACGCGAATCACTATAGAGGGTTATCCACGTTCAGCAAATACTTATGCGGCGTATGCTTTGAAACACGTAAATGAAATACAATGGAATGAAATCGGCCACCATTTACATGTGCAGGCGCAGATAATTCGCTCAATAAAATATAACATACCGGTAATACTGTTAATCAGGCATCCACTGGAAGCTGTGCGTTCACTTGTTGTGCGGCATGATTTTATCGCGGTCGACGAGGCACTTGAAGATTATTATCGCTTTTATAATGATCTTTACTCGCATAAAGAAGGGTTTGTCGTTGCCGAATTCAACCGGGTGATCAATCACTTTGGAGAAATTATTGATCAGATAAACCAGCGCTTTAATGTTCACTTTAATCACTTTCCAGATCAGGACGACGATGTAAAAGCAGCTGTAATGAACGAGATTGATGAAAGAAACCTGCAGATGGATAAAGGAAAGGTGACGCATTTGTACCGCCCGGATGCGGACAAAGAAGCAATGAAAAATGCGATAGAACTGCCTGAAGATAGCGAGCTCTATCGCAGGGCTCTGTCTATATATAAGAAGTACCTGGGCCTATAAGCATGACAGGAAAAATTCACAAGTTTGATAATGGTGTGTGTGTCTATGATGAACACTTGATGTCGGCTCAACGTCAGCGTTACAGCATTAACAATGTCCATGAAGCGGATGAAGAAGATTTTTTTATAAAAATTATTTCATCGATTTCTGTAGAAGGCTGCTTTGTAAATATAGGCACAGCAATTGGTTACTATGCACTGTTGGCAAAAAAGCTCTCACCCCATTTACATGTCCATGCAGTCGAGCCACTGGATTATTTTCGACGTTGTTTTAACGATAATATAAAACTCAATAATTTTACATCAGAGGATTTTACGATTCATCCTGTCGCAGTAGGTGCCACCAATGGCCGTGTTAGTTTTCTTGAAAAAGGCTATGAGAGCCAGTTATTGGTGAGTAATAAAAAGGATGTAATACGGCAGATATCCAGAAAAATAAAGAATCTGTTTAAGGCTGTTTTAGGCGCTATAGGAGTGAAGCGCTATGCGGCAGGCCTGGGCAGAAAGTCAGAAGTTGATGCAGTCACTTTGGAAGCTTTAGTTAAGCTGGTGGGGCGGGATATCGATGTCGCATCCATGGATGTGCAAGGACTGGAGGTCGATATCTTGCGAGGCGGGGAGTCGGTACTTGATCAGGCTAAGGTAAAGACTTTCATTATTGGCACACATGGCAATTCAATTCATCAGCAATGTATTCAGATGCTACAGGATAAAGACTATACCATTGAGTACGAAGAACCTGACACACAACATCAGCCTGACGGTATTATTATCGCCAGCAAAGGCGTTCTGCGCCTAAGTAGCTGACATTTCTATGAAAGTCTCAATCATTACCGTTGTATTTAATGCTGTTGACACTATAGCGGATACAATTAACTCTGTAGCTAACCAGGGTTACGAAGATATAGAACATATAATTATCGATGGTGGATCAACAGACGGTACTGTGGCGGTGCTGGAAAAATTCAGGGACAAGCTTGCCATCGTCGTTAGCGAGCCTGATGAGGGAATCTATGACGCGATGAACAAAGGGATAGCACTGGCAAGCGGTACCGTGGTGGGCATGCTAAATGCGGATGACTGGTATGAGAATAAATCTGTTATCAGTAGTGTCGTCTCGACTTTTAACCATGATACGGAACTTGATGCCGTCTATGGCGATATCGTGTTTGTAACAAAAGATAAACCACATTCCCTGGTGCGTTACTGGAAGTCTCAACCCTATAAGGAAGGCTTGTTTGAAACTGGATGGATGCCACCGCATCCTGCATTTTTCGTCAAAAAAGAATGTTATAACCGCTATGGTATGTTTGATCTTGATTTTAAAATACAGTCAGACTTTGATTTAACCATGCGTTTCATGCAGCTGAACAAAATTAAGACACAGTACACATCAGGAGTGATGGTGAGAATGCGTATGGGCGGGGTGACAAACAACCGAATAAGTAATGTTGTCAAAGGTAATTATGAAGCTTATCTTGCGTGTAAGAAAAATGGCCTGGAGGTGACACCCTTGTTTATGCTGAAAAAAGTCCTTTCACGTGTGCCGCAGTTTTTTCGTAAACCAGAATGAATGAAAAAATAAAAAAAATCACGAAATTAGTTCTGCAGAGGTTTGGGCTTGAGTGTCGAAAAACCCGACCGACAACGGGCTCATTTCCATATGATCCATTTATCGCACAGAAAAAATTTATAGAAACTATGGGTGTGTCTCGGCCCGTGATATTTGATGTAGGCGCGCACAAAGGAGAGACAGTTTCACATTACAAATCCCTGTTCCCAGATTCAAGTATATATTGCTTTGAGCCTTTTACGGAAAATGCAAACATTTTGCGTTCAAGGTTTTCATCAGACCCATCAGTACATGTCTATGAATGTGCAGTTTCTGATGAGTGCGGTAAAAAGACTTTCTACGTTAATGATAATGATGCGACCAGTTCATTATTGCCAAGAACAAAAGATGGACGCAGGTATTTTAGCAAGGCGGCGGACTCCAGGTGTACAGTGGAAGTCGACGCACTCACCATCGATGTAATACTTCAGGAAAATGATATAAAACACATAGATATACTGAAATTTGATATCCAGGGAGGAGAACTGATGGCTCTTACAGGGGCGCAGAAGGCCTTGATGGAGAGCAGGATGTCAATGATATATACCGAAACACTTTTTGTTCCCCATTATGAGAAAAGTCCCCTATTACTGGATTTATGGAAGTATCTGGATCAATATGATTACACGTTTTTTGATATCTATGATTTATACCGTGCGACGAATGGCCAACTTCGTTTTGCCGATACATTGTTCATCAATAATGAGACAAGAAGGCGTGTGCTTGATGGCTATAAAGAGGAACCCTGATCATCCAGGTTTTCTGCGTATTGTCGTCCAGTGAAAATAGTGAGAAAATGCGGTATTAACAGAGAGATAGCTTGATAAGTGATGACTGCTACTGCCAATAAACGGGACTTCACTCGTGATCAGATCAATAAATTGCTGGATGAAAGGCAGGATATGCTTGTACTATTCTGCCGCGTGGCCGGTCTTGACCCCTTTCAGTCAAACGATCCGCTGCAGCAAAGTGTAAGGGCTTTCTGTCAAAAAATGATAGATTATATTGCGGCAGGGCATTTTGCTATATATGACCGCCTGATGAACGGCGGTGAACGTCGCAAACAGGTGCTCGCCATTGCTGCGAGGGTCTATTCATCGATAGAAGACACTACTGACATCGCTGTTGCCTTTAATGATAAATATGATGAACATGACCATTCTCTTAATTTTGAAAATCTGCAGAATGACCTGGCTATGTTGGGCGAAGCCCTGAGTAACCGAGCTGATTATGAAGACCAGTTGATCGATTCACTGCTACACTAACCACCACCTCTGTCGAACACCAGCGCAGCTGACCGCCATAGTGTTAAAACTCGCCTTATGACTCTCCCCAGACCCTCTTTACTGGCAATCTTCCTGTTTCTGCTGGCTGTTGCCGTATTATTGCCCGGGATTACTGAAGTTACAGGTATTACGGGTAAAGATGAGTATCTGCTTGGTCTGCGTACACCCATGCACATGATCGAAGGGGGGCATGGTTGGCTCCCCTGGCTGGATGGTGAACCTAGGCTAAAAAAGCCTCCTTTAATATACTGGTTAGGCAAGCTTAGCTACGAAACATTTGGCATCTCTCTTTTTTCCGGTCGTGTCATCGGCGTATTATTTGCCGCATTGCTATCCGTTGTCAGCGGATTGCTTGCCTGGGTCCTGTTTAAAGATAAAAGGGCGATGCTTTTTTCAGGACTTATTATATTAAGCAGCCTCGGCGTTATGATTGACGGGCGGCGGCTGATGCTTGATATCCCGGTCGCAGCATTATCCGGGCTGGCCATTTTATTTCTGCTTTACTGGCGACTCAATGGTCGAGCGGTCAATGTCATTGTGTCCGGTATGGTGCTAGGACTGGCATTTCTTATCAAAGGCCCGGTAGCATTTTTCTTTTATTTTTCTGCATTTGCTGCATTATTGATTGCGACACCTGGCTCAGCTTCATTTCTTCGCCGATCCTGGTTTTCTGGTCTGATAGGGCTGCTGGCATTCAGCCTGATTGCCGTGCCATGGTTTACCTACCTTGCGGTGCAATACCCCGAACTCCTGTCAGCGACCTTTGCGTCTGAAGTTGCCGAGCGTGAGTTGTTTTCTTTTTCTCTTAGCCCGGCGCTTAGTTTGTTCGTTATTGCTTTGCCGTGGTCGCCGGTATTGATATCAATTTTATTGCAAAAGAAACAGCCAGTGGTAATCAATGAAGGTATGAGCGATAACATTGATAAAAAGAAATTCCTCATTTTCTGGTTGATATTTTCCATTCTGCCATTCTTCTTTTTTAAGAGTTTTAGTCGCTATCTTTATGGCTGCATAATCCCGCTTTCTTTACTGGTAAGCATGTTAATACTGGAACAGAAGAATCTACGGGGATATCGTAACTGGTTGAGAACGGGAGCTGTACTGTCGCTCATTGTTGGTGCTTTTATTATTTCACTAGTAATATGGTTTAGTGGTTGGCAGCTCATACTCATTGCACCAATATTGCTTATGTTTGCCTTTATCCTGTGCTGGTGGCGTTCGTCGAATTTATTGCAGATGGCTTTTTTGTCTGCATTCTTCTGGTTAGGTATAATAAGCATAGCTTATCCGATGTTGGGGATAAACAGGATCCCTGATGGTTTGCTGGAAAGAGTAAAGAATGAGTATGTAGTACTGTTTGCGGGTCCCCAGCCTGCCATGTTGCCTATCGTTTCAGGGCAGGGAATGCGGGATACATCACGCCTGTGGACACTGCCTGAAGCACAGCGTGATAGTTGTAAGGGGTTCCTGTTATTTAGCCCGGTCAAACACTTCATCACTGCCAGGATGCAGCTGGACAAGCTTAATCATAGCTGGACTGAGCTTGGGCGATATAAGGTATTGTCCTCACGCGGATCCTGGATTCGCATTGCACATGAAGATGCAACCAACGAAGACTGGAAGCGTGCTTTTATTGAACGAGACCTGGGTATCCTGGCAACAGAAATTATACTTGTAAGGTCTACAGCCAGGAAATGTATACAGGAATGAAATTACTCGTCTTTGTCTCGACAATTAGCATCCTCGCCGCTGCTTCGGTCTGGAAGGGTTGGCCTGTAGACTCTAGTTGGCCTGTGAGAACTGAGTCTTCAACCATACCAGAGAGTCAGGTGCCAATTTTTTCAAAATCATTTGTCTTCGAACAGGAAGCGGTGACCAGTGTACATGCCTCGGCCATCACCGCAGTATCTAACGATAAGTTGCTATCGGTCTGGTACGGGGGCTCTCGCGAAGGGTCAGGAGATGTAGCAATTTTTGATTCGACAAAATTACCAGGAGACAGTTGGAAAGAACCTGAAATTATAATTAGCCGTGAAAAAGTTGCTCAGGATACGGGGCGCCATATTAAAAAGCTAGGCAACCCCATATTACTTTCGGATGGTAAAGAGGCAGTGTGGATGTTTTTTGTCAGTACCTCTATTGGTGGTTGGTCAACAAGTACTATCAACGTAGTAATGTCAAAGGATGGCGGTCAAACATGGGGCATGGCGAAGCGACTAATAACATCACCTTTCTTGAATCTAAGCACACTTGTAAAGGCTCGGCCATTTTTCTACAAAGATGGCACTATTGGCTTACCTGCATATCACGAGCTTGCTGGTAAGTTTGCAGAATTAATACGTGTCTCGCAGGATGGTGCTGTGATAGATAAAATTCGCATTTCTCACGGTCGCTATACTATTCAGCCATCGATTGCTTTGTTAAATGATGACCGCCTGATAACAATGATGCGAAATACTGACAGCAAAAGAAAAATTGTTCGTTCTTTCGGTGAGTCGGGGGGAAAAACCTGGACAGAGCCTGCCTATACAGAATTACCAAACCCGAATTCGGCTGTTTCTATGGCTGGGGATGAAGACCTTCTGGTGCTTATCTATAACGATACGAAGTCTGATAGATATAAATTGTCACTCGCAGTGTCGATAGATGGAGGTGTCAGCTGGAAAAAACGGTATCAAATAGAATTGTCTGGACCAGATGAGGCAGGAAATGATGCAGAATTTTCATATCCGTATTTGACTCGCACATCAAATGGAGACTTCCACCTGGTATACACCTGGCAGCGAAAACGAATTGCCTATGCTAGCTTTAACCGGGCCTGGCTGGAGCAACTGCCATGAATGGTTTGCTGATGAATATCACTACGGCTTTAATTTTTTTGTCACTGGGCGCCGTCATCTCGTCATGGATAACCCACAGATTAACATGGCGTTTTTTTATTGTAGCCGTTGTAATTATCCTGTCACTGCTAATTCCTGTGGTGGATAGTAACCTATGGCTGTGGATGAATGGTGCAACGGGCGAGCTGAGTATTACCAGCCTTATTTTATTAACTTGTTATGTTATACAAAGACTCACAGGGACGGATATACTCGCCGCATCTACACGCAGGCACCAGTATTTTCTGATACTACTGACTGGATTAATATTGTATCCCGCAACACTCGGACTGACACATTTTGATCCCTATGTATTCGGCTACAGTTTTGAGCTGTCCCTGTTGTTGTTATCTTTGGCCGTATTGTACTGGATAGAAAGAAAGAGACAGGTATCTGTGATTTTATTGATCGTAGTCGCTGCGGGTGTTGTGAATATTTCGTCCTCACAAAATACCTGGGACTATTTTATTGACCCATTATTATGGCTTTTTTCACCTG
>VAPH01003704.1_pt1 | contig 14469 bp, 12 predicted proteins | sample 3393861 | NCBI WGS metagenome assembly VAPH01 (sample SAMN08290439, study PRJNA428436) | hydrothermal vent metagenome | isolation source: Deep-sea hydrothermal vent chimney | place: Atlantic Ocean: South-mid Altantic Ridge | reverse complement strand
GTTTTTTTATATAAACCTCCATCTTAGCAAATCTATTTAAAGTGATTTTTTATTATTCTTATACACCACTTGCCCAATCGTTTGATCTAATTCGCTAAACTAGCTGGTTATACAATTCTTTTGTCATTTTGTTTTACAAAAGCACTCCATCCCGTATAACTTTTGTTCGTAGAAGTAGTTTTGGTTCCATTGTAAAAATGACAAACAGCTGCAGCCAAACCATCTGTTGCATCCAGGTTTTTGGGTAGCTCTTTTAAATTTAAAATACTTTGCAACATTTTAGCCACTTGTTCTTTCGATGCATTTCCATTACCTGTAATTGCCATTTTTATTTTTTTCGGTGAATACTCGGTAATGGTAATTTCTCTAGATAAACCCGCTGCCATTGCTACTCCCTGAGCTCTACCCAATTTAAGCATAGATTGTACATTTTTACCAAAAAAAGGAGCTTCGATCGCAATTTCATCCGGATGATAAGTATCTATTATTTGAATGGTTCTTTCAAAAATTAATTTAAGTTTGGTATAATGATCTTTGTATTTCTTCAAAATTAATTCATCCAGTTGCATGACTTCCATGTTATTGTTCTTTACTTTTATCAGCCCAAATCCCATGATAGTCGTTCCCGGATCAATACCCAAAATAATTTTTTCTGCTTGCAATTTTAAATTCTTTTTAGTTTTATCGAATACTGCAAAATATAATTTTGTTTCTTTGTGTAAATGTACAATTTCTCCTATAAATATAAAGCCGTAATTATTTTGTTCATAAAACTCCTAATTATTTTTGGAGCTTTTTATTTTATATCAAATAAAATTTCAAATAGTGTACTATTAAAAAATACCGCATTTTATTCTCATCTTCATGCAAGCATTTTAAACAATTATTTAGTTGTACTAACCATCTTATTGTTTACAATAACCAACTGGTTATTTGAAATAAAAAAATGGAAATCTCTCGTTTCTTCAATTAAAAATATAACGCTTTTACAAGCTTTTAAACAATCGTTTTCATCATTAACTGCCTCATTACTAACACCAAATAGAATTGGTGAATATGGAGCTAAAGCTCTGTATTACCCTGCTGAGGAAAGAAAAAAAATTATGCTTTTAAATTTTTTAGGTAATTTTAGCCAGATGAATATGACCTTGTTTTTTGGGTTTATCGGAATACCATTCCTATGGGAAAAAATTCCAATGCATTTGAATATTTCTTTTTTTCAAATAGTAGGTATTGGAATATTAGTAGGGTTACTTTTATTTTTTCTGATTAAAAAATACCGGAACAGCTATTGGAAAAAATTTATTCAAAGTTTATCCCTAATTCCGATTTCGATTCATTTAAAAAATTATATTTTTTCTCTTTTAAGATATATTATTTTCTCGCACCAGTTTTATTTTTTACTGGTTGTTTTTGGAGTTGATATTAACTATTTTACCCTCATGCCTGTAATTTTTAGTATGTATTTAATTGCCTCGGTCATACCAAGTTTTGTAATATTTGATTGGCTCATAAAAGGCTCTGTGGCAGTTACACTTTTTGGTGTCTTTGGAATTAATGAAATAATTATTCTAAGTATTATCAGTATCATGTGGCTCTTAAATTTTGCACTACCTTCAGTTATTGGAAGTTATTTTGTTTTAACTTTTAATAAAGAACAGCTTCTTTTAAAAGAAAATACCATTCGAACATGATAGTTTTAACTATTATCATATCCTTAATTTATGCCGTAGTGATCTTGATTTTTGTAAAAGGTTTTGATCAGGTTGATGTGTTTGATTCAGTCAATCATGAACCAAGAACAAATTTTTCTATTATCATTCCTTTTCGAAATGAGGTTTTAAACTTACCCGAATTATTGAAAAGTATTTCCTTACTCGAATATCCTAAGAATAAAATGGAGGTTTTAATGATCAATGACGAATCAAACGATGGATATGAAAGTGTACTTAAGAATTTTAAAACCAATAATTCAGTAATTGAGCTATCTGTTTTTAATAATAAAAGGAAAAGCATGTCGCCTAAAAAAGATGCCATTGCTTTGGGTATAAATATGTGTAAATACGACTGGATAATTACAACAGATGCCGATTGTAAATTACCGGTAAACTGGTTAAAAACAATCGATGGGTTTATTCAAAAAGAATCTCCAAAAATGGTTGTAGGCCCTGTCTCTTTTCGGGTTGGGAAAGGATTTTTGCACAATTTTCAAGCTTTAGATCTATTGAGTTTACAAGGAAGTACGATTGGAGGTTTTGGTATAAAAAAACCTTTTTTGTGTAATGGTGCAAACTTGTGCTACAGCAAATCATCTTTTAAAATGTTAGATGGCTTTACAGGTAACGATTCTATTGCAAGTGGAGATGACATATTTTTATTAGAAAAAATGGTCAGTCATTATCCTGATAGAGTTAAATATTTAAAATCACCCGAAGCAATTGTCCAAACCACCCCGGAAAACAATTTAAAAGGCTTGGTACATCAAAGAATAAGATGGGCTTCGAAAACCAGTTCCTATAAAAATCACTTTTCCAAACTTGTAAGCATAGTAGTTTTTATAGCAAACCTACTTCTGATAATTTTGCTGATCATGGCATTATTCAATAAAATACCATGGCAACATTTTGGTTTGTTCTTTTTATTAAAATTCAACTTAGATTTTGTGTTACTTTACAAAACCGCTATTTTTTTTGATCAACACAGTGTTTTGAAAAACTATTTTATCAGTAGCATATTCTATCCATTTTTTATTGTTTTGGTTGCGATTTTATCTTTTACTAAAAGTTATGAATGGAAAGGGAGAAGATTTGATAAGTGAACAGTTGGCAGTGGCAGTAGCAGTATGAAAGAATAATAATCGTCTGTTCCTGTTTTTTATCAAATAATTATACCCAAACTCAGCAAATCTTAAATTGGTGTTCTCTGTATGCCGACAGGCAGCTTGTTTGATATAATTCCAGAATTATCCTAATTAAATTCTGAGTGATCCGCGGTATCTGCGAGAATAAAAGAAATAAATTTATTCTTTAACTGAAACAACAACCGGCAATTTGAATTTAACATTAACCGGAATTCCTCTTTTTAATGATGGCTGAATGGCTGCGGGCAATTGGGCCATACTTTGTTGTAGAATATTTTCAAAATTTGGAATGTTTTTTAATAATTCCTCACTTCGATATATTTTTAAAATTGAAAATCTACCTGTATAATCAACAAGTATATCCACAAAAACTGTATCGTTTACTTTTTTTTCTACCTCAATTTTACTCTTATTTACTATTTTTTCTAAACTTTTAACAAATTCAATTTCAAAACATTGATTTTGTTTTAAGGAAGTATCGCAATTAGTGCAAGCGGCCAAAAGAGGATAAACATCTACTTTATTATAATCAATTACCGTATCTAAAATAGCAAAATTATCATAAGAAGGCCTGTTAGGGGATACCAGATCACAGGTAGAAAAAACCAGTATAAAAAGTGTTGCGAATAATAGCCTTAAAAACATTGTACCCCTTTGATAATGTGAAAGTACAAATTATTTCGAATTAGCGACTCAATTGTTGAAAATCATTGAAAAATGTTGATTTTTTTATTCCTGTTAACTCACCGGGTGACTCGAGTCACCCGGTGAGTAGTCAATAAGTGAGGGTTTCGCTTTTCTCCTTACGGATATTAGCGAAACCCTCACTAAAAATTATACCAAGTTGATAGTGAAAAAAAGAATTTACATCTAATGGAAAACACACCCCTTAATCCCCTCTCAAGAGGGGGAGCTTTCAATCAACAATAAAAGTAATAGGCAAAGTATATTTTACATCAACTGCTTTTCCGTTTTCTTCACCGGGTTGCATTTTTGATAAACTACTTACAACTCGCAATGCCTCTTCCTCCAATTTTTCATCCGGACCACGTGCTTTTATATCTGTAATTGCACCTGTTTTATCAATTTTAAACTGTACATATACTCTTTTTTTACCTTTTTTTAAACCTAATTCTTTAGTAATACTTGTGTCGAAATTAGCACCTATATATTCGGTGATTTTTTGAACAAAACACGCCTTTTGATCTTCTGCATTTTCACATCCAGGGTAAATGGGAACTTGATCTATCTGACTAAAAGGTACTTCAGAAGCATTGGAATAATCTTCAGATTTCCAACTTTCCTTTAATCCTTTCCAATCGGTAATTTCTTGAATAGCTCTATTTCCGTTTTCCATTTCAAAAAACCTATACGAACGAAAATTTTTACCTTGACTATTGAAATAAGAATTATTATCAAATTCTTCCTTTTCCTCAACTGATAAATCATCATAAAATATTTCTTTACCCTGTGGTTTTGCGCCTATCAAATACCAATCAAAATAACTCTCCTTATCAGACTCTCTTGTATCTAGTTTTATCATTTTAGTATTAACGTCATCTCCAATATAAACTGTTAGATTTCTCTTCTCATTTACCTTTTGTAAAGTCTTTACTGATTCATTATTCTCACACGAAGTATAAACCAACATCCCTATCAACAGAGGTATTATCAATAAATATTTAAACTTTAGAATTTCTTTGGAATTGTTTTTTGCCAACATCATAATACGCTTTTTAATTAATGTTCTTTTATTAAAGGAATTGACAAAAGTGAGTTTGTCAACTTGAAAAGTTTCGGCTAGCATGTTTTGAAAGTAGGTGGTTTTATCTTTTTGATTTATGGTTTTTGAATCGGCAATAAACTCATGAACTTCAGCAATTCTGCTTTGGTACAAGTAACTATAAGGATTAAACCAAAAGACAATTTTTTGCAATTCAAAAAACAACAAATCCAAACTGTGTTTTTGCTTTACGTGAATTAATTCATGTTTGATGATATTATCTTTTTGATGTGCGGTTTTTCCTAAAAATATATATCTGAAAAAAGAAAATGCGGTATTTTCTTTTTTCAAGAAAACCAAACTGTAATCTTTTTTCCTTTCAGAATCACTTATTGAAATTAATTTGATTATTTGTACTAATTTGTACATAAAAAGTAAAGCGGTAAAAACTATTCCGATAAGGAAAATCCATTTAAAAACTGTAAATAAAATTACCGAAAAATCTACTTGTTTTTCTATATAAGTTGAGGGTGACAGCATTACTTCCGGCAACATAACTATATATTCCTGTGGTATATTCCTTCTTACCGATTCGAATTTGACCAAAGGAATAATATATGCCAAAACAGAACTAAATATCAAATAGCTTCTATTCCATTGAAAAAAGGTTTCTCTTTTTAATATTAGATCGTAAACTGCCAAAAATACGGTTTGAAACAATAATACTTGTACGATATAATACATCATGATTCTCTGTTTTTAGATTTTTCAATTTCTTTCATTATACCCTCCAACTCATTAATATCCATATCATTTTTCTTTACAAAAAAAGATACCATACTTTTAAAGGAACCTCCAAAATAACCGTTGACCAGTTTGTGTAAACTCTGGTTGGTATAATCGGTTTTCTCAACGAGCGGATAATAAATATAACCCCTGCCTTTAGTTTTGTGTGAAACAATCTTTTTGGTTTCTAATATTCTAATAATTGTTGAAACCGTGTTATAAGCAGGCTTAGGACTAGGTAATTGTTCGATGATTTCTTTTACAGAAGCCTCTTTTAAATCCCATAGAATCTGCATAAATTGTTCTTCTGCCTTTGTTAATTGTCTGGTCATTTTTATTCGATATTTCTATTTGACTCTACAAATATAACTAAATATTTAGTTTAAACTAATTTTTTAGTTATAAATGTATAAAATTATCAATTGCAATTATTTTGATAATTTAATAATATTTTATACCTTTGAGTATAATACCTAAAAGTACCATACTAAACAGTATAATGACGATATCTCCTTTTAAATATGGCTCAACGGTAAGCAATAAGGCCTTTACCAATCGAAAAAAAGAAATTGAAAAACTCTTTCTCAACCTCACCAGTGGAATCAATACCACTATAATTTCTCCACGACGATGGGGTAAATCATCTCTGGTTGAAAAAGTGTTTATCAAAATTAATAGAAGCTCAAAAAATACTAAAACTATTATTATAGACCTATTTTCAGTTAAAAGCGAAGAAGAATTTCTCGAACTATTCGCCCGTGAAGTTATCAAAGCTTCTTCTACAAAATGGGAAGAATGGATAAAAATATCGAAAAGCGTATTTAAAAATCTAATTCCAAAGATTAGTTTTGGTTTAGATCCGTTGAATGAATTTAATCTCAGTTTTGAATGGGAAGAACTACTTAAATACACTGATGAAATATTAAATCTGCCTGAAGTGATTGCAAAAAAGAAAAAGATAAAATTTATAATTGCCTTAGACGAATTTCAAAATATTGCCAACTTTGCACATTATGAAGCATTTGAAAAAAAGATGCGCTCAAAATGGCAGAGACATAAAAATGTTACCTTTTGTTTATTTGGCAGCAAAAGACATATGATGACAGATATCTTTAATAATTCATCCAAACCATTTTATCGTTTTGGAGATTTAATCCTGCTTGAAAAGATCAAAACGCAAGACTGGGTGAATTTTATTATAAAATCTTTTAAAAATTCAGGGAAAAGTATAACTACTTCATTGGCTCAAAGAATAAGCTTTCTTATGAAAAATCACTCCTGGTATATTCAACAATTGGCGCATTACACATGGTACAAAACAGAAAATAAAACCACTATAGCGAATATAAATTCAGCATTATCTGAATTGATCAATGCTAATTCACCACTTTATCAAAAAGAAGTTGAAACAATAAGCAAAACACAACTGAACTTATTAAAAGCAATTTCCCAAGGAGAAATTAAGCTAACCAGTGTATCTGTAATGACTAAATACAAACTAGGTACTCCGAGAAATGTTTCAAAAAACAAACTGATCTTACAAAATAATGATATCATCGATCTTAAAAATAGTAAATTTGAATTTCTGGATCCAGCATTTGAAATATGGTTCTTAAAACTTTTTTATAATCAAAAATATATCCAAACCTAATCTCATGAAGCACTAAATCTGAAACATTTATTTATCTTGTTATAAAAAATACTTATGGATATATTCTTACTCATTTTAGGTTTTCTTTTCATCATATTAGGGCTCATTGGTTCTTTTCTGCCTGTTTTGCCTGGTCCGATAATGGGTTGGATTGGTCTGCTGCTGCTACATTTAACACAAGCTATTCCAATAAGTTATACTTTATTAGGCATTACTTTGGCGATTTCAATAATTATTTGGGTGTTAGATTATATTATTCCTGCCATGGGCACAAAAAAATTTGGTGGAAGCAGAGCCGGAGCAATAGGTACAACAATTGGTTTAATCATAGGGTTGATTTCCCCTATTCCATTAGGATTTATTATAGGGGCTTTTTTAGGAGCTTTTTTAGGAGCTTTTTTAGGAGAATTAACGCATAATACAAATATTTCAAGAGCCTTAAAAGCTGCATTCGGATCTTTTATGGGTTTTTTAGCTTCAACCACCTTAAAATTTATTGTAAGTGTTATTTTTGCAGGACTATTTATCACCAAAGCAATAACTAATTGGAATACTCTATTTTAATTCTCCTTTTATAAAATCACCGATTGACATTATTTTTATTCTTTAAGAAATACAATTTATTTTTTACCTTGTGCTCTTCAAAATATACTTTTGATTTAAATCAAACCAATGACTAAAAAAACATACCAATCCGACACAGTGATCATTGGAGGAGGTATATCCGGAATAACGGCTGCTATTGAGTTACTGGATGCCAATAAAAAGGTGGTCATTATTGAACGTGATCATAAAAAAAACTTCGGAGGTCTGGCAAAAGAGTCGTTTGGTGGCATGTTTTTTATCAATTCCAAACAGCAACGTTTTTCAAAAATCAAAGATTCGGTTGATCAAGCCAAAAAAGATTGGTTTTCATTTGCCGAATTCGATGAAAAGGAAGTTTGGGGTAAAAAATGGGCCAATGCTTATTTAGATTCAACTCTGAATGTCTACGATTGGCTTACATCAAAAAAAGTAAAATTTTTCCCTGTGGTACATTGGGTAGAAAGAGGTTTATTTCAACCCGGTAATTCAGTTCCAAGGTTTCATATGGTTTGGGGTACAGGTCATGGTTTGATCGAAGCATTGATCAATCATTTAGAATCTCATGTAAATTATAAGAATTTACAAGTTCTTTTCGAACATAAAGCAGAAGATTTTGAACTGGAAAATGGAAAAATTATCGGTATTTATGGAATAAATGAAGAAAACCAAAACCCATTTTTCTGTAAAGCAAATGATTTTATTGTTGCCACAGGTGGAATAAACGGTAGTATGCAAAAAGTGAGACAGCATTGGCACAAAGAATGGAATACTCCGCCCGAAATAATCTTAAACGGATCACATCAATATTCTGATGGGATTATTCATGATAAAGTAACTGAAATTGGAGGCAATATTACTAATCTTGACTTGATGTGGAATTATGCTGCCGGAGTTCCTCATCCATATCCCAAAAGAAAAAATCACGGACTCAGTTTAGTCCCACCAAAATCGGCATTATGGTTAAATTATAAAGGAGAACGAATGGGGCCTATTCCTCTTATAACTTCCTTTGATACAAGGTATCTGGTAAGCAAAATTTGTGAACAGAAAAAACAGTATTCCTGGCAAATTCTCAATAAAAAAATTGCCTATAAAGAATTAGGGGTTTCGGGATCAGAATTCAATGAAGGAATCAAAGAGAAAAAAATTCTAAAATTCTTATATTCAGTTTTAAAAGGAAATAAAAAATTAATCAATACCTTAGAAAAAGATTCTCCGAATTATATAACAGCAAATAGTATTGAAGAATTGGCAGAAAAAATGAATGACTTAACCGGAGATAATGATGTAGATGTTACAACTTTAAAAAATTCAATTGAAAGCTATGATGCTAATTTTGAAAGAGGAAAAAATATTTGGAACGATGATCAAATTCGTCGAATTGAACATACCCGACAATATAAAGGTGATAGAAAAAGGACTTTAAAGCCCCAAAAGTTAGATCAAAAAAAGAATTACCCTTTAATTGCAATCAGAGAGTTTATTTTATCAAGAAAAAGTTTGGGAGGAATTCAAACCAATTTGAATTCGCAGGTTTTAAGTATACCGAATGAAAATGGAGAACAAAAAGTTTTTGATAATTTATATGCAGTTGGAGAAGCAGCAGGATTTGGAGGTGGCGGGTCACATGGTAAACGTGCCCTGGAAGGTACTTTTTTAGCGACCTGTATTTTTACAGCTAAGAAAGCTGCAGAGCATATTTCAGGAAAAAATTGTAAGTTGTAAGTTGTAAATAAAAATATAAAAACCAACATCTATTGTCAATCTGAAAACGTGAATCGTAGACATATTTAATGCTGGATTTCACAATTCTGCAATAATCTGCGAAATCTGCGTGAAAAAAATAAAAAAATGAAAAAAACAGGAGCAGAATTAACAGTTTATGCATTAGAACAAATCGGGGTAAAATACACTTTTGGTATTCCGGGTGTACACAATATTGAATTGTATGATGAACTCAACAATTCTGATCAAATTGAGCCGATTTTAGTAACCCATGAAGGTGGTGCTTCGTTTATGGCACTAGGTGTTTCGTGTACTTCAAAAAGCATTGGCACTTTAATGACTGTCCCTGCAGCTGGAACTACCAACGCTATGAGCGGAATTGGTGAAGCCTTCTTAGATGGCATTCCGATGTTGATATTTTCGGGAGGAACGCGACAAGACAGCGGCCGTCATTATCAATTACACCAATTGGATCAGGAAAATTTGGTTAAAGAAATTACCAAAGCATTTTTTAGAATTGAATCGCATAACGAAATAATTTCTACTATTTACAAAGCTTATGATATTGCAATCTCAGGTGAACCGGGACCTGTTTTTATTGAAATTCCAATGGAATATCAAATGTTTAAAGGCGAAGTCGACCAAATGATTCCTTATACCAAAAGTTTTCAAAATCCGACTATTGACGAACAAAAAATTAAAGCTGCTGCCGAATTGCTTGTACAAGCTAAAAATCCCGGAATTTATGTTGGTTGGGGTGCAGCAGAGGCAACAGAATACACTGAAAAAATTGCATTTATTTTAGGTGCTCCCGTTTCTACAACGCTACAGGGCAAAGCCTCTTTTCCGGCTTCTCATCCTTTACATACTGGATTTGGATTTGGTCCGAATGCGGTTCCTGCTTCACAAAAGGCTTTTAAAAATTGTGATGTCATGCTAGCTGTTGGTGTTCGGTTTTCAGAGATTGCAACCGGAAGTTTTGGCGTAACCGTTCCCGAAAATTTAATCCATATCGACATAAATTCTGAAGTGTTCGACAAGAATTATCCTTCCAAAATAAGTATTCAGGCTGATGCCACTGAAGCTTTACAATTATTAGCTGAAGCGTTAGAAAATCTCACTAATAATAAAACCAAAGACAGTTCCGCTCTAGCGGAATTGATCAAAGAAGAAAAGGAAAAATATTTTAATGAATGGAAACAAAAACCTTTAGAAGATAAAGTTTCTCCTGGCTATTTTTTTGAAGCTTTAGTCAAATATACAGATGAAGATACCCGCTTTGTAGTAGATGATGGCAAACACACTTATTTGGCAGCAGAATTATTACCTGTAGATCGTTCTCGCCATTTTGTATCTCCAACCGATTTTAACTGTATGGGCTTTTGTGTTCCGGCAGCAATTGGCACCAAATTTATGAATCCGAAAAGTAAAGTTGTTGGTATTGTTGGCGATGGAGGGTTTTTAATGACCGGTATGGAAACTTTAACAGCATCAACTAATAAAAAAGGTGTGATTTACTTTATTTTTCACGATGGAGAATTGGGGCAAATATCTCAGTTTCAAAAAATTCCGCTCAAGCGAAAAGTTGCAACAATTATAGGAGATGTTAAAATAAAAGGAATAGCAGATGCTTGTAATGCTTCTTATTTTAGAATGGAAAATGATGGTAATATTGATCAGGTAATGCAACAAGCTTTTCAGGAAGTTGAAAAAGATATCCCGGTAATTGTAGATGTAAATATCGATTATTCTAAAAAAACCATGATGACCAAAGGTGTTGTAAAAGTTAACTTAGCAAGGTTTAGTTTTAAAGAAAAAGTCAGATTTATTGGCAGAGCTGCTAAGAGGCATTTGCTGGAATAAGAAGGTAGGGAACTATGAGTCCGCCTGCCGTCGTGGCAGGTTATTAGTTTTGAATTATAAGTGTCATTCTCGCGAACCTGCCTATCGGCAGACAGGAGCGGGAATCTTATACTTCCTTCTTTGGTTCTTATTTTCTTTTAGTTTATTCTAAATTACGTTTTTTGCATTAGGTGTTTTTATCAATTTTTTTGGATTGAAAATTATTCACGAATGATTTTTTGCTGTAAATGATTACATTTGATCTTCTAAATTATCTATTTTTTTATTTAAAGAATAAAAAAACTACCCATATTGAAACATAAAATAAGGGTAGTAAATAGAAAAATGTTTTATGTTATTCTTCAACGACTTTTTCAATTTTTATTGGTATTTCAGCTTCAGATACCCAAACAGTATACATTTGATGAACAACTGCCAAAATTACCGGACCTATAAAAAGGCCCAACATTCCCATAGATATCATACCACCTAAAGCGCCTATTAATATAACCAACATAGGTGTTTGCAATCCTTTTCCTAAAAGCATGGGTTTTAAAAAATTATCTGAAAGAGCTACAAAAATAGAATAGACTGTAAAAATAATTGCAGGCATTGAATCGTGGGTAGAAAATACAATTGCAATTGCAGGAATCATGGCCAAAAGAGCAGGAATTTGTATGATTCCTAATATCAGAACAAATAATGCAAAAATAGCTGCACCGGGTAAACCAATAACCACAAATCCTAAATAGGCCAAAGTTGCCTGAATTACAGCAACTAGTAAAATACCTTTTACAACACTTCTAATGGTGTTAACAATCATTGTTATTAATTCTTCACCTTTACCTGATTTTAATCTATTAGCAAATTGAACACTTGTTGCATACCCTCCTTTTGCAGAAAACATAAAAACTCCGGCGAATATTAACGAAAATAAGGCTAGAAAAACGGAGGCCATTAATCCAGTAAAACTACTAAATAAAGAACCAAATAACCCTTCTAATTGGTCTTTATAACTCAATACAAAAGTTTCAATATTACGATTTGCCTCAGACCATAATCCATATATTTTATCACCAATTATAGGCCATTCTTTTACTTGATCACCTGGTGGTGGTATTTTAATTGTACCAGAATCAAAACTTTTTTTAAACTCGATAGATGAAGCTACAACAGATTTTGTAAGACTAACGGTAGGAGAAATAATAATGGCTAATAACACAATAATAAACAGACTTGTAACCAAACCTTTCTTTTTCCCTTTAAACAGCTTAATTACTTTAAGGTAAAAAGGATATAATGCCACTGCAACCAAAACAGACCATATAATAATAGTTATAAAAGGCTTGACAATTAAAAAACTCCAAACCAATAGTATGGATAAAATAACAATTTTAATGTAAGTGTCAATAGGTTTTTGAGAGATTGATTCTTTCATATGATTAGGATTTAGTTTAATTTATTTTAATTGTATGAATTGCTACCTGTTTCCCAACCTCCACCTAAAGCTTCATAGAGGTTTATAAGAGAAGTTAATTCTTGTTTAAAAGCTTCTGATGCCTTAAGTTCGGCACTAAATTGAGAGCTCTGTAAATCAAGCACTTCTAAATAACTGGTCATGCCACCATCATATCTAACCCAAGCCAATTGAGAAGCTTTTGTTGCCAACTTCATCTGCTCGTTTCTTAAATCATACTCTCTTTTATAGGTATGAACAGCGATCATAGCATCCTCAACTTCTTGTAATGCAAGCAAATATGTGTTTTGATAGTTTAAAAGTAATTGTTTTGTTCTGATTTCTTCTACTTCTACTCCTTTTTTTAATCTACCTGCATTAAATATTGGGCCCAAAACTTGCGCTCCAAGATCAGCAAAAAGAACAGAAGGATTTACTAATTCTGCTCCCATATTCAGGCTCAAGGTTAGTGATGGATACCTTAACGATTCAGCGACACCAATCCGTAAAGTCTGTGCATGTAATTTTCTTTCAGCTTCTAAAATATCCGGTCTTCTATCTATCAATTCTGAAGGCAGTCCAACAGGAATTCCCGGTAGTGAAATTTGATCGTATAAAACCAATCCCCTAGGAATTTCTCTAGGTGAAGAGCCCAATAGAATGCTTATGCCGTTTTCTGTCTGATCTCTCAATCTGGTAAATATTTCTATGGCAGTTTGCGCTTCGATTAATTGGATTTTGGACTGAGATAAATCTACTTCACTTATAAATCCACCATTAAAACGAGCTTGCATCACATCATAATTATCCTGAAAATTCTTAGCTGTTTTTTCCGCTATTATTAATCGATTATCAATATCCCGCAAGGTAATATAAGCATTTGCCACTGCAGATATTATACTTATATTTAATGACTTATATGCCATCTCTGTTGCAAAATAATCTTGTAAGGCTATTTTATTCAGTGTTTTTATTTTTTGCCATAAATCTACTGTATAAGAAACATTTATTCCCGGTGCCAATGAGTTGGAAAAACTGTTAGTACTTGAATTTACACTACTTGAACCAATAAGACCATAACCTATACTTGGATAAAAAGGAGCTTTCGAAATATCGAAATGCAATTGAGACTCCTCAATTCTAGCAATAGCAATTTGAATATTTTTATTGTTGACCAATGCTGTATCTATTAAATCAACCAATACAGGATCTTTAAATAATTTCCACCAAGGTATATTTGCAATAGAACTATCTTTAGGGAAATCTTGACGGTAGGTCAATGTTACATCTTGTTCTTCGCGTACGTAATCCTCTCCAACTTTACATGACTGTACACCAATAATTATTAGGACGAAAAGACTAAATATCGATATATATGTTTTAAACTTCATCATACAAGTTTTCGGTTTTTCGATTTTTTGATTCGTTCTAATATTCCGAAGGCCACAACCACATAAATTACAGCTAAGGCAATTTGTATAACCCTTGTCCAAACTTTACTTCCTGCTTCAGCATCTGAAGAAGTAACAGATCCAAGTATCAATAAAAAGGTAGAGAAACCGGTTCCATATATTGGAGCCAATTTACTTTTTGAAAAAAGTCTATTTCCAAATAATAATCCAACACAAAGTGTAAGTAAAATCATAAAAATAAAATTCGGAACCATTACTAAAAATCTGTACGTAAAAATAGCAAAAACTCCTCCCAAAATATTGGCAACAATCATAACCAAACCTACTTTTGGGTTTGATAGTGACGGACTCATAGATAATATGGCGATAAAGATTAATATAAGTAAACTAGATGATAATTTAAAGATATAAAACAACAACAGTACGGGC
>VAPH01062156.1_pt1 | contig 14473 bp, 23 predicted proteins | sample 3393861 | NCBI WGS metagenome assembly VAPH01 (sample SAMN08290439, study PRJNA428436) | hydrothermal vent metagenome | isolation source: Deep-sea hydrothermal vent chimney | place: Atlantic Ocean: South-mid Altantic Ridge | reverse complement strand
CCTTTCTTCTCTACCCATTTATGTAAAATTACATATGCTGCCCCCATTTGTATTGCTTCATCTGATTGAAGAGCATAACATAAAAGGTCTTTTTCAAAAGGAACTAATATACTCCTCCCATCTATCCCCTTAATATATCCACCAAAATATTCGACACGGTTGAAACGTGGATTGTACATACGCTTAGCTGTTATATGCCATTCCTTTTTCAACCCATCTATAACAGCTTTAAGTTTAGGCATACTGTTTAAATAGTCTTCTTTAAGTTTCCTTGCTTTTTCTTTTGTTGTATCAAGGAGTTTCGCTGTCTTCGCATCCCCCGCTCCGAAGAGAATACTCCCATAAAAAAAGTTTTTAGCTAAGGACCGTGTAGCTGCCCCGGAGCGTCTCTGATTAAGAGAATGTAAATCTGTTTTATCTTCTTGTGTCCCGAACAAAACAGCATGTGTAAATTCTTCGTCACCCATTCTTGCAGCAAGTTGCCGCATTTGATTACCCTTACTATCAACCCCCACCATCTTCCACCCATTACGGGCTGTAAAGCATTGTCGCATCGGTACAGCAAAGAAAGCTCCGCTGTGGGGGGAAGGGACATTAACTATCCCGGCATGGCGTAGGCGGCCTGTGGTGGCTATACCCCCCACTCTGGGGGACAACCTACCATCTTCCCTACAATTCTTTTGCCACCCCTCAAGAACAGACCTTCTCTGTCTACACTGGATACGTTTAGCAACAAGCTTTCCTAGTGCGCTTTGAACACCATCAAATGGGTCATCTTTACTAAGATTAGCTGATGTTCTTTTCCCGTCCTTTTCATTCCACTTAGCTGGCTTCCATCCTTGGTCTAGGAGAAACTGTTTTACTTCTATAGTACTGTCCAAAGAAATAGAGCGAAGTAAAACCCGGCTATAAGGGCCGCAACACCAAGTAATATTGTCCAAAAAATAGTCTCTAGTGTATTTAGAATATTCTCCGTTTTTCTTAAATGGTTTTTTAACATAAGAGTAGCCTTCTTTTGTTTTGGTTTCTAAGGGGATAACTAACATAGGAAGATGGGGAGCAAGAACCTTTTCAATCTTTTCCATCCACCTATCGAGAGTGGCAAGGTTTTTCTTTACATGTTCTCTATTAAATGTCCAACCGTATTCTTCTTGTAATTGTAAATAGTGAAACAGTTTTACATTAAGTTTATGTGCTGCTCCTAAGTTCTTTCCCTCCCCTTCTTTCCTGAGAGCATAATATATTTTCTGTTGTATCTCTACATCTTGTTTACAGCGTTCAAGCATATCCTCTGAATACTGTGTCCAGTCTTCGTGTTCTATTTTTAAACTACCAAACTTAACCCCCCATGCTTCAACACTATGCGGTCCTCTCCCCTTATATCCTTTTGGTGCTTGCCTATGTGGAGATTGAAGCCTTGACATTAAGAGAGTATCAACTACATGTCCTGTATATACCCATCCATATATTTTCTTTAAAACAGGAAAATCAAATTGAACACAATTGTGTCCTATTAAACAGTCAAAGGTGGAGAGAAACTTTGGAAGGGTGTGGATGTTCTCGGGTGTAAAGGTTGTTACTAAATTAGTATTGTGTTCCTTAACAACAGCACACCATACCGTTGTTACTCGGGGGAGGAGGTCATTTGTTTCAAGATCGAATGTAGCTATTTTCATTTTACAATATATATTGCTTCCTTATTAAAGGAGGGATTTTCTTCATACCCTACATATCCTCTAGGGTTACAAAGGATACGTGTCTCTCCTTCCATATAATCAAAAGACTGGTGGACATGACCATGGAACCAAACCTGCGGCTTAGCCTTTAAAATAAACTTTGTCATTTCACTCATGTATGCAGCATTTAATTTCGTGTCATATTTATACCTAGGATGCAAGGAACCATAGCTAGGAGCATGATGGGTTATAACAACATCGTTGGGGTGAACAACGCGCTCTAACCACACCACAGTTTCTTTATGTACCTCTGTAGAATATTGTGCTGTAAAACGAATAAAATCTTTTTCCCACTCTGTAAAACTTTCTACTGTTCCTGTAACCCTACGATGAATACGACGGAAATCATTGAGTTCTCCATCAACCCTATTTATTGTGATGGGGTTATAGTTGCCACAATCAGTCCAGAGAGTCGCGCCGTGAAAACGCACCCCCTCAAGTTCGACAGAACTGTTTTCTAAAAGGTTTATATTAGTCCCCTTAAATTCCTTTTTGACTTCTTTCCTAATATCTGGGAAAGCTTCGTTATAGTATTCATGGTTTCCGAAAACATAGATGACATACTTATAGTGTTGTGCTGCTTGTTTAAGCCAATAAACACCCCCCCTTGTTTCAATATCCCCCGCTAAAACAAGAACATCAGCAGCTTCAGTGTTATTTAATAGGAAGTCTTTAAAAGGTTTATCAAACTCCGTATGTATGTCACTCATATAGTTTAACTTCATTACTTTTTCCTGTCTTTTATTTCTTCACGAAACCTTTGTGTTATCTTCCAAATTGTCGCAACACTTTCCGGAACAATCTGTTCGACTTCCTTAGCGGTATACCCATCAATTAAATGTAGGTAGAGTATTCTTTTTACCCTATCTGTTTTTTCATCTATGATATCTAGCACTTCTTTTAATGCAAGGCGATGAAAAATATGGTTCTGTATCTCTCTTATCGGCGGGTAATTTTCATCTTTCATCCCACGGAGTCTCTCTGCTTTCATAAAATCTTTAAGAACATTATTAAGAATAATCCTAAACCTACCTTGAAAATCTTCCTCAGAGTTAAAAGTTTTCCAGTATTTCAAGGCTCGGTAATAGGCTTCTTGCAAAATATCTTCTGCATTATGCCTATTATGTAGGTAGTAAAATAAACGTGTAACCATTTTTTTATGTTTCTCTTTACAGAGTTCTTCTATCAGAGAATAAATTTTTTCTTTTGTCATGTTTCTACTTTCATTTCATGGTATATCCCTGTTTTAATATCAAAATATAGGGGGATATACCCCGTTGCACCGTAGGCCCTGTCTTCTAGTATAACAAGTTTACGTGTGTTTCTTTCTTCTTGGGGGAGGTTGGGGTCTTTATTACCCTCAAGCCCTAGCATGAGGTGGCATGAACGCATCATGGCGCGGCTACCTGCAAATTGAGAAGAATAGATTGTTCCACCACGTTCATGCGGAAGACCCGATGCAGGTGCTTTTAAGTGACAAAATAGAAATATAATTATACTTAAGTCTTTAGCGAGATATGCAAGTTCTTGCGCAAACTCCTGTAGAACAACATTAGCTGTAGCTGCATCAATTCCGTTTGTTAGATTTGTTATCGGGTCAATAAATACAGCCCTGCATCCATCATTTACAGCAGAAATAATATCACCACGAAGAACATTCCACTCTAAGTTTTGATAAAGGTTTAAAAGAACAAGCTTCTCACCTACAACAGGAGCAGCCTTATCATATGCTTCATAGTCAAAAGGAATTTCAGGATCATTAAATATCCTGTGTGCAACCTGTCCCGTGACAAGTCTAAATGTCTTATCAATAGGTTCTTCTGGTTGGACACACAAAACCTTAAGACTGTGTTCAATTATTAGGTGGGCTATTAACTTAGTGACTAAAGTTGTTTTCCCCATCTTAACGCCCGAACCTAAATACACTGTTTCACCGAACCTAATTCCTCTTGTTAGTTTAGTAAGTCCCGGCCAAGGCCAAGACAAACCCATCTTAGTTTCTTTTCGTGCAGAAGAAATTAAGTCTGTCCCCAATATGAGACGTGTATTCTTAGGCTTATTCTTCTTAAACAAGACAGCATTACATAAGGCAAGAGAATGTCCTTTTATAACGCACTCATTGGGGTCTTTACCGGGGATTGTAACTGTTTGAATATAAGGGATAACTTGCACCACCTCTTCAACAGCTTGTTTCCCTGCCTTGTCTTGGTCGAATACTAAAACTATTTCCTGAAAATTATTTTGAAGGGTTGAAGCAAAAGCAGACAAGTCTTTCTTTGCACTGCTACTGCCATTCTTTACGCTGACAACAGCAGGATTGTATTCTGCATAACGCGTTCCCTTAGCCTTATTCTTCAATGCTTGAAAGAGAGCAACAGCGTCAAGCTCTCCCTCTGTAATGTAAAGCGTTCTTGCGCCTGTCTCAAGAGCTTGCTTCCAACCAAACGGTTCTGCTTTTTTGATGTCCCCTGTAGACCAAAAAGTCTTTCCTGTAATAAGTCGGTTTTTATACCCTACTACTTCTCCGGCTTTGTAATAAGGATAGTGATGTAGAACAGGAGTAGTCCCATCTTGTTCAGACAAACTAATCTTAATATCAAAATAATCTAAAGAGTCTTTTTCTAGTTTTCTATCGGGGAGGGAGACAACGGGGAGGATCGAAACTTCCTCTATTTCTTCTTTTATTTCTTCTTTTGTTTTCTCAGTCTTTTTAATAGCCGGGGCATTACCTTCTTTATATGGGGAAGGAACATATGTATTACAAGCATGGCAATAACCACTATATTTTCCTTGATTATCTAGATAAATCTGTAATGCGTCGTGGCTTCCACATGAATGTGGAAGTTTTTCTATACATCTACCTGCCATTAAAGTTCCTTAATTATTTCATCTAAAGAAATTGGGGTGTAGTTAATACACTCTACACATACATTCTTATATTTTTTATTAGGAATAATTCTATCGTGTAAATGTCCATGTAAGTTTATCTTCACCCGAGATTTATCAACATCTTCTCCTAAATACATAGGACAATGTGTTAACCAAATACCGTTTATTTGACGAACGCCATAAACATCGTGAAAAAATTCCCGATAAGAAGCGAGACTAAGTAAATCATGATTTCCTCTCACAAGTTTTTTCTTGCCGTTTAATAATCCAACTAGCTTTAGTGAAGCTAAGTCCCAAGCAACATCTCCTAAATGGTAAACCTTATCTTTAACCGAAACTACCTTATTCCAATTTTCAATTATTGTAACATTCATTTCAGTGAGTGATTTAAACGGGCGAAGCTTCTCTCCTTCAATATAAGAGCTAGGAAACTTCAATATATTTTTATGCCCAAAATGTGTATCACTTATAACAAAAACTTCAGGCATATTATTGTTTCCTTTTTAGCGGAGGCTCTATTCCGCATGAAACAATAACCCTTTTCTTTCCATCAATAGTTTTCAAGACAGTTTTCATTCGAGTAAAACATTCTTGTGCAGTGGCCTGCTGCCTTGGAGCATATCCCGGGGGTATTCCCCATCCTGTCCCGTTCCAAGAAAGGATGACCAACCAAAAAATAAAACTACCCATCAATCTTCTCCTAAAGCTAAGTGTTTTTTATACCACTCAGGTAAACCTTTGACACTACTGTGTAAAAGGTCTTTTCCAAACAACCGCCACAAGAAAGTTTTTATTTCTTCCTTCTCTTCTTCACCGATATCTTTTTTCACTTCGTTAATCAGGCTACCGATATCCTTGGGATCAGACAGAAGTTTTTCTTCTTCTTTTAAATGCTGTATTGCCTTTAACCAGCGAGCTTCTGTACAAAAACCTTCTTTAAACTTCTCCCATTTTCCTGTAGTGGAGTTCTCACTCGCCCATGTTTTACGATGTACTTCCTTAAAGGCTTCTGATACATATTTACCAGACATAATCGGGAACACCCTATCACCAACCCAAAACTCTCGGAAGTTCTTAACTACAATTCCTTCAATATTTGTTCCACCTAAGAAGGAAGGACAGGCGAGAAGTTTTATTGTTTCTTCTGCTGAAAGAATTATTTCATCTGCTTCATCTGAAGAATATAACAATGGTATTATATCTATTTTTAATTTTTTAGCCCAATAATCTAAACCTATCTGGGGGAGAAAACGGGCAGTGGGTGTCTGTACCCCAAATAAGACTAAATAATTTAATGGTATTCTATCATATTTCAAAACATTATGCTTAGGTTTGCTTAGATATTCACAATAGAATACAGTATTATCAGGAAGAGTGGAAGAAAGAGAAAGAACATACTCAACACCTGCCTTAAACATTTTAGGGGGAGCATCCGGGATGATAATAGCCCCTTTAGATCTAATCTTAAGTTCTCCGTCAATCTTTCCGAAAACAAATTGTAAACCATCTACTTTCTCAGTGATTTCAACCGGGCCAACAAATATATTAGTGATGTATTTACTACCTAAAGCAAAAATCTTAGGAAAAGCTGAAAGGTTTTCCATTATATTTTCCTTCCTTTATATATAATAACTACTATTAAAACATCTTCCTGACATATTATTTTTTTATTTATTTTGTCAGGAAATACTCTCGAAAGAGGTTATAAGTATAGGCCCCCCGAGGTTTAATACTCTCTTAAAAGAGAAGTAAATCCTACACTATCTCTAACTCTCTTAAGGTTTCTTTTAAAGTTCTTCTTCTTTACGATGAGACATTCTCCATATCGTGGTATAAAACAACTAAGAAGAGCACTTTGTACTTGTTCTACTTCATAAGCTCGCAACCATCCTATCTGTACCATTTCTCTTGTTGTTGCCATGAATGTTCTCTTAATATAAACAGGGAGTTCTTTTCCTCTATTGTACATTATCTACTCCCCCACAGTAGAGGTGAACCCATATTCTTCCAACACTTCGCACATATTGCTTTTGATTCTAATGAGTCAGCGTAATACCATCCACAATCATCTGCGGAATAATTATTTCCTTTACAGTAATGACAAAAAGCTCCTTTCGGGTCTTTTACGCGAGCTATTGATACCCAGTTTTGTATCTCTGGGGTGTTTATTAGCGCAGGATGATATCCCCTATCTTCTCTAAGTGCTTGTATTTCTTTTTTACAATTACACTTAAACATTAGTTATTCTCCTTATCATATTAGCATAGTTATTAAGGGTTGTGTTTTTAAGCCCGGGAGATGTGTTAATCTCTAAAACTAAGGCTTTGTCCTTTCTTTCATTATATATAACGTCTATCGCCCCAAAATCTAAAGCAAAACAATTAAAACAATCTATTGCGACTTTAAGAACACAGGCAGGGGAGTGTATATCTTTCCGCATAAAAACAAAACCATGCTTCTTATTTCGTACCTCCCAGTTAGACTCTACTCCCCTTATTCCCCCCTTCTCTTGTACGTCAAACACTTCTCCCCTACATACATGTATCCTATATTCATCCTTCTTAGGCTCATAGCGGACGTACAGGGGGGCATCTACTACTTCTTGGGGGGTTGATGCCATAACTATCCCTTTACCGCTGTGGCCTCTTAATACAGTTCTACAGACAACCTTGTGTTCTCTTGCCCATTCTTGTGCTTCCTCTTTTATTTCTGTATATTGGGGAAGGAAGGGAGTGCTTTTTAATTTACGAAAGAAATAGAGTTTATTTGAAGTTATATTCACCTCTTTTGGGGGATTTATAATATTAGCTTGCATAACACTGTGGGGGAGGGTACTTGCCCCCCAGTTTATAACTGTTTTATTTAAATTACCGATAAAAGAACTGTTGTTATGCTTAATTCTTTTTATCCCTAAGCCCCTAGAGAGTGCTTTTCCAGACATAGACTTTGGGTGGTATGAATATAATAACATTAATTTACTCCTCATCATACATATCATCAAAAATATCGGGGACATCGGGAAGAAGAGGTAATTTATCTTGTAGTTTAGGTGCATAAACTACATCTTGAATAAGACGAATACCCCTGTATATCTTTTGTTCTATATTTTTTATATTTTTTTTCTTTAAGATTTGATAACTATCTCCAAAAACTTTTTCTAGAAAAATTTCTTCACCTAAAAATGAAAACGCAGTAATAAGTTCTTCTTCTTTTTTAAAGAAGAAAGAAGCTTTCTTTATTTGATATATAATATCAACCCATTTAGCTATATCTAAAAGTTCTTTAGGTGTTTTAAGTGCTCTAAACTCAAGAGAACCGAACTTTAAAAGAGCTTCGAGGTTAATTGCGCTATATCTGAAATCCCTTCTTTGTAATCCCTTAAAAGTCCCCCTTCTTTTAATTTTTATTAACCTATCAATTAATACTTCAGCATCCTTAGCCCGTAAACAAAATAAATTTCCTATTCTTCCTTCTCCACAATAAGCTATTAAGATTTCTTCAACAATTAAATATAAAAGAATAAAAATAAAAACTTCTTTCTCTAGCATATGTTGTATATTTATATGAACATGTGCACTACATCTGTCACTAACCTCTATAATTGTTTTGTTTTGTTTTAATTCTTTTTTTAGTATACGTAATACAGGACGAACTTGGTTTAGTCTAATTGGTTTTCTTAAGACATATTCTATCGTTTCTTCTCCTCTTAATGAACCATCTCGTTCAGATATCCAATAAACACTATCTATACCTAATAGTTTTTTTCCTTCGATTTCAATTTCTAAACCAATTTCATTTATTCGCGGTATAAAAGGAATTTTAAAAATATCTGAAAATTTATTTTTCATTAAAAGCATCCTTAAGGTGTTCATTTAAAAAAGAAAAGGCAGGATTGAGAATAGGGAGAAAAGACCCGAAACCTATACTAATACCGTATTTATAGTAATAAAGTTTAATAAAATCTCCTTCTTTCCTTAAACAAAAGTGTCGATGAAAGGCGATAGTATCCCTGTTCTCTCCCTTTTTTAATCGTTCTCTTATTTCAGTGTAGGTTGGGTATTTATTTGTAATCGTATTATATAAACTCCTCGAATGCAATGTATCATTTGGAACGTATTGCGGGATAAGGTTATATGTAGCGATAGCTAGGTTAGTGTTGGACAAACCTGTTTTCCACGCTCTTATGGGTTTTCTTGAATATATTTTTACTATTCCTGTTATTGTATTTGAATAACCTAAAGGAACAGGAGAGAAATCTAAAGCCTTATTTGTAAGGTCTATCGAGTATTCTTTTGTCCGCGTTAAAAACACAAAACGTAAGCCTATTTCTTCTACTTTTCTCAAAACACCTGTAATATATATTGGTTGTTTTCTAAAACGGATAACCGAGTTTTTTAGGTACATTCTAGTATGGTTTATATCATAAAAGAAGGGGTGTTTTTTCATATTAATGCCCTAATCTCTCTAGCAATATCTTCCGGCATATCTTGATATAAAAATTTCTTTGCGGCGATTATATCATTATTGTTGATAATTTCTCTAGCAAGCTCTCCATATTTTTCTGGGAAGTAGGTGTTTTTTTCTACTAAGAGATCATAAGCTTGTTTTGTTTGTCTAAACACCCAAGACATATATTTTTTATTTTTTAACCAAAAATTACTAAGAACCCTATATTCAACACCATAGGGTTTAGGCCTAAAACACCCTGCTTTCCCGTACATTTCACGCCTACGAGAAACAGGGTCGAGAAGAATACTGGGTATCCCTAACATATAATCTAGTTGCTTAACTAACATTATACATTCTTCTGTGTGCCTTATTCTTCCTTTTCCTTCCCGCCAACCGATATGAATATGCCCTGCCGCTGTTCGTATATTACTTGTAGCATCTGGTGGAGGATTTTCTCTTGTAGTATATGCGTTCCAGTCTGGGGAACACCCTAATGCTCTTGCCATAGGGTGTTGTTCTTCTATATATTTTTGTGTAAAAGTAGCTACAGATGTAAAGGAAAAAGACATTGTTTTAGGAACCATTTTGCGTAATGTTTTTAAAACGGTTTGAATATTTATAACAAAACACTCGGATGTTTCAGCGGGATGGATATTAAATTCTAGTGCCATTCCATCAACCTGAACAGCGCCTTTATCTACCTTATAAGGGGTTTCTTTTGTACCCGGAATGACACCGAAACCTGAAATATGTTTATTTTGTTGCTTTAAAAAAAACTCTGGGTCAGCACCTATTTTTAGCTTCACGGTAATATTTCCTTTGTTACGTTTATATTTAAATTTTTACTTACTTGGTAGCAGTCGCTGCAAATAGCTGCGTATTCATCAACAATTCGAGCACTATCATACTCATTTATAAGGTCTTCGCCGCAGAAAGTACAGGTATAATATGTATTAATAAAAGCACCATATGTACAGCAATCATGGGCTGTTTGTAAGTCTTTTGTTTTTGTTGTTCTAGGGAAATCTACTACCTTATTTTGTTTTTCTTTTTTATAAGTAAAGTTTCCATATCCTATAGAGTAATAGCTATTTCGGGCGGCTTTTAGTTTTTCTTTTGTGTTTGTAACTTTCTTTTTATCAAACTTAAAAGTAAAAAGATTGTCACTAGGAAGAAAAAATATATTATCATCTATATTAATATTATAACGGTCTAAAATACCTGTTAACATCCATTTTTCTGATGCCCAGATTATTGTAGATGAGTTACGAATACGTGTAAAGAAAAAGGGTCTTTTTTTATCAGAAATAAAATTTAATGTTTTTTCATTATTATCCCAAAATACCAGTGTAGCCGCGCCATATATTTTTTCCCATGTTTTTTCTATCCCTTTTTCTGCGATTGAAACTGCTATGGCCTCACTATCTGTATCGTAATTTTCAGGTTTATCTATAGGCAAGGAATAAACACTGGTTAATGTCCCATTATGCATTAATGTTATGTGTTTTATTTGAAAAGGGTGTGCATTTTCGCCGGTTATTTTTCCTGTAGTTGCGAACCTATTATGCCCCATTAATAGGAAGTTTTTCTTTTTTATTCTCCTATTATATTCTTTATTATCAAAAAGACCTTCTGGTCCGCCTGTTTTTTTTAATATAAAGATATTTCTACTATTGCCGACACCTATTCCTGTTGAGTGGGGGCCGCGGATTACATCTACTGTTAGAAGGTTTTGAAACACTTTCTTAAGTTTTTCATCAATTACACCATAAACTCCGACAAGACCACACATATTTTATTCCTTATAAATTTATTGTCCAAATACCTATTGTATTACTTGTTTCTTTCTTTCAGGTTAAAGAGTTTTTCTAAATAATTAAAATACAGGTCTGCTAGTTTATCTTTTCCTTTAAACTCAGGATGGGGTTGAAAACATAAACACCTATTAACGGGATAAAAAAGAGCTTCTACATCTTTTTCTATATCTGTAAAGTGCATTTTCTTAGCTCCTTGAGACAGTGCAGTGTACTTTTCTTTAAATCCATGTAAAAATGCAACAAGAAGGAGTTTATATGCTTTTTGATTATTTATTGGTATCATCATTTGATGGTGGGTTGAGGTAACTTTTATTTTTTTATGTTTTAAAAGACAATATGCTAGGTGTTCTTGTGTATGCTTACTAACATGCTGCCACATTCTTCCCCCGCACATAATGTTTAAAAACTGTCCTCCGCGACAAATACCCGCCATCGGTATTTTATTTCTTAATGCAGCATGAAATATAAGTGTTTCATACTTATCTCTGTTTATATCGCTAAAAGTATTTATATGCGCATGTTGATTATAAAGAGAAGGGGAAACATCTGCACCGCCTATAAACTGTACAAGGTCAGCCCCGAGCATACTTGTAACCGTCTCCCACCCCCTATGTAAAAACATTTCTTGGTATTCTAGTGAGTAACGCCCTACAATAAAAACCTTCATACCTATTTACCCATTTCTTCTATACTGTTTAAAGAAAGAAAAGCTGCTACAGTTTTTTGTAAGTTTCTTTTTTTCAAAGAAAAACAAGCTTTTTTAATCTCTCGCCCATATATTATTTTTGTGTGTTTATTATCGGCCAGCGGAAAGCGGGGGGGACTACGGAATATATTTTTTGTATTCCAGATAGTGTTTAAATCTTTGTAATTTGTGTTTGTTGAAAAGGGTTTAAAACCCCTTATATGAGGTTCGTTGTTAATCATTTTTTTTATTTCTTCTACACCGATTAATCCGGGATTTAATCCATAATGATTAGAATTTCTATTATCAATAAAAATAAAACAATTGTTTTCTTCTTTCTCTAACAAGTGTGCTACTAATAGGGCTAGGTGTTCATCCACATATTCTTGTAGTTTATTCCAAAAATAAATAATATCTTCCCACTCACTAGGGTAGCGGGTTAAAATAGCAGCTTGTATAACAAATTGAGCAGGATAGCTTGTATTATATACTATCCCTTTTCTGGCGATATCTTTACTTAAGAAGGCATTCCTCCACGCACTTTTATTAAATAACCAATATAAGTATTTTTTTATATTAGGAGTAAAGCGCGGACAATGAGCAAAAGGATAATCAATAAAAGCGATAGCGCCGCCAGTATGTAAATCTTTTAATTCATTAAAACATGGTGCAGGTATTGCACAAAAAAGTTTCTGAGGAAAAACGACAACATAGTTATTTACTCCCCTACCCCTGGCCACTTCTTTTCTGAAAAACGCTATTCTTTCTTTATTCATTTTAAGTCCATATTTTAGTATTTTTGATATTAGAGACAGGGATACCCTGTCTACCTTGCGTCTCGCCCATATACATATAGCCGAATACTTCTTTTAAAGGACAAATTTTTAATTTTATTCTTTTATAAAAATCCGGTGTGCCTTCAAAACGATCTAATTCGTATACATGTCTTTGAGGAATGTCAAATAATTCTCCTTGAACATAAAAATTCCCCGGAATAAGGCCGGGGAAAGCACTTAAGGAGATTAAATCAAAGGTTGGTTCTAATGTAGAAACTGTTTTAATAAAATTAGCTCCTCTGTCTTTAAGAAAAGAATGATTATGAAGACCTTTTTTTAAGGAGCCATATATGAAGAAAAACATTATTTTCCTTTTAGTTGAAAGCGGGGTGAAGTGTAAGAATAAAGGGAAAGAAGTGAACCCGTTTTAGGGTTGATTTTTTGGCGGATTATAATAAAATCGTATTCCTTTAATATCGTATGAAACACTCTCTTTTGGCGAGCATTTAAGATAATCAAAACTAAAGCATTATTAGCTAAGGACGGAAGGATTTCATCCAAGCTTTTCCTGACAAACTTTTGCTTTTGTCGGTTAAACTCCTTGGTGTGCTCCTCAAAATCCCTGTCAGGGAGACCAACAATCATTTTTCCGCCGCAACAAAAGGGGAAGCTTTTTACAAACATGGTATTTCCTTAATGTATTGATAAAAGGGCCAGAAGTTCGTTTACATCCCAAAAACACCTAATAGGAGAATAAGGGAATTTAACACTCTCAGCAGCCGCGAAATAACCGAGGAACTCATAACGTGCTGCCACTAATTCCCATTTTCTTTCTTCCATTATCTTTCTCCTTTTCCTATACTGGTGGGTTGCCGACATACTTGTTTAAGCCCCAATTAAAAAGTTTGAGCAGGTAGTTATATCTCTCCCCGAAAGACATATCATCTAACCTGATCGTTGTTTTTTTCCCGTCGAGAGTGACGATTACTTTTTCGCTCCCCCCGGTTTTCTTTAACAATATTGAATTAACCATCTATTCTCTCCTGAAGTTGTTTTGTGAGCCAGTTTCTTAAAAGAAAAACTTCTTTTACTTCTAAACAAGCATATGCTTGTTCTCTAGAGGACATGTCTTCAACAGTGATGAAGAGAAAACCAGCTTCATCTAAAGAATGACAAGAAAAACCAGTTGCTTCAAACATATTTTCACCTAATCCCTTTAGCCCTCTTCCCTTTAGCTAATGCTGCCATAAGGCGGGGAAGAAACCGTGTTTTTCTTCTACCTACAGGCGCACTATTATTTGTTCCTCCGCTTCCTCGCTTTATTTTAATGAACTTTTCCCCACCAAGCCAGCCTTTATTATTCATAACTTATCCTTGTTTCTTAAGTTTTCGACTTCCGGGAGGCGCGCAAGGCTTTGCTCGAACCCCTCCGCCATTGCGCTTTTAAATTGCTCCATTGCTTTAGGCTCTATAGACCAATAGTCGGCAAAAATTTTAATTGATTTTTTCATGGCTACACCCTGTTACGTATTGCTTCGGCGATCTTTTGAACGATGTTTGTGGAAGTAAAGCCCCTCAAGTAAATTCCCTTATGTTCTTCAACCAGCTTTGCACAAGCTTCACGTTCAATTTTGGCTGTGGCATCAACTACCTTTTGAAGGCGTTCGTTCTCTTTTTGTAATTGCTTAATTACGTAAGCAGGGCCAAGCAAAACATTGTTAGCAGATGTATGCATTTCACGTTCCTTTCTTTAAAAGCGGCTCGCCCATTACTCGGGTTAGGCAATTAGATAACGCCCGGACGCGCACGCCCTGTCTGTTAAAATTCAATCTAAATCCATAAGATATAGTCCTGTTAAGGCCCACATTAAACCTATTATACCCACCAATCCCATTACAATTAAAAGAACATACATAATTTAAACTCCTACTTGTTCACGAAGCTTTTCATATGTTGGCTCACCTGGAAGAAGCGAGACGAGGAAAAGTAACATACGGATTGCCAGTTCTTGTCCGTCGTGAAGGTTAAGTTTTGTTGCTGCACACCAAGCATCATAAAGCGTTCTACGGCAGTTCTGTGTGCCTGTAAATTCATAGATAGGACAGCCAGAACAGCGGCCTT
>VAPH01000399.1_pt1 | contig 14483 bp, 13 predicted proteins | sample 3393861 | NCBI WGS metagenome assembly VAPH01 (sample SAMN08290439, study PRJNA428436) | hydrothermal vent metagenome | isolation source: Deep-sea hydrothermal vent chimney | place: Atlantic Ocean: South-mid Altantic Ridge | reverse complement strand
TAAGTAGGCGGTAATTTGGACGCTATTATAAAATCTCAAGCACCAAAGATCCCCCCGACTCGGAGGACAAGCAAATGACAATCCGCCGGCTGGCGGACCAATGACAAATTATTTAAGCATTTTGTCATTTTGACTTTGACATTAGGATTTAAATAATATTCAGAATTCTGCTTAGGAGTGATGAAATCAGCCTACCCTCCTTGGTTGCCCGAATTCTTAAATGGGACTTTCCCCGGCTCCTAAGTGGAATTTTGAATACTACTTCTTAAAATAAACGAGAGTGGCTATATATTTACCGCTCTTTTCTGTTTTATGGTATCTTAAACTTTTTTTAATTCCTCAATAATCCCCATGGTTAAATTGTTAATTATGTTTAATTCTTCTTCTCCAAAGTTCTGCAAAACGAATTTATCCGCTGGCATCCTGCCCAGCATCTCGGTTTTGACGCCGATTCTCACGCGCTGAAAATTTTTTGTTTTTAAATTATTAATAATTGACTGGACGCCGTTATGTCCGCCGCTTCGCGAGTCCACGGAAATTTTATATTTCCCCAGTTCAATATCTATGTCATCGTGGATGACGGTAAGTATTTTTGATAAGTCGCTGTCTTTTTGTTTTATTAGGCCAAGTTTTTTTGGAAGCAACTTATAATAGGAGAGAGCGGATTGAACTGTTTGTCCAGAGTTATTCATGTAGGTAAGCGGCTTTAATAAAATAATCCCCCCAACCCCCTTTATCAAGGGGGCGTTAGCGATTTCGGCGTTGAATTTTTTGTTTTTTTGCCAAGTTAAGCCAAGCTGGCTAGCCAAAGCGTCAATGGACATAAAGCCGGCGTTATGCCGCGTTTTTTGATATTTTTCTCCTGGATTTCCCAGTCCTGCTATAATTTTCATAAATTTATTAATTAACGCTGGCGGCAGTGTCTCCAGACCTGCCGCGTCCCTTCCGTTCAAAACCGCAGGGATGTCGCTGGTTAGAGACCTGCGACCAGCCGGCTGGCGGCAGTGTCTCCAGACCTGCCGCGTCCTTTCCGTCTAAAACCGCAGGGATGTCGCTGGTCAGAGACCGGCGACCAGCGGATTATTTGCTATACTGCCCATGCACCGTCTTATTTTTCTCCACATAAATCGTAAGCGGCGTGCCTATAAATCCGAATTTTTCCCGCAAACGATTTTCAATAAAACGCACATAAGAAAAATGCAGATTATCTTTAGCTCCGATACGCAGCTCAAAAACCGGCGGATCAGATCTTACTTGCTTGAATTTATGAATGTGCGGATGCTTCAAGCCTTTGCCCTTTGCCGGTTTATGTTTTTTAACGATGCGCATAAGGAATGAATTTAATTGCGAGTCTGTTATTTCTTTTTTTCTCTGCTCACTGATTTCTAAAATTAAATCCATAATTTTTTTTACTTTTTCCCCTGTTAATGCGGAGGTGAACTGAATCGGCGCCCAGGCAATAAACGGCAGTTTCCCTCTTAAATATTCTGTATGCTCTTTAGTATTTCTTTCCTCAACCAAGTCCCATTTATTCGCTATTATAATTATACTTTTTCTGCGCTCAACTATTTCTTCAACTATTTTTAAATCCTGGCGCGTCATTGTTTTACTCACATCAATCATCATCAGAACAACATCAGCCCTATTTACAGATCCTAGAGACTTTGCGATTCCCATTTTTTCCAAGGCGTACTTTTTTTCTTTTTTCCTATACGCTGTTTGTTTCCCTTTCTTGCTTATTCCGGCCGTATCTATCAATGTAATCGTTTGATCTTTATATTCCATCATGGTATCCTGCGGTTCGCGGGTGGTATGCGGAATCGGACTGACGATTACGCGTTTTTCGCCGAGGATTGAATTAAGCAAGCTGGATTTGCCGACATTGGGCTGGCCGAGAATAACTATATTTATTGTTGATGCGCGCTTGTCCTCTTTTTCCGTGAAAACCGCGGTAGGCAAAATTTTTAAATTTTTATTTTTTTTGTCCAAATCCCCAGTCTTAATCCGTCGGCTGGCGGACAAATTTTTCATGATAATATCAAGAAGATCTCCCGTGCCGGAACCGGTCGCGGCTGATACGAGAGCCGGATCGCCCAAAGATAATTTATGAAATTCGGCAATTTCTTTTCTTAGCTTTTGGCTGTCTACCTTGTTTACAACAAAAAGGACATTATTTTTTAAATCCCCCAAGCCCCCTTTATCAAGGGGGCCTTTTTGAGAGTATACTTTTTTTAAGAATAGCGCCATTTGTTTGTCTTGGGGCAGGGTGCCGGAAATGGCATCCACTATAAACAAAACCAAATCAGCCCGCTTTAACATCTCGCGAGCTTGTATTTGCACTTTTTCTTCTATGTCTCCCGTTTTTGCCTTCTTGCCGGTCAAATATTTTATATCAATTATCCCGCCCGTATCAATAAGTTCAAATGATTTCCCCTGCCAGTTCACTATTCCAATATTGCTGTCTCTGGTAGTGCCTTCAATCTTGGAAACCAACGCCTGTTTTTTTTCCGTTAAGCAATTAAACAGGGTGGACTTGCCGACATTGGTCCGTCCGAATATAACTACTGTGGGAAGTTTTTTGTTTGCTTTAGTCATAAAATACATAATGCGAATCTGCAAATTTATGCAAATGCCGCAAATACGAATAATGCGAATAATTTATTTGCATTATTCGTATTTGCGGCATTTGCATACCTATTTGCAGTATTCGCATTATATTTATTCAGTTAAATTCTCTGCACCCGAAGCGGACGAATCCGCGTCTTGTCCGATAATTAAAATAAAATCCGGCTGTTTCGTATTTTCTTCCGCGGAAAACTGTTCAGCTAAATCAGCTATCAGCCATTCCGGCAGCCCGAAATTAACATCAGCTCCTGTTTTGTCTTTTAGAATCGTCAGGGAGTTTATTTTTTCCCCATAGGTCAAATCGTAGATTACGGATTTTTTAAAATTCTGTTGGTTAAAATTACCCATACGGACAATTTCAAAACCGTATTTTTCCAAATCCACCGCCACCTGGCTTGCCAGGCCGTTAACCCATGTTCCGTTTAACACTTCTATGGATGTGTCTTCCGTTATCACTCTCTTTTTCGTTTCTACGGGCGCGTCGGAAAATATATTGTTGACCATATATTGCACCTCGGTGAAATCTCCGCTTCTGGGCACTAAAACATAGGCGCCTTCTTTGGTAATCATATCAAACAGCAAGCCGTTCGGGCTGTTGTCCAATCCTTTATTGGCTATGTCTTCGCTTTTTATGTCTTTAGCCACGCTCCACAGCTTTACCATTTCCCAAATTTTTAAGTTTGTACTCACGCTCTCGTCTAATTCATTTATAATATTGGCAATCATTCTTGGCTTAAATAAAACATATTTGGAAAGCATTTTATCTTTTACCGCCTCCAAAACTTTTTGCTGGCGCCGGGAGCGGGCGAAGTCTGAACCTTCCACTCCCGCCGCGTGGCGTGAGCGGACATATTTCAGCGCCAATTCGCCGTCCATTTTTTGCCGCCCCTTTTCAATGTATAAATATTCAAACCTGTCTTCGTACGGCTCGGCATCTTCTTTCCCTAAAATGGGATATCTTTTATCAGATAGAGTATTTTCAACATCTACTTTAATTCCCCCAAGCTCGTCAATAATATTAACAAACCCATTAAAGTCGAGCCGCAAATAATAATCTATCGGTATATCTAAAATATCTCCGACTGCCTGGCTCACGGCCAGCCCGCCGGATCCTTTGGCTTGCACTTCCGCAAAGGCATTAATATTATTTATTTTTCTCCATCCCTTGCCCTCCATAGGAACTGACAAGTCTCTGGGAATAGACAGAAGCGCGGCTTTTTTTTCCCGCGTGTCCAGACTTGCCAGCATTATAGTATCGGTTAAAAGGCCTCCATCGTGCCCTTTGCCGCCAACACCCAAGAGCAGGATATTAATTCTGCCTCTGTCTTCACCTTTCAAGCTTTTATCGGCGCTTTCCACTAAATGTCTGACGGTGCTGATAATGGGCAACTTCGCGATCCATGAAGTAGAGCCTTGGCCTGAAATTAAAATTTGGCTGGAAAAAACAATAAACACGACAAAGGCGAAAATTGTTATATATGATATTGTCTTAGCGAATGATTTTATTTTTCCTTTCACGCGAACTCTTTCCGGCTCAATATCAATGCTTGGTTCTTTGTTTAGGTCTATTTTGTTTTGCATTCTTATAAGTGACTGTCGCCGAATACCCCTCCAAAGACAGGCAAGCGTATTTGGCGGCAGTCCCTTTAAATTTTATTATTTTCTTATTTTAATTGTACTTGTATTATAAATTTTAGACAAGAGTCTTGTTTTGTTAACATCGCCTTAGCTGGCGCTAACACCTCATTTAAAGTATTTGAATTATGTTATTTCTTTTTCCAATAGTATGTCCAATGTTTATGCCAGATCATTTGTTTAATTTTAATATATAATTTCTCCGCTTTAATTTTGTCTTTCCTGGTCTTTTCGCCCTCAAGCGCGCGCATGGAGCGGATTAATTCGTTGACTCCCCGCTCAATTTCGTCAGGGCTCCAGGAAATAGATCCAAATAAACGAAAATCCTTGGCGCTAGCCCACCAATACGTGCAGCTTGACAATCCGCGAACCAAATGCCAGCGAGCCCAATAGCAATTTTTATCTTTCTCGTTCTTTTCAACGGTTTTATAAACTAAGTTGGCCAACTGCCAAAGCTTTTGATGTATTTTATTTTTTTTATTATACCAAAGGGCGTATGGGATCTTATTTTTTAATTCTTTTTCATGGGACTCCCAGCTGCAAGCAAGCGGACGCGCCGCATCCTTGCCTCTTGTATTTTTTATAAACTCCGACATGGTTTGAGTTTTTAAATTTTTATATTTAAGCAGACTCTCAAATTCAGCGGTGTGGTCAATATGCCTTAAACCATAAAGTTCGGCGTCCGTCGCGGTTAAAGAGACTAAGTCTCCAATTGGAGACTTAGTCTCCTCTCGGCGTTTTATCAACTCCCATAATTTATCCGGCACATAACCTTTAGACAAATCCCTTGAGCGGAAAATAATTTTTAAACCGGTTTCCTTGTCGTAATACTTTTTATTAAAATCCACTTGTTTTAGCTTCCCGTTATATGCTATCTCGTCTAAAATAATCCACTTGTACCCCAGTTTTTTTATTAATTTTCCTATTTTGGGGCTATACGCCATTTCGGGAAGGAAAAAACCGTTTGGCTTTTTTTCGCCAAAATATTTTTTTAAAATTTTTTCCTGTTCCTTGACCTGCTTTATAGCTTCTTTTTCCGAAATCAAGGGAAGTATCGGGTGATAGGCGGCGCTGCCGACCAGTTCAATTTGTTTTTTCTTTATTAATTTTTTAATTCTGCCGATTAAATCGCCATAGCCCATGTGATCCCAGCGCAAGACTAAGCACCCGGTAATATTTAACGTAAATTTAATACCGGGATGATCCTCTAGCGCGCGTACTATACGGAGATAACTTTCTTCTGTAGCCTCTTTGATGACATGCGCGTCCGCGTTCGCCGGCTGATATAAATGTAAAAAATTTATCCAAAGCATATAGCACAATGCGAATCTACAAATTAAATGCAAATACTACAGATGAATTTAATGCGAATATAGCTCCTGAATTATTAATATTCGTGGTGCGATTGTTTATATAATTCGTATTTGTAGTATTCGCATTTAATTTGTAGTATTCGCATTATATTAATTATTTTTTCTTTTTATTGTTTTTGTTGCCGTTGCCGTTTAATTTAAGCGCCTTATTATATAAAGCAACATATTTATTGGCCGGTATTTCCCAGCTATTTGACTCCTGCATTGCCCTGATGATAAGCTCTCTCCATGATTTTTTGTGGCGGTAATTTTCAAGCGCCCTTACTATTGTTCCGAACAAAGAATAAGCGTTAAAGTTTTTAAACGTAAATCCGTTTCCTTTATTTGTCAGGGGGTTAAAATTAGTTACGGTGTCGCTCAGTCCGCCGACCCGCCTAACTATCGGGATACATCCGTACCTCATAGCGATAAGCTGGTTAATACCGCAAGGCTCGTGGTGGGACGGAAGCAGAAATAAGTCGGTTCCGGCATACACAAGTGCTTCATATTTTTGATTTTTTTCGTGCGAAGGCAGAACAGCCAGTTTGTCGGGATGCTTTTTCTGTATTTTTAACAATTTTTTTATGTATTCCTTTTCGCCCGTCCCTATTATTATAATTTGCATATCCAGATTTAATATATGCTCCAGAATTTCTAAAATTAATTCAAACCCTTTTTGAAAAGTCACCCTTGACGTAAACCCGATAACCGGCAACTTGCTGTCAATCGGCAACCCTACGGTTTTTTGCAGATACTCTTTGTTTAATTTTTTTCTATGAATTTTTCTGTAATCATAATTTTTAAAAATGGTCGTGTCGTTTTTGGGGTTATACACATTATAATCAATGCCGTTAATAATGCCAAACAGCCTGTCTTCCCTGTTTTTTAGAATTCTGTCCAAATCTTGTCCGAACTTCTTTGTCATAATTTCTTCTCGGTGTTGTTCACTCACGGTATTAATTACATCAGCCGATAAAATCGCCCGCTTGGCGAAATTTATGTATTCAATATCGGGATTGGTAATGTGCGGTATTCTTTTTTTCCCGTAATCTTTTTTTCTTGGAGGCGTCTCCCACCAATTTTGCCCCATTTGAAAAATCAAATTATGGATAGTAAAAACTGTTTTTGCCTTGCGCAATGAGTGTGACCCGCTGAATTCAGTTTTTAAATAAAAAGGTATCAAGCCTGTTTGCCAATCATGGCAATGGATAATATCAGCCTCAAATTTTAAAAGAGACAGTAATTTTATGGCGGCAATATCAAAAACTAAAAATCGCGCATTTTCATGCGCCGACCCGTATAAGATTTTTCTCTTGGAAAAAAATTTTTTATTTTCAATAAAATAAACAGGCAGTCCGTTCATTAAATATCCTTTCCAAAAATTTATTCTTACCGTATCCTGCGAGTTTAAAAAAACTTCAACATCTTTATAAATTAATTTTAAATTATGTTCTTTTTTGCCGATAACCTGCCCGTATAACGGGGTAACGCAAATCACATTATGCCCCAATCTTTTTATAGCCTTAGGCAAGCTCCGCGCGACATCACCCAGCCCGCCCGTCTTGGAAAACGGAGCGATCTCGGATGATATGGAAACAATCTTGAGTTTTTTAGACATGTGTTTCGTGTAACATGTAACACAAATTTATATGTTATGCGTTACAAGTTATGAGTTATGCGTTATGAATTTACGCGTTACGCGTTGCGCGACGAATTGCCGGCGCATATCGCTATTGCCAGCGCGTCTGCCGCGTCGTCCGGTCTGGGGATTTCTTTTAAGTTTAAAAGTAATCTTACCATTTTCTGCACCTGCATTTTAGACGCTTGCCCGTATGAAGATACGGCTTGTTTTACTTGCAGAGGGGTAAATTCAACGGTCGGGATTTTGCTTTGCCGCGCGGTCAACAGCATCACCCCTCTCGCTTGCCCGACAACCAGAGCGGTTTTGACATTTTTACAAAAAAACAATTGCTCTATCGCGACTAAATCCGGCTTATGCCTTTTTATTATCTTGCTTAATTCTTTATTGATAATTTCCAATCTTTCCGCCAATTCAGTTTTTGCTTTTGTTTTAATTGAACCGTAATCAAGGCAGGCTAGCCGGCCGCTATCTGTTTTCCGGATTACCCCGAATCCGGTATCAGCGATTCCCGGGTCAACCCCTAAAATAATTGATGATGATTCTCTCATATTTTATACAGATAAAATTTACTCGGATTAGTGTTTAATATTTTTTCCGGTTTCCAGCCTGGTATTTCAAATCCATATGACACAATAATCGCGCCGGACTTTAAATCTTTATTTAATTTATTCCCAAGCTTCTCCATTACGGCGTCAACAAGAAAAACAAAAACCAAGTCAGCGTCTTTCAGGTTTTCATCAAAAAAGTTTTTTCTTTTTATTTCTATTTTGCTCCCGGTAAATATTTTCTTGATCAGGCATTTTAAAAAGGGGTATAAGGATAATTCGTAGCCCTTGCCTCTATATCCTTGCTTCTCGGCAAAAAACATAGACCTGCCGTCTCCGCATCCCAGATCATACATTAACGAATTTTCAGGCAGATTAATTTCAGAAAAAACTTTAACGATATTCTCCAAGGGAGTTTTTACCCAAGGAACTTTAATTTTAATAATCGTATGAATCGACCAAAGGGCGAACAGCAAAACTATAGAGCCGGAAATAAAAATTACCGCCAGCGTTGTAATTAATAGAATTATTAATGTATCCATATCTTGTAACCCATAACCCATAACTCGCAACCTATAGCACAATAAATGTTTCAACCGTTACGAGTTGTGAGCTATGAGTTGCGTGAAATTACACGCCTACATTGGCATAATAATCGGCAACATCTTCATTGTCTTCCAGCTCTTGAATAAATTTTTCAATTTTCTCTTTATCTTCATCGCTAATATCTAGGTTTTCTTTAGCGATATACTCAATCTCCGCGGATTCAACTTCAATATTTTTTGAATCTAAAAATTTTTTTACCTTTTGCAAATTAGAAACATCAATATAAATTGTAATGCCTTCCTCCTCCTTAATAATATCCTGCGCTCCCGCATCAATTAATTCCAGCTCTAAATCATCAAAATTAATATTCTTAATTCTTAATTCATCATTCGTAATTCGTATTGTTCCTTTTTGCTCAAAGTTCCATGCCACGGATCCAAACGAACCGCCATATTTTGTAAAAGCATGCCTGACACTGGAAGCGCTGCGGTTCTTATTGTCAGTTAAGCATTTTACAATAAACTGCGATTTAGCCGGGCCAAAACCCTCATAAGTAAGTTCTTGAATTTCTCCGCCCTCCAATTCACCTGTTCCGCGTTTTATCGCCTTTTCAATATTGTCTTTCGGCATATTGGCGGATTTAGCCTTATCAACAGCCATGCGCAAGCCGAAATTAGTGTCAGGGTCTCCGCCCTTCTCGCGCGCCGCAATAGTTATCATATTGCCGAGCTTTGTAAAAATAGCGCCTCGCTTAGCGTCAGCCGCTCCCTTTTGCCGTTTTATTGTAGACCACTTTGAGTGTCCGGACATATTATTAGTTGGTTGCGGAGCTCCTGCTCCGTGACGCTCCACTCGTTGTTCACCGGAGGGACTCGAGCGAGGTGGAGCTCCGCCGGCAACGGTTGGTTAAAAACAGATGGTAAAATAAAAACAGACGACACACTGCCCTGCTATTACCTGTCGTCCCTATAAGAATAACACAAAATATGACAAAAATCAAGTGCTTATTAATATACTATAATTAATCCTACCTTGACTTTACCTATTTTATGTGATATAGTGGTAGTATAATTAAAATTAAAATAAAAACAAAACTATGAAACACAAACATCTGCTAAATGTAGAGTTCGCGTTCATCGCGACCTCGGTAATTAGCCTGTATTCTTATGCCTTGGTTTACTCTATAATTTTCTTGGCATAAAAACAGTTTTAAAACTATATAAAAAATCCTAAAACAGCCCTAATCTTAGGGCTGTTTTGAGTATCAACCGTAAACATCGGTTAACGGCTATTCTTTGGCTTTATGAACAGGTCTGACGTTTTAATTTCCTCTCACAATTTATTAGCGTCATTGACGGGGACACAAAACGGTGCTATACTACTAATATAATTAATAATATTTGCGTTTAGTTATGTTAATAAATTTACGCAAATAAAAAAAGCAATGGATTATCAAAACAACTCCGAGGATCGTAAAATGTATCAAGGTGATTGGGCTTGCTCTCAGTGCGGAGCAAAAATTACCGAGCTACCGTTTCAGCCGGACGGAGACAGGCCGCTTTTTTGCCGTGATTGCCATAGGCAAAAAATGCAAGATCGTCCCAGACGATTCTAAGAGACGCATATTATATAGATAAATTATTATCATTTAATATACCTCTGCCGTAAAAGCCGCGCTTAACTGCGCGGCTTTTACACACCATTGACCGCGAATAATAAAAATGTTATTATATTTTTATTGAACTTATTATCTTAAGGCTTGCGCGTTTAAAATTAATTTTTCTTTAAAAAGTTAATACTGCTTTAAAAACAATGAAATTCATTTAAGCCTAAGCGCGCGAGCTATATTTAAGAAAATCATATTTCCAGACAATTCAAAAAAATATCAATAGATATATTAATATTTTTGGCAAAATTATTAATTTTTTTAAAGAGGTTTGTGTCCGCTTTTTTCGTTAATCTCATATTTAAGCCCGGGCGGACGTTATTACGCTTTGTTTTTTACAGGATTGTAGTTAAAGTTTACAGGCTTTATCTTTATGTTATTAAAAAATTAGGGTGGTCTTCATTTAGAAACAGCTCCATTCTTTCTTTGATTCGCCAGAAGTCCGTTCATGTTTTGGTTGTTGCCCTGACAGTGATTCTTATATTTGCTAATTTCACATCAAAAACAAAGGCCGAGGCTTTAACGGATAAAGCGAGCCGAACGATTTTAGCCGACTTAATCAGGGGAGAATTCGGAGACATGGAGGAAGAAGAGCTGGTTGAGGAATTTTTCGGCGAAGAGGATATTGCGCCACCTGCCCAACAAACATATTTGAATAATTTATCCAGTGTTAAGCTGGAGCCCAGCGCGCAAATCAATCCCGCTGAAGGCGCGGATAGCGCGGAAATGGATACCCTGATTCAGGGCGGAGGAGCCATAGTTAAGCCCGACATAGTTTCAACTAAAAAAATTAAAAGACCGAGAAAAGAAACTGTCAACTATACGGTTAAGCCGGGAGACAGCATCAGCACTATTGCTGAAAGTTTCAATATTAAGGTAAACACGATTTTATGGGAAAATAATTTAAACTCATACAGCATAATCAAGCCGGGCGATAAATTAGCCATATTGCCGATAAACGGAATAACTCATAAAGTTAAAAGTGGAGAAAATTTATCAAAAATAGCAAAAAAATACAGCGTAAAAGAACAAGAAATAACAAAGCAAAATAAATTGGCGGATTCAGGCGGATTAAAAGTGGGGCAAAAGTTGATTATCCCGAACGGGAAAAAGATAAGCTATGCGCGAAGCAGTTCTCCCAAGAGATATTCGGGTATTACAGCGATAAAAGACTTGATAAGAGCTCCTGTCGCTAAGCCGATTGCCGGCAATAGAATGATTTGGCCCACAGTCGGGCACCGCATAACGCAATATTTTTCATGGAGGCACAACGGGCTTGATATCGCCAATAAAACAGGGACCCCCATTTACGCGGCCGCCGACGGAATAGTTGAGCGAGCCGATCGAGGCAGAGGGTACGGCCTCCACGTAGTTGTTGACCATGGCGGCGGACTAAAAACACGCTATGCCCATGCCTCAAAGCTTTACGTTAAAAAAGGACAGAGAGTGAAACAAGGAGAAATTATTGCCGCCATCGGCTCTACCGGCTGGTCAACCGGCCCGCATGTGCATTTTGAAGTTATTGTAAACGGCAAGAGAGTCAATCCGTTTAATTATACTAACTATAAATAAAGTCTAAGCCCCATACCATAAAATTAATTTTCAAAGTTTTTGTCACTCAACTTTTGGAATTAACGCTTGTCTATGGTTCGGGGCTCTTAACAATTATGCGTTTTATTTTAGGCATTATTATTATGGCTATCGGTATTGCCCTTGTAATAAAATCGGAGTGGATGTTAAATAATTTCGGTTCCATAGGATTTTTTGAGCGCTACTTGGGATCGTCCGGCGGATCGCGGCTCGGTTACAAGTTGGTCGGGATGCTGTTTTTCTTTATCGGTCTGCTGATTATGACTAATATGATTGGAGGACTCATGCAATGGATGTTGTCGCCGCTAACAAAAAATATCCAGCCGCGATAAAAAACCTCAATCCTATTTTACAAGGATGAGTTGTTATAATGCCGCGTGTTAATTTATCGTTAAGGAATTTCAATTTCTTAACGACCCGCCTTGGGCGGATGGTAGTTAACGGTTAGTAGTTTTAGGTTTTTACGCCCAAGGCGGACTGCATTAGCGCCCTTTGGGCTTAACTTGAAAATATAAATTAAAAATTATCCCATGCCGCAATGCGGAATGACGATATAAAATCTTAAAACCACTAAATCTTCAAAAATTTTACATTTTAAATTATTTATGCGGGTATTGTATAATGGCTATTATGTCAGCCTTCCAAGCTGAAGACACGGGTTCGACTCCCGTTACCCGCTCTGATATCAACAATTAACTTTTAACAGTTAACAGTTAACAAGAATACGTGTTGACATTATTTAGTATTTAAGTTAATATCATATAAGTTTTAGCAGATTATTATTTAGTAAGTAATTAATTTATAATTGTTTAAAAATTAAAAATTATAAAATTAAAAATTAGACAATATGTTAACTATAAGACTATCAAGAGTCGGTAAAAAAAATAAACCAATGTACCGGCTTGTTATTTCGGAGAAAGCTAGAGATCCTTACGGCCGCGCCTTGGAAATTTTGGGGTCATATAATCCTCACACCAAAGAGCTGCAAGCCAAGGGCGAAAGAATAAAATACTGGATAAGCAAGGGTTCGCAAATGTCCCCGACCGTAAATAATCTTTTAATTGAAAAAAGCATTATTGAAGGCGAAAAAATAAAAGCTTCAAGGACAAGAAAGAAGAAAAAAGGCGGCGAAGAAGAAAAATCAGAAAAAAAACCAACTGAAGGAGCGGAAAAAAAAGACCCTTCGGCAAGCTTAGGGCAGGCGGAACAAACAACAGAGGACAATAAGGCGGAAGACAAAAAAGACGATGCCGCTCAACCGGCTGAAAAAAAAGAAGAAGCTCCAAAAACAGAGGATAATCCGGCAGAAGAGCCAAAAAAAGAAGCGGAAAACAAAAAGGAAGAATAAAAATAAGTTAGAGTTTCCTATTTCAAAGAGTTGACTTATCCTCCGATTATGCTATAATGAAATAGTCCCGATTGGGAGATTTTAATTAATGAGATTTTTCAAGCTTGATACCCGTATATCTGAATTAGAATATTGGGCATATCAGTTTGGAAGAAAACAAGAAATTTATGGCTGCAGAACAAGATAAGCAGTTTTTAGAAATCGTAGCAAAAGCAGTTGTCGCGCATCCTGACGATGTTAAAGTAACAAGGACCGTTGATGAAAGAGGCGTATTATTAACCTTGGACATCAATGCAGAAGACATGGGCTACATTATCGGCCGCAGAGGCCAAACCGCGCAGGCGATCAGAACTTTACTTAAGATTGTTGGCGCCAAGAATAATGCCCGCGTTAACTTAAAAATTAACGAACCTGAAGGATCTCAAAGACCAGTTAGAAGCGCTCCAGCTGAAACCGAAATTGACACTTCAAGTGTTGATGATTTAAAAATCTAAATTCAAAACACATTATATATACGAAAAACCACAGCTAACTTAGTTTGTGGTTTTTTGTTTTTAACTAAATTGTTAAATGGCTTCATTGTTATGGTTATTTATTTAAACAATGAAACAATGAAGCCATGTTGAGGTTAAATGGCGACTGTTGTATAATAAAAACATGAAGTTTCAAATAATAACAATCTTCCCCGAAATATTTAACTCTTATTTTAACGAGAGCATTATTAAACGCGCGCAAAAAAATAAAATTATAGAGATAAAAACGCACAACTTAAGGAGATGGACGGCTGATAAGCATAAAACCGTTGACGACGCGCCATACGGCGGCGGAGCGGGGATGGTGATGAAGGTGGAGCCGATTTTCAAGGCCGTAGAAACAATAAACCCCCCCTACGCTAAAGCTTCGAAGGACAAGCAAAAAAACAAAAAAACAAAAAAACAAAAAATAGTATTATTATCTGCTAAAGGGAAAAAATGGGACCAGCAATTAGCTAAAAAATATAGTAAAATAGATAATATTATTTTAATTTGCGGACGATATGAAGGAGTGGATGAGAGAGTAAAGAAATTTATTGATGAAGAAATATCAATCGGCGATTATGTTTTGACCGGTGGAGAAATTCCGGCAATGATTATTGTTGACTCCATAACCCGCCTGCTCCCCGGCGCGCTAGGCAACGCTGAAAGCGCGAAACAAGAATCGCACTCCGAACCAGGCGTCCTAGAACACCCCCAATACACAAGGCCGGCAGTCTTTGCCCCCCCCTTGCCTGCCCCGCAGAGCAAAGCTCGTGCGGGGGTAAAGGGGGGTGGGAGGATTAAAAAATTCCGTGTTCCTAGGGTATTGCTTTCCGGAAACCATAAAAAAATTGAAGAATGGAGAGAAAAGCACAATAAAATTGTTAAATAGGGGTTATTGTCGTATGCCATCGCGAGTCTTGACTTCAAACCATCTCCTAAATTTTCACAAAAATCGTTAAAAGTCCTTTAAATTTACTGCTTCGCTTTCTCTTTTGGGTGACCCGTGATAGGATAAT
>VAPH01014064.1_pt1 | contig 14501 bp, 17 predicted proteins | sample 3393861 | NCBI WGS metagenome assembly VAPH01 (sample SAMN08290439, study PRJNA428436) | hydrothermal vent metagenome | isolation source: Deep-sea hydrothermal vent chimney | place: Atlantic Ocean: South-mid Altantic Ridge | reverse complement strand
TTTCACTTTTCACCGATTCATCATCGCAGAATATCGTAGTTTGCAAAAATATGCACCGATTCGCGAATTCAGTAGTGATTTTTCTTGACAATTCTATCAAATCATTTTCAAATTGGCCCTCAGCCAGGGATCAGGCTGATGACACATCAAAGAGGAGTTGGAAATGGATTTCCAGATCACCGATTTTCCCGGTTATACCCTGCTTGAACTCGTTACGACACTTGCAATCGTCAGTATTTTACTGACTATCGCTGTCCCCAGTTTTCAGTGGTTAACTGCTCGCACGCGTATCAGTACATCCGTAAACCTCTTTCTATCACATTTATACCAGGCACGGTCAGAAGCCGTAAAACGGGAGCAAGTCGTCGCACTTTGCCCGAGTATTAATGGGCTGCTTTGTGTCGCAGACTACAAACAATGGGCGAAGGGGTATATCGTTTTTGTCGACAATGACAGAAACAGGCGACGTAATGCCAACGAAGAAGTGCTTCGTTATTTTCAGGGTGGAGACAACAACATAAGAATTTATTCCTCCTCCCGCTCACGCAGGGTTCTTGCTTATCTGCCAACGGGTCGTGCATGGAACTCAAATACGACTTTACGCTTCTGTGTACAGAATCACGATGATTCCAATCGTGCTGTGATCATCGCCTCTACCGGCAGACCCAGACTGAGTAGAACCCTGCCTGATGGCCGCAGTATTCTTTGTTATTGAGATGCTGAGTGATGAATGACTACCCTGTGAAAGGCGCTGTAAACGAAGGGTCGTCCTTACTTGAAGTACTGATTGCCGCCGTTATTCTCGGCATAGGGCTGCTGGGCATCTCTGCCTTACAATTGACCTCTCTGCAAGGTGCAGGCAGTGCTGAATACCGTGGCAGAGCCTCTGATTTTGCCAGCTCGCTAGCAGAAAGGATGCGTGCCAACAAACCCGGTTCAGACAGTTATCTTTCTTCGCCCCTGCCTGTCGATAATTCAGATTATTGCCGCACTCAGCCCTCTGTAATTTGCTCGATGAACCCGGTGAATATAGACGTTTCAGACCTCTCTATCTGTACGCCTGAACAACTCGCCGCCTACGACCTGTGGGAAATTCGTTGCTCAAACGGGGTAAGAAATTCACTGCCCGGCGGTCAATTGATGGTGACCTCCCAAGCCGCCGGAGTCTATCAGATTCAGATTAACTGGCTGACAAGAACACGAAACAGCGCTGAGGGTAAAAAGAGGGACATCTTGTCCATGACAGTGATGCCGGGGATAGCACAGGCCTTATGACTTCCCCCGTCCACACGTACAGCACAGGCCAGACCCTCACATCATTGATGATAGGGATGACGATTGCCATGTTCATCATTGCCGTCGCCGGCAGGGTTTACCTGCAGAGTAAGCGGACATTTATCGCACGTGCTGCACTCTCATCTGTAAACGAAAATGGGCGATTTGCACTACAGGAATTACGCCGAACGCTTTCCATGGCAGGTATGGGTATAGATGCCCGTGAAGCGGGTAACAGGGCATCAAGTGCGATTGCCCCTGTGGGCCGCAGCGGGACGGTAGAAGGTGCTGGATTAAAATCAGATGCCATCGCTGTTCGTTATCGGCGTGGCACGACCTGTAGTCGTTATATCGATCGCAAAAATACAGACACGCCTGCAACCATAAACCTGTTGATTCGTGACAATCAGTTGAAGTGTCGATTAGACGCTGGTCGATCTCAACCACTGGTTTCCGGCATTAAAATGATGAAAATCCTGTATGGTTTTGATGACACAAATGATGGCTATGCCAACCGTTATCTAACGGCAAAGGAAATAGAGAAAATCGCCATTACTGCCAGCCAGTCCACCGCCTGGCAACGTATCGTCTCCTTTCATGTGGGACTACTCGTATTTTCATCGAATTATAGTCTCCCCGTAGGAATGCGTGCAAAGACGGACACTTTATTACAATTACCGGGCCTGGAGTATGCAGTACTGGCCGGTGACAAATACCTATACAAAGTATTTTCCACGACTATCTACTTACGTAATCTGAATACTGTTCTACAAGCTCAATGAGCCGATTTAGTCTACAAGCACACATTCAGTTACAACAGGGCGTCGCGTTGGTTATCAGTATGATTTTACTGGCGGTAATTTCACTGCTGAGTATCAGTGCCATGCGCGCAACAAATATAGACAGCCGCATCGCAGCGAATTACCAGCATAAGCAATTAAGCTTTCAGGCCGCTGAAAGTATCTTTGTAAAATTAACCAGTGATCACCCACAGGTACAGATACCGACGACAAGCAGCGGCCCTATAAAAACGATTGATTACATTTCATTTGCAGCGACAAACGGACAGCCTGCCGTTTCTGCCGACCTGAATTTAACGTTCATCAGGGAAAGTGCCCCTGGAGAATATAAACTTTCCGGTTACAGCATGGATATCAAAACATTGATTTACCGTGCGGATGCCTACGGTGAAGTGGATGGCAGCAATACGAGAACGCACAACCGGGAAACGCTGCTATTGGTAGATAACAGGGATTTAGAAAGGAGCCTGAGTGATGAAAAACAGTAAACGGCCAAGCCTTCATAAGAAAAAAAGAGTGACTAGACGGGGTGTGGGAAAATCAGGTGTATTTCTTATTTTGCTGTACTTTTCATTTACCCTGCAAGCCGATGATATAGAAATCTACCTGTCACCCCCAGTGACACCCCTTCCATCAAACATACTGCTTATCATAGATGAATCAAAAAATATGAAAGGCGATCATCGCCGTAAGTTACTGTCCGCATTGATTGATGAAGAGGGCATCCTGAGTAAAGATAGCAACACGAATATTAATGCGGCCCTAATCTCTTTTAATTCAAATCTGCCTTCGAATACATCATCAAATACTGACAGCGAGGATGAGACGCGTATACGTGTCCTTTCAGACTTTAAATATATCGGGGGAAAAAACAGCAAATCAAAGATTGTATCGGCAGTGGAAGAATTGAATCCCGAAGGGAGTTCACCTGTTGTAAAAGCCCTCAGTGAGGCCGTTCGATGGTATAAAAACAGTATTATTGAATCACAGGTTTCAGCACCAAAAGAGTACACCTCACCACTTAAAGCTATACAAAACAAGGCAAAAGACAATTGGTGCCGACCGAATGCTATGGTTCTCCTGACAGCTGGAACGCCAGGCAGGTCTGATCGTGTGATAAAAACTGAATACCAGGGGACACCGTGCGATACCACGGCACCCTTTTCATCTACCGAGAATCAACCAGGTCTATGTGCCCAGGAAATTGCCCAGTGGGCCTACGGCACCGACCTGATGCCGCAGGAAAGCTACCCCGGCTGGAAGGGGAAACAGCACGTCCTTACACACACAGTAGGTATTCAAACGCCTGAAAATTCAGAAGCAGAGATGTTTTTGAAAACTATCGCCTACAGGGGTGGGGGCACATATTACCGGGGACAAACGGCATCTGCTATCACAGAAGCCCTAAGCAAAATTATCGATGAGGTGAACACATCCATACCCTACAGCTATACGCCTCCTGCTATCCCATACCGTCCAGACAAGGCGGTTATCAGTGGTGGGTTTATCTATGTCCCAGTATTCAGTCCCGAGGTAGGAATATTCTGGAAAGGCAATCTGCTGAAATATAAAACAGGGATAGACGAAGAGGGTTTTCAATTTATACGTGACCAGAATGATAGAGATGTTTTTAATGACGACCTTATGTTTCAAAAAGGTTTACAGGACTACTGGGGAACCGCTGAGACACAACAGGATGGCGCAAGCTCAAAAATGTCTAAAGGTACAACACGTCAACTCTATACCTGGCTGGATGGGGAAAGCAAAGATCTGACCTATATTCCCGCAGCATCCTCTGTCAGCCCGAATCGTGTTCATGTTGATAACAGCAGAATTCGCCCATCAATGCTGGGGGTCAACACAGCTTATGAGCGACTGAAAATATTGAACTGGGTGAACTGGCAGGGCAGGTATCAGGGTAGGGATAAGGCTGAGGTCATGCCCATGGGTGCCCCGCTTCACACAAAGCCTGTTGTCGTTAACTATAAAAATGAAAATAGTGTGGTGTTGATTAACACCACAGAAGGCATATTGCATGCCTTCAATACCGGTGGGAGCTCACCGGGTGGCGGCGATGAACTATGGGCCTTTATACCCCAGCAACTGTTGACCGATCTTGCTGCATTGAAAAGAAACCCACCTTCCAGCATTCCACATTATGGATTGGATGGGCCGTTAATCGTTTATGAAGCAGTCGACAATGGCATTACCAGAAAATTTGCCGTATTCGGTATGCGCCGAGGCGGTCGATCATTATATGCTCTCGATATCAGCAATCGAACTGCCCCTAAATTAGCCTGGCAGATCAATGCTGCTGGCTCTGCAAATTTTAGCCGCCTGGGTCAGACCTGGTCTGACCCTCGGTTCCTTAATATGGAACTGAACGGTAGCGCAGGCAAGGACGTGCTTGTTTTTGGTGGTGGTTATGACCCGTCACAGGACAACACATCATTACGTACTGATGATAATTATGGCAATGCTATTTTTGTTATCGATGCGATTAATGGTGAACGACTTGCTTATTTTAGTGCTGACAGCAGTACAGATAGCAGCAGTTTCAGCCTGCAGATAGGCTCTATGAAAAATGGCATTATCGGTATCCTTCCTGTTGATGTTAACAGCAATGGTGTCACTGATCGCCTGTATGCAACGGATGTTGGGGGCCGTATTTTCAGAATTGATATCCCCGATAGTGCTTTCTCAGATACTACGATCAGTGGGGGAATGATTGCAGATATCAATGACAGGGGAGAGGGTTTCAAACGCTTTTTCAATGCGCCGGAGGTCGCCTATTATTCTAGAGGAAGTGAGCGCTTTCTTGCCATTCTCATCGGCTCCGGTTTTATCCCTCAGCCGCTGAAAAATACCGTTACCGACCGCTTTTACATGATTAAAGACACGGCTGTCTGGACGGCCCCCAGGAATAGCAAGGGTGAAATAGAATACATCAGCATTGGTGAAGGTGAGCTGTACGATGCCAGCAACAACCTGATACAGGAGGGGAGTGAATCAGAAATCATTCAGGCCGGCACAGAGCTGGCCAGCAAGAGCGGCTGGTATATTAATCTGATTGATAACGGTGTGAAGCAGAAAGTATTTTCAAAAGCCCGTATTTTCAACTCTGTTATCAGCTTTACAAGCTTTCAGGCCAAACGTACCGAAAGTGAAGATATATGCGCTGCAACATCATCGATGGGTGATAATTCACTTTATGCCATCAAGCTTATTGACGGGACGGCGGTTCTGGATATAAACGAAGATAATGATCTCGATGCTTCAGACCGGTCAAAGAAATTGCGGTCATCGGGGTATCCAGCAACACCAGTGATTATTACTCCCCCTGCCAATAATGACAGTAACGGTAAAGGGCTCACCATCATTGGTCCTGGAAACACATTCCGCCTACCGGACAGGTTTTTCCCGCTTAGCTGGGAAGAGGTGATTGATCAATACCCTCCAACTTACCCACAAAAATGAACAAATCAGAGGGTAAAGGATTCACGCTGATTGAGCTCCTCATTGCCATGACGGTCGTGGCAATTATAAGCGCAATTGCCTACCCCAGCTATCACAACTCAATTCGTGTAAGTCGTCGTGTAGAGGCTCAACAGGCATTGATGGAAGCCGCACAAAAACTGGAAAATTATTATGCAAAAAATGCCAACTATACGACCGATTTAAGGCGGCTCGGCTACCCTGAACGAGCATGGAATAATGTCCGGTCTGGATCGGGGGCTGTTTATTACCGGATAAGAGTCAACAATCCAGATGGCTGCAGTCTTGTAAATTGTTTTGTTCTTGAATCACAAAGTCTCGGTGATCAGAAAAATGATGCAGTGAGTGGGTACAAACTGTGGTCCACCGGACGTAAACAGATTCGAGTAAAGGCGCAGGACAGAGAGGGATGGTAATGGAAAGATATTAAACCTGATTATTGTCATGCTGCGGGGGATAACCCCCTCGGAGAAATCGTTTGTTTTTAGAATCCTGGAGCTTTAATTTTTGGTCTCTACTTTACCTTTAATCTTTCCTTTGTCTTTAAAAACCTCGAAAATCGCTCTGACCTGGCTGGCATACCAGAAGGTGTTGCCGCTAAGGGAAATGGCCTCATAACCCAGTGCTGTTTTTACTTTTTCCTCAAGCTTTTTATTGCCGGTTTCTCTTGCCAGCTTATAGCTAATGTTAAGCAGGGTAGATGACGGGGAGGCCTGCGGCCCGTCCGCAATGATAGCCTGGCGCCCGGCCGACTCGAATACGGCCATACTGCCGAAGCTCCAGCCTCCCGGTGTGTAGAAATACTGCCAGGCCGTATCGATGACAGCCTGCAGCAAGGCCCTGTCTTTTTTGCGACCGGTTAGCAGAGAGTAATCCCACAGCCCTTCTGCAACGAAGGCATAATCAGCAAGGCTTGCCTGCCCCATTGCCTTACCTCCCTTACGCGCACGAACAAGATGGTCACCTTGCCATAATGACTGGGTAATGTACTGCGCAATCGAGTCGGCTGTTTTTCTCAGATCAGGACTATCAATTTGTTTTGCCGCCATTGAAAAAGCACTTAATGCCAGTCCATTCCAACCGGCAAGTAACTTGTCATCAACCGGCAACTGACGGTCCTGCTGACGCTTCTTCAGCATTTTCAATCGGGCGGATGATAACAGCTTTCGTTCAGATACCAGGAGTCCTTGCTTCGCAGAATAATTCTCCTGCCACAGCGGTAGATAACCGGCATCAAAGGGTGCAGCGGCCTTGCCCAACCAGACTTTTTTGACAATGGCCATTTCTTTTTTACTGAGCAGCGCTTTCAAATCATCCTGTGTCCACAGATAGTAGCCGCCTTCCACGTTATTGGAATCAATAGCGGATAATGAGGCGACCATGGCACCTTCTTTGCTCATCAATTCGCGCTGCATAAACCTCAGTGTATCACTGACTATTTCTCTGTAATCAGAACGGGATAACAGCTCCGCAGCACGCAAATAGACACGCACCAACTGGGCATTGTCGTAGAGCATTTTTTCAAAATGCGGTGTCTGCCAACCCGGATCCGTGGCGTAGCGGAAAAAACCCCCACCTATGTGATCACGCAACCCCTGGGTTGCCATCTGGTCTAGTGTAGTGATCAGAAATACCTTTAATTCGGGAGTAGCTTGCCTGTCATAACTGTCCAGTAGAACATCCAGCTGCGGTGTGCTTGGAAACTTTGTCTGGTCACCAAAACCGCCCTCTATCGGGTCTGCACGTTCCAGTGCGTCATCGGTCAATGATTCAACAAGCTGTTCTGCTCCTTGTCTACTCCATTGACGTGAAGGCAGGGGAACTTCCTCGCCGATGTCTTCACGTGCGAGGGCGGCCATGCCTGCGCTGTCTTTCTGCCAAAGATTCTGCAGCGCCGTAATCAGTGTTAAAAACTCATTGCGTGGCATGTAGAGGACCGCATAGAGGGGGTAGCCTTCAGGCGTAACGAATACATTCAGAGGCCACCCGGAACGGCCGCGCGTTTTTTCGACAAAATCGATCATTCTTGCGTCTAATGCCTCTTCCAGTTCACGGTCTATTTTTACCGGAATAAAATATTCATTGAGCCATTTCGCCACCTCTTTGTCCTTATAGGATTCACGTTGCATGACATGACACCAGTGGCAAGAAAAGTAACCAATAGAGAGATAGATCAGTTTGTTCTCGGCCTTCGCGCGCGCCAGCACTGATTCATCCCACGCTTGCCAGGCAACGGGATCTGAACTATGCAGCGCAAGGTAAGGAGAGGGATTACCGGCCAGCTGATTCTGAAGTGGTTCTGCTGCTGTTGCCTGATTGATGCTCAGTAAAAAGAGCAGGCTCAGTAATATTTTATACACAGTTCACCCTTTTTTGGCCTGTACATTACCTGTTGACCACAGGGGGTGAAGAAAATTCCGTTAATCGGAAAGAGCGTGTGGGTTACGGGTTATGTAACCCGTAAAATATAATCCCTAAAAGTGTGATCCTTTATTCCTTTTTCTCCTCTGGAGGGAATTCATAGCCTTCATTCGTGAGTATTTTTTTCAGCATACCCTTTTCAAATCCGGAAACATATTTATCGCCTATTGCAAAGGTTGGGGTGCCGCTGTAACCCAGTTTTTTTTCCAGTTTCTCCTCTTCGGCCTTATTTTCTGACAAATTAATCTCTTCAAAAGGTATGTCATTTTCTTCGAAATATAGCCGGGCCGTCTTACAGGAGGAACAGTCCATTTTAGAATAGAATATAACCGGTTCCACATTTTTTGTTGCCGGCTTTACAGCTTCTGCTCTCTCAAACGCCGCTCTATTACCCGTAGTAATGTTTGACCTTTCCACTCTTGCAGCATTTTCAGGTGGAGGGCTGCCCTGATAAGTTACCTTTCCCCTATCATCAACCCACTTGTATAGTTCATCGGCTTCCGCAGGAAAAATTGAGAAACTAACAAGTAACAATAACGCGGCCTTACAGGCAGCAAAACAACTTATTTTTTTCACGATGACGCCTCCTGACCATTAGTGATATTCGTTCATCCTAACAGGATCATGTATTCTGACCAAGCGGGTGGGGGCGGTAAAAGATGAAAGGTGAAACTCAGATTAGTTCGGCTTATCAGGCTTATTCTCTTCTGGTTCGTTCTCTTCTGGTTCGTTCTCGTCTGCTTCGTTCTCGTCTGGAGCCTCTCCATCTGAATTATCAGGCTCTGGTTGAACCCAGTCTGTTATATCTTCCAGTTCATCCAGTTCTTTGGCCAGTTTGTCTATATCCTCTTCTTCCTCAACATCATCGACATCATCGACATCATCCTCCGATTTACCCGCATTTGCCTGCTGTGGCATTATGTCGGGAGTAATGACGTCATTTTCATTGGTGTCTTTGTCGGCAGTCTCCGTGTCTGAAGCCGTTTCTTCTGATGGAATTTTTGTCGGCTCCAGATCGGTATTGCTGTCGGACTCTTCCTCATCAGTCTTTAGCGGGCCACCTATAAACTTTGACATAAAAAGCCCTAACTCAAACAGTAACCACATTGGGATGGCCAGCATGCTCTGCGAAAAAATATCCGGTGGGGTTAGCAACATGCCGACGACAAAAGCACCGAGTACCACGTATTGACGCTTTTTTGCCATCTTCTCACGGGTTGTGATCCCAGCCTTGACCAACAATATTGTTGCAATAGGCACTTCAAAGACAATACCGAAGGCAAAGAAGAGTTTTATCACAAAATTCAGGTAATGACTAATATCCGGTGTTACTTCAATCCCGATCGGTGCGACACTTGGGAAGAAGCTAAACATGATGGGAAAGACTACGAAGTAGGCGAAGGCTATTCCACAGTAAAAAAGAATGGTGCTGGACAGCAGCAGTGGAAAAGCCAGGCGTTTTTCCTTGTCATACAGACCCGGGGCGATGAAGGACCAGATTTGATAGAGTAAATAGGGGATAGCCACGGCAATTGATAATGCAAAAGCAAATTTCAGAGGCACCAGGAAAGGCCCGGCCACTTCAGTCGAGATCATCGTACCATTGGTAGATAGTGCCGAAAGCATCGGTGCTGCCAGCAAAGTAAACAGCCTGCCGGAAAAAATAGCGGCCGGAACAAATACGATCAGAACAACGATTACAGCACGCAGCAGACGATCACGCAGTTCAATTAAATGGCTGATAAAGGACTCGGGCTGGGCGGCCTGTTCCTCATCGGGGAGGCTACTCTCTTCGCTCATACTAGTGTTCTATCCCCGTGACAATTACAGGTTCAGCATCCCTGTGGTGTTTCGCAACAAGGCGCAATGCTAAGGCAATGGCTGTTCCTCTGTAGAACACTAGTCTGGATTTTTGGTATCTTGAGGTGAATCTGTAGGTGTATCAGAAGATGTGTCGGAAGATATATTGGGTGTTTCTGTCACGGCGGCCTGCAAGGGAAGCTGTTCATTCATTGCATCTGCCGCGCTATGCTTAAACTTGTTGAGTTCTGTCTGCGCCGATGTCAGATCGTTGCGCAGCTGTCGCAGTTCATTAAGTTCCGTTGTTGACATCTGGCTGACGACATCTGCCTTGATACCCGTAATCATCACACGCGCTTTGCCGACCCAACGACCAACGGCTCGCGCTGCTTCAGGCATCCGCTCCGGACCCAGGATCAACAGGGCGATGACCCCGATCAGGATCATTTCAAACATCCCGATATCAAACATCTTTTATTATCCCCTGAGATGAACGGAGATTCAGACCTTATCTTCAGTTTTGCTAGTTACTTCCGCATCAATCACTTCACCCGTTTTCTTCTTCGATCCCAACGTGCCAGGTGTTTCATCCTCCTTGGACATTTCATTGCCCATGGCCTTTTTGAAACCTTTTATACCTGCTCCAAGATCACCGCCCAGGTTACGTAATTTCTTACCCCCGAACAGCAACATGACGATAACCAGTACAATCAATAGCTGCCAGATACCTATTCCACCTACACCCATAACTTACTCCATCAAAATTCTGCGAGGTTTAACTCCCCTGCAAACTGTCGCGAACATCGCCATTCCGGCATATGCCGGAATACAGTAAATAATTACCCAACACCTAATACTATGTGGGCCTGTTTGCCTTTTCTTCAAGACCAGACAAACCAAAACGTCTCGCCAACTCCTGCAGCACATCCTCTGCCGTCAATCCCTGGTGAGATAACATGACCAGGGTATGAAACCACAAATCAGCCGTTTCATAAACAATCTTCTGCCGATTACCGTCTTTTGCCGCCATCACGGTTTCTGTGGCTTCTTCGCCAATCTTCTTCAGTATAGCATCCAGCCCCTTGTCGTACAGGCCGGCAACATAGGAACTGTCAGCAGATACCGACTTCCTTTGTTCCAGTACTTCCATCAATTGTCCAAGAATGTCATTCATTCAAACTACCTGTTTTTCACCACGGTGATCAGAGGAAAAATTAAGGGTTAAGGACCCTCTGTGGTGAAATCATTTATAAATCTCTTTCGGGTCTTTCAGTACCGGCTCCACGCTCTGCCACTGGCCATTTTCGTAGCGCTGGTAAAAGCAGCTTTCTCGACCAGTATGGCAGGTTATCCCGCCCTTTTGCTCGACTTTCATCAATATTGCGTCATTATCGCAGTCCAGACGCAGTTCTTTCACTACCTGATAGTGACCCGATTCTTCACCCTTGCGCCACAATTTACCGCGTGAGCGCGACCAGTATACGGCATGACCGCCATCGGCCGTCAGTTGCAGTGCCTCACGGTTCATCCAGGCCATCATCAGCAACTTGCCTGTTTCAGCATCCTGTGCAATGACCGGGACCAGGCCCTCTGGCGTCCATTTAACCTCATCCAACCAGTCATCCGCCATTAGCTTACCTCTCATGCGTTCGTAGGAGTGCCGCTCGGCGCGATTTTTAAATTTGATTCAACGACCATCGCGCCGAGGACGGCACGCCTACATCATATCATCATGACGTCGTAAGATGCCTTTGACTACTCCGTCATCCTGACTTCTATACCGGCATCATGCATCTTTTGCTTTGCCTGCTGCACAGTGTAATCACCAAAATGAAAAATGCTGGCGGCCAGCACGGCATCGGCGTGTCCCTTACTCACGCCATCGACCAGATGATCGAGGTTGCCCACGCCACCGGAAGCAATTACCGGCACATCGACAGTATCACAGACCGCACGTGTCAGGGCCAGATCAAAACCATCCCGGGTGCCGTCTCTATCCATACTGGTCAGTAGAATTTCTCCGGCACCATAATCGGCCATTTTCTTTGCCCATTGCAAGGCATCCAGGCCTGTACCCCTACGGCCACCGTGGGTGAAAATCTCCCAGCGGGGCTTATCACCGGCTTCTACCTGCCTGGCATCGATGGATACCACGATTGCCTGTGAGCCAAAGTGACCGGAGGCCTGTTTAACAAATTCAGGGTTAAACACAGCCGCGGTGTTGATACCCACTTTATCCGCACCCGCGTTCAGCATACGGCGCACATCATCCAGCACACGTATACCACCTCCCACCGTTAATGGAATGAATACCGTGCTGGCCACCTCCTCTACCACATGCAGGATGGTATCGCGATTGTCCGAAGAGGCGGTGATATCAAGAAAAGTGATTTCATCTGCACCTTGTTCATCATAGCGCGCTGCCACCTCTACCGGATTGCCAGCATCGCGGATATCAACGAATTGCACGCCTTTGACTACGCGCCCGTCACGCACATCAAGGCAGGGAATAATTCTTTTTGCCAGTCCCATATTATTTTCCTGCCCTGTCAGGCTGATCGGCTAATTGCTGGCACTCGGCCAGGTCTAACGAACCTTCGTATAAGGCACGGCCGATGATAGCGGCATTGATACCCGTCGCTTCATGTTCCAGCAGGCGTTCGATGTCGGCCAGGGTAGTGATGCCGCCGGATGCCACAACCGGGACAGTCAAAGCCTCTGCCAGGCGTGCCGTTGCCTCGATATTAACGCCCTGCATCATGCCGTCGCGGGAGATATCGGTGTAGATGATACCCTCTATGCCCTCATCTTCGAACTGGCGGGCCAGTTCTGTGATATCAATACCGGAGTCTTTGGCCCAGCCATCAACCGCCACCATGCCATTTTTGGCATCGAGGCCCACATACACATGGCCGGGGATGGCCCTGCATAACGCTTTGACAAATTTTGGCTCACGCACCGCCATCGTCCCGATGATGACATAATCTACACCGGCTTCAATATAGGCTTCAGCCGTGGCCGCGTCACGAATACCCCCCCCCAGTTGTATGGGTAAACCAGGATAGACCGCCGCGATATCCCGTATCACCTGTTCATTGACTGGACGACCCTCAAATGCACCGTTAAGATCAACGATATGCAGCCGCCGCGCACCCGCATCGACCCAACGCCCTGCCATATTGACAGGGTCATCTGAAAATACTGTATCATCCTCCATGCGTCCCTGACGCAAGCGCACACACTGGCCGTCTTTCAGATCAATCGCGGGGATGATTAACATTTCATTTATCTCTCAAAATCTTAAAACCATTCATTTCAAGTAACTGCAGTACAGTTGCCCATTGATGCCCCCGATCTCAAACATTCCAGTTAACAAAATTCTCTAACAGCTTGAGCCCGTCATGCTGGCTTTTTTCCGGGTGAAACTGTACGGCAAAAATGTTGTCGCGGGCGGTCGCCGAGGTGAATTCCACGCCGTATTCTGTGACACCTGCCACATCGGCTTCGTTCTCTGATTGTAGACAATAGCTGTGGACAAAATAAAACCTTGCCATATCGGCAATACCCTGCCACAGCGGATGTTTCATCGTCTGTTTTACCTGGTTCCACCCCATGTGTGGGATGGGATACTGATGACCCGTTTGTGGGTTGATCATTGCCTGGGGATCGCTGGAGACGTCGGTGAAATGTTTTGCATGCCCCTTGAAAAGACCCAGTGTTTTAACACTGTCGCCCTCTTCACCATGCTCATCACTGGATTCATACAAGACCTGCTGCCCCAGACAAATACCCAGGAAGGGCTTATTTGTCGCCGCATCGAGAACGGCTGGCTCCAGATCAGTATCGTATAAGGCCTTTATATAACCGCCTATCGCACCCTGTCCGGGCAACACGATCCGATCTGCTGCACGAATATCACTAGCATCAGCTGAAATCATTACACGGGCTCTAGGCGCAACATGCTCGAAGGCTTTAGCAACTGAACGCAGGTTGCCCATGCCGAAATCGACAACAATGATACTGGTCATTTTTAATATCCCGATTACTGGCCGGCTCTGCTCAGAGACTTCCCTTGGTCGATGGAATTGCGTTGCCTATACGAGAATCTGGTTCTACCGCCATACGCAGGGCACGTCCAAAGGCCTTGAACACTGTCTCGGCGATATGGTGTGAGTTATCACCATAGAGATTATCGATATGCAAGGTCACCAGTGCATGATTACAAAAACCCTGGAAAAATTCGTGTATCAGGTCAGTTTCAAATTCACCGACACTGGCACGTGGGAAGTCCACCCGATACTCAATCTGGGGGCGACCGGAAAAGTCAATCACCACGCGGCTAAGGGCTTCATCCAATGGCACAAAAGCGTGGCCATAACGGGTCATGCCGCATTTGTCCCCCAGCGCCTGCTTAAAGGCCTGGCCAAGTACAATACCAATATCCTCAACAAGGTGATGTGCATCAACATGCAAATCACCCTTCGCCTGAACGTCCAGATCAATCAGTCCATGACGGGCGATCTGCTCCAGCATGTGCTCCAGGAAAGGCACACCGGTAGAAAAAGACGAGCGTCCGGTTCCGTCTACATTCAGGGTGATACTGATCTGCGTTTCGAGGGTGTCACGGGATACGGTTGCTGTGCGGTCACTCATTGATCTTTGCCATTGCTTTAAGATGGGGGAATATTAGCAGAAAAGCAGTTTCAAGTT